>Ga0310124_10003834_pt1 | contig 10038 bp, 9 predicted proteins | sample CB11b_AW_Bot5_MG_FD_203507 | JGI IMG/M metagenome (GOLD analysis project Ga0310124, IMG submission 203507) | Marine microbial communities from Western Arctic Ocean, Canada - CB11b_AW_Bot5 | ecosystem: Environmental > Aquatic > Marine > Oceanic | place: Canada: Western Arctic Ocean | collected...
CGTTCGGCATCGCCCAGATCGGCAAAGCGTTTCGTAACGAGGTAACGCCTCGCAATTTCATCTTTCGGTCACGCGAGTTCGAGCAGATGGAGATGGAATGGTTCTGCCAGCCGGAAGAATCTCCAAAATGGTATGAGTTTTGGAAGAGCGAGCGGTTGAAATGGTGGATTTCGCTCGGTGTTGATAAGTCCAACCTGCAGTTGCGTGATCATGATCAGGACGAACTGAGCCATTACTCGACCATGACTGTGGATATCGAATACAAGTATCCATTTAGTGCTTCCGGATTTGGCGAACTGGAAGGAATCGCCCATCGCGGGTGTTTCGACCTGACGCAACACCAGGAACACTCGAAGCAGAAACTGGAGTATTTCGACCAGGAACGCAACGAGCGTTACATACCGCACGTCATCGAACCGGCCAGCGGCTTGACACGTGGGGTGCTGGTGCTGCTTTGTGAGGCGTACACGCCGGACGACTCGCGACCGAGTAAGCTGTACATGAAGTTTCACCCACGCATGGCGCCGATCAAGGCGGCCGTGTTCCCGCTGGTGAACAAGGATGGGATGCCGGAGCTCGCCGAGAAGCTTTACTTGGAACTGCGTCGCCGGTTGGCCGTGGAGTTCGACGTTAAACAATCAATTGGTAAGCGTTACGCGCGGATGGACGAGGCGGGAACGCCCTACTGCTTCACCATCGACGGTGATACGCTCAAAGACCAGACGGTCACGATGCGTGATCGCGACACGCTGGAGCAACAGCGTATCGGGATCGACAAGGTAGGCCGGTTCCTGGCAGAACAGCTCGCCACACCGCAATAGGCAAGCCACTGTTTTCTATACATACAGGTCCGTGCTGAAATATTTCATGCCGCTGTCACAGGCGAGAAAGGCGATGACGGCGCCTTGCTCACGTCCTGCCAACAGCTGTAAAGCGGCCGCCACATGGGCGCCAGTGGAGTAGCCAGCAAAGATTCCTTCCAGCGAGGCTAGTTGACGCGCCGCTTCAATCGCCTCATCGTCGCTGACGGCCACATAATCCGTGACCAAACCGCGATCCAGATGCGGCAAATCAGCCATGTTGTATCCACCGCCTTGGATCTTGTGACTGGCTGAACTGACCGGCCGCCCAGCCAGCACCGCGACGGCGGCGGGTTCGACGACATAGCCGCGTACATGGGGATTTTTCTGCTTCAAATGACGCATCACACCGCTGAACGTGCCGCCGGTGCCGACAAAGTCGAGAAACACATCCACCTGCCCGTGGCTCTGCTGCCAGATTTCAGGTCCCGTATGGCGTTGATGGGCCAGCACGTTTGATTCCAGCTTGAACTGATCGCATCGAAAGGCCTGGCGATGCCGCACCAGTTCCTGTGCATGCTGCTCAACCAATGCCAGGTCCTGGCCGGAAACCTGGTTGGCCGGCGAGCCCGGCGCCTGGTCGATAAGCACCACCTCAGCGCCCAAGGCGCGCATCATCTTCGCTCGTTCAGCCGTGTTGCCCCGCGACATGACCGCCACAAAGGGATGGCCCAAAGCCTGGCAAACGATGGCAAAGCCCGTGCCAGCGTTGCCGCTGGTCAACTCGACTACCGTTTGCCCATCACGCAGGTCACCACTTTTCTTGGCCAAACGAATCATCTCCAGCGCAATACGATCTTTTTTCGAGCTGCCGGGGTTAAAGTTTTCCAGTTTGATCAGCAACCGGCCGATGCGGCCTTTGGCCTTGGCCAGTCGATGCAATTCGACCATCGGGGTAAGACCGATCGTGTCTACAATCGAATCCAACAGCGGCCGTGGGGGTGGACACTTGGCCATCAGCGTAATCTTATCACGGTCCACCGCCGAAGGTCAGCAGGTAGCCAGCTGCAAAGGCGGGCATATCAGCTATGCACGCACTAACGGCACAAAAAAAGCACGACCCGGCCAGAGGATGGTCCGGGTCGCACTCGATCAGGGGTCAAACTTAAATCACGCTTCGATCAGCGTGCGTACGCCTTTTTTCGATCTCCTTTGTCTACCAGAGCCGGTACTGTGAATATTGGGCGATGCTGCTAGTTCTCCTCCTGCCGATCGGCGACAACGTGTGCCCCATGCTTATCCAGACAGCGGCGCAAGTACTGCACTTTCAAGAAGCCGTGTGCGTCCGATAGGGTAAACCCGGACGGCAACTGATTTACACACCTGAATCGGGTTACGCGTACACGGCCTCCCTAGCCCAAGTGATCGGGCTTAAAAGAATCGTTTTGTTGCGCAGTACCCACAGTTGCCCATAATTCCCTCCGGTTCACGAACGCCTTCCTCCTACTCCGCCCGCCGACCCTCTTTTCCACGTTGGGTTCTTCCCAACGACATCTCCGAGCAACATGAGATACATCGCAAGATTGGTGCCACAGGCCCTAGTAGAAAGGGTATTTTCCCAACCACCTGCTGATCAATATGTTAGCTGCGTTCAAGTCGGCTCACTATCGTCATTCTGGGATCGAGTGTGGCCTGACGGCAACATGGGGGGTGGCGTCAAGGCATCACAGAGTCGTTTGGCAGCAGGCAAGGACCGGATAACATCTACCTTCTTTTGCGCAGCAATACACGACCGGCCTAAGACCATGCATCACCCGCACCTACGCAACCAACTTCGCCTGATCACCTTGACTGGGGTGTTCGGCTCACTGTGGATGTGGATGATCAGCGGGGCGGTGATGACGCGCTTTGCCCGGCAAATGCATGTCCCTGACTGGGGCTTCGGTCTGCTGGCGGCCCTGCCTTTCCTGGGCACGCTATTTCAACTGCTGGCCAGTTACCTGCTGGATCATCATGTCGGACGCAAGCGCCTTTTCCTGGCCTTCGGCATCCCCAGCCGATTGCTGTGGATCGTTATAGCTGCGATTCCCTGGTGGCTACCGGGGCAACACGCTTGGTGGTTTCCAATGATGGTCGCGGTACTCGCCGTGTTGTGGGCGACGGAAAACATAGGTGTGCCGGCGTGGATGAGCTGGATGGGCGACGTGGTCCCCACGCGGTTGCGCGGCCGATTTTTTGCCTTCCGCCAGATTATTTCTAAACCCATCACGGTGATCGTCTCGCTCGGCATCGGCTGGGGGCTCGACTTTATCACCAATCATCACGCGCAATGGATGTTGCGGTTCACAAGCACGATCCTGATAGTGGCCGGCGTCTTCGGCGCGATCAACATCATCATCCATGGCTGGGTGCATGATCCCAACCAACCGACGACCCAGCCCGCGGGTCAATGGATGCGCAAGTTGCTGACACCGCTGCGCCATCGCGAGTTTCGCTGTTACGTCGTGTTCAGTTTCTCATTTGCCCTGGCCACCGGTTACACGGGGCAATACATCTGGCTTTACCTGTTCGACGCAGGCCAAATGAACAACCTGTGGGCCAATCTTCTGTTGGTGGCTATCCCGTGCGTCGTGTCGATACCGGCCTACACGATATGGGGTCGGCTGATCGATCGCCACGGCCGAAAGCCCGTGTTGATCATCGGAATGCTGGGAGTGGTGGCATCTCCGATCGGCTGGGTGATCATGATCAGCGGGCAGGCGCCGTGGGCCTATGCGATCGTACTTCTCGGGATGTTCTGTTTTCCCGGTGTGGATATTGCCACGACCAACATCATGCTGAGCTTCGCCGACCGGCGCGACGGCGATAGCAGCGGCACCGCCATGGTGGCGACCAACAGCATCATGATGGCTGTCGGGGGTATGCTGTCGGGACTGATCGGCGCCCTGATAGCCAAGTCGCTGATCGGTACTTACTGGACGCTGCCGATCGTTAACCTGTCACTGTCGTACCACGCCTTGCTGTTGTTGCTGTCGGCCACGCTGCGTGGACTATCGCTTTTGTGGATTCTGGGGATGCCTGAAGCGAAGGCCGCGCCGACGCGCGACGTTATCCGGTACATGACCGCCTCCCTGTACGGCAACGCCCGCCAGGCGCTTTTAATGCCCACGCGGGTAGTGGGACAGATCTATCGTCGATCATACCCATTGAAGCTCACTGACCGAGACGCGAGTGAAAATCAGCAACACCCTTGACGCCCGGATCGATACGGAACAGGGCTCCGGCCAGTTCGCCGTAACTGGCCTGGTCCTGGCCGCCGGCCGAGGTGACGTACATCTCATTTAGATCGTCGCCTGCCCAAACCGGGCAGGTGATTTGCGGCGTGGGCAATTGAATCCGGCAAATCTCCTGGCCTGTAGGCGAAAAGCGGGCTACTGCGCCGCCATCCCACAAGGCCGACCACAAACACCCTTCTATATCCATTACCATGCCGTCGGGTAAGCCGTCATTGTCAGCCAACTTCACGAACGGCCGCTGGTTGGCCATGTCGCCGGTGGCCAAGTCGTAATCGAACTGCCAGATCATGCGTGGGTGGGAATCGGTAAAAAACATGGTCTTTAAATCCGCGGTAAAACCCAGACCATTGGGGCAGGAAATACCCTCGAGCATGATCGCAGCGCTCAGGTCCGTATCTATGCGATACAGCCGACCGAGCCGATCGTCGGTACCGGTGGTGCCCGCATAGGCACGCCCCTTGGGATCAGCCGTCACGTCATTGAACCGCGTACCGGGCTCATCGGGAAGACCTTCGATGATCGGCTCGATCTTACCACCCCGGAACGCAGCCACCGTGCAGTTATCCATGTACAGAAGCAGTGTTCCGTCGCCCTGCATCGTGCAAGCGGCAACCGTGCGCTCGTTGTATACAAGATCATGTTGCCCAGTCGCCGGGTCTAACCGAAAAAAACGCTTGGTTAGGTTATCGTTCCAGTAAACGGCCCGCTCCAGAGGGTGCCAGTACGGCCCCTCACCGCAATGACAATGGTAATTGGCGATCACTTCGTAGGTCGACATGGATATGGTCAACTCCCTTTGAACGTACGACGAGCATATGATACCAATGCCATGGGCGAACCAATAGGTCTGATAGCAGGCCAGGGCAGGCTGCCGATATTGACGGCTCGCGGAATACACGCCGCGGGGCGACAGGTGGCGTGCATTGGACTGGCCGACCAATACGATCCGGCACTGGCATCGCAATGCGACCAATTCGGCCAAGCGGGGATCATTCGGCTGGGCCGCTGGGTACGATTATTACGACGTTGGCACGTTCGCGAAGCAATCATGGTCGGTCGCGTGGCCAAGACCCGCATGTTCCGGCCCATGCGTGTGGTGCGTCAGATACCCGACTGGCGGGCGGCGAAACTATGGTATCGTGTTTTGCGTCACGATCGCCGCAACGACGCTATGCTCGGCGCCGTGGCGGATGAGCTTCAACAGGCTGGGATCACCCTCATCGACTCGACTCAGTACATTGCCGATCAACTTGCAAACACGGGCGTCATGACCCGTCACGCCCCGTCGGCCGCACAAAACAACGATATCAAGTTCGCCATGCCCATCGTGGGCCGTATGGGCGAGTTGGACGTGGGCCAATCAGTGGCGGTACGTGATCGGGAAATACTGGCCGTTGAAGCTATCGAAGGCACAGACGCATTAATAGCCCGTACCGGCCAACTCTGCCCCAGCGGTAAATGGACATTGGTCAAGCTCGCCAAACCGAACCAGGACATGCGATTTGACGTGCCCACCGTCGGCGTGGCGACCATCGAGCAGTTACGGGCCCACGGCGGCACATGTCTGGCCGTGCAGGCGGGCAAGGTGATTCTGCTGGACAAGCCGCAGATGATCGAGGCGGCCGACCAAGCGGGTATTGCGATCGTGGGTATTGATTAACGTCTGGCCAACAGCAACAGGTTAATGTTGTCGCATAGTCGATCGCCCATATGGCGATAGAGGTGGTAATGCCGTCGGCACTGGTCAGCTATTTGCTGCGTGGAAACCTGTGATCGACTCACAAGCCTGTCTTGACTGAAATGTCTAATTGTGGGCAGGTCCCATTCGAAATGATATTGGAACCCATACGTGGTCAACCCCACCTTGAACGCCTGTATCTTGCACGCCTCTGATCCGGCCAATACGGTAGCGCCGGGCGGCAGGTCGGTGATTTCCTGGCCGTGCAGATGAAACTGCGGACAGTTCCACGGCATACCGGCCAGCAACGAATCATTCGTACCCGGGAAGGCAAGCTTAACATTTGCAAACCCGATCTCGGGCGCTTGCATAGGTGCGACTTTTCCGTCCAGGGCCGAGGCAATAAGCTGCGCTCCCAGACAGATGCCCACGACCGGTAAAGATGCCTCGTGAGCCGAAGCGATCAACTGCATTTCCTGTTCCAACCAGTCAGGTTGAATGACTTCGTCCACATTCATAGGCCCGCCCATGCTAACTAGGCCGTCCACCCCATCAAGGTCCGTGGGAAAACCAGGCGATACGCCCTCGCTCTCAACGCAGGCGTTAAACAGTTTGACCGTGTGCAGACGATGGCCGTGGGCCTGGAGGATAGTACCCAGCGCACCTGCGGTTTCGTCACGATGATGTTGAAATACCACTAGGCTCATGGGTTGGCCCCGATGGACTCGGCCTGTCGAGTCTGGCCTTGGCCGGGGCAAGTGTCAAGTCCACCAACAGGGTATTCACGGGCTGAGAATCTCGATGCCGATAAGGTATCCATGGCTGAAGCACTCACCTTCATCCTGCACGGAGGGGGATTGCGTAGCCTCGTAGCCACTGCGATGACGCTATCGCAGACCAAACCGCAATGGGTACGATTGATCCATATGGCCAATCATCGCGCCAATGCCGCGCCCCGGGCCGAGCATAGTCGTTGCCAGTGCGAACACTTCAATATCCGCCGGCTCATTGAGTTGTCCCTGCCTGGGTCAAAGTCCAGCCGCGCCGGAGCGTCAGGTGACAGCCACAACCTTACAAATCTGCAGCGCCCGCGAGTGTTGCTGGCCGGTCTGGCCTATGCGATCCAGTCACAGGCGGGGCGGCTGATTTGGCCGGTGCAGCTCAACGGCGATTTCGACGCTTGCGCCTGTGCCACCGAACAGGTGATTCTGGTCCAGTCCCTGGCTCAACTCGAAGCCGATGGCGATCAATCCAACACGCTTCCCGACATCGAAACCCCGCTATTGGAACTGGATGATCAGCAGGTCATTGAGTTGGGCGAACACTTGGGCGTGCCGTGGAATATGGCGTGGACCTGTCTTCTTCGCGGTGAAAAGCCGTGCGGCATCTGCCAGGCATGCCGACAGCGACATGCCGCTTTTGAAGCCGCCGGCATCATTGACCCCGTCAATGAGCCACTGGTGGCGCATTGATTGAATGGCGCGGGACACGACCTGCATCGGCAACCTTACAACACCACTGATACAAGCGGCACCAACTGCCGGACCATGGCGTCCATGTCATAGGATTTGGATGTACTTATTGGCAACACCATACCGTGAGAATGATCACAGGCTAACACAAGCATCCTGTGCGTTTTAATCTCGTAGCCCATCTCCGCCGGCTGGTGTCCCATGACAAAATATTCAACCCCCCATTGCCTAGCAACCTCGTCGGCCACCTTGTCGGTATGGTTGCGGCCCCAGACCATGTCGTAGGCAGAGCCCTTCGGTGCAAGGTCTTCGTCGGTGGGTATCCGATCGAGCACTGTATGGTCAAACCGTTTCAGGGCATGTGGAGAAGGAACGCTGTGAGAGCAGAAAATACCGTTGGGGCAACGGACCGCCAACAGCAGACTACGGATGAATGCGGATAATGCTTGAGTTACCTCATCAGCGTGGTCGCTGTAAATGAATTGAACTCCCCGGTTGAATGCGGCGACAACATCGACACCGTCTTTGCTGATACCCCCACCACCGAGTTGGGCAAGCTCGTGATTGGCTTGGAGCAAATGCACCTGATCAGGGTATTGCAGCTTCAAGGCGGCAATTTGGGCCAGGGTTCGGATCGAAATGTCGCAGCCGTTGACGTGGTTAGGACCGTGTACAATCTCGTGGAGAACCAGGTGACGGTTGCTGGACAAGTGAAGCGCCGCCAGCTTGCAGATACGCTGGAAGTTGAGGCTATGATCGTGCAAGTCCCCAGTCATCAAGAGCTTGTGACACTGCGGCAAGTGAACGGTGGCCCCGCGGCGGCGGGCTTGGTCCAGATTAGCTTGGCAAGCCCGCCGGAACAGGTCTATGACCACCTGGGGATCCTGCAAGTCCAGAGCCGCCCCTGGAAAATCAACCGGCCCAACCGAGGGCGGGGCAGGATTAACCCTGCCAGCACCACCGGACCCTTGGACAGATGCTGGAAACAACACCATTATCTTTAGTATGAGGCGTTTAGCAAAAGTATGCCAACAGGCCCGATACCGGCCCCACAGCAGCGGGCCAGGCCCAAGCTCAGTCTAAACGACCGATAACACCAGATGGCTGTATTGCCAATGCAATAGCGACTGATCTTGCCGCGTTTAACACGGGACCCTGTGCATGGGATCGACAGTAGGCGACGAACGAACCGCTGCAACGCTGGCCCTAGCGGCCCGTGGCAACGAAGATGCGTGGCGAGAACTGGTCAATAGCTTTGCACCGCGTGTGTTCGCCCTGCTGATGCGGCAATGCGCAGACCGAGAGTTGTCCGACGAGATTACGCAGACCACGTTTGTGAAACTGGTAACACAATTGAAGAACTTCGAGGGCTACGAGGAACGTGGCCGATTTCAACCATGGCTGTTCCGCATTGCGATCAACAGCCTTCGCGATGAAATGCGGCGGCGCCAGCGTCAAGCACGGCCGACGGATTTCGGGCAGCGTTCCGCGGAGGAGCAACGAGATAGCCTTGAAACGCAAGTGCATTTGGCCGATGACCACGCTGTCAGCCCGTTAACGCAGGCAGAGCAAGGCGAACAGGTGGAGCTGATGCAGCAGGCCGTGGCCCGTTTACCGGAGGCTGATCAGCAGATTCTGCACCTGCGCCACACGGCAGGCATGAGCTTCCCGCAAATCGCCCAGACGCTGGAACAGCCGTTGGGGACCGTCCTGTCGCGAGGACACCGGGCTCTGACTAAACTAAAGAAAATGCTAGGTGAACACGATGAGCCAGAATCAAAAGCCGTTTGAGACTGATCCACACGTCGATGCGTTGTTGGATGAAGCGCTTGCGCCCGATGCAATACCAGGCGGCGTGCCGGGCGATCTTGCCGACCGGATCGTCGCGCAGACTGAGGATAAGCTACCGGGCCAACGCCGCGGCGTAATCACGCGCATCGGACCGCAACGGATTCGTGCTGTGGCGGCGGCGCTCATCGTGGCCGCGTCGATCGGCCTCGTGTTAACTGGTATCTCCATCTTCCATGAAATCAACTCTAATAACTGGAAGGCTGGATACATAACGCTGCAAGCGGAAATGGACAAAATGCTCAAGGGCCTGCCGACCCACTACCTCGACCAGGAAATCGAATTTCTGGACATGCAGATCGATCAGTTTGCGTCCGCTTACGATGGAAACGGCGGCAGTTGGTCACTTGAAGATGAGATTGACGAGTATGAAGTTCGGTTTGGTTCCGACTCGTCGATGTTTTAACGCACCACAACGACGCAAGGAGCGCATGTGATGTTTACAAGACCGAAATGGACAGGCTGGGTCGTTGGGGTTGCGGCATTATCGGTGCTGTGTGTTGGCCCGCCACCCCAGGTCGCCTTCGCTGAAAACGACTCGCGAGACGAGGCGCCCCCTACAAGGACAAACCGGCCTTACCGCGGCGATAAGGATCAACCCCGGCTTATCCGGGCAGAGCAGGGCCGACGAAACCGTGATTCGCGGCCCTTAACCCAGAAACAAATCGAGCAGCGGTTGGAGATTCTCCGGCGGTTGCGCCCAGCCGTTGCCGAGCGCATCGAATACCAGCAGGAAAATGATCCGGAATTGGCCAAGCGCATGCTTGAACAAGCATGGCGGGGACTCGAGCGCCTCCAACGTACGCAAGAAAATGATCCGCAGGCATTCGAGTTGGAGATACAAGACCGCACGCTCAACCACGAATCGCGTAAATTGCAACGGGAACTGCAACAGATGGAGGTGCGCAACGACCCGGATAGGGCGGCGCAAATCCGTGACGATA
>Ga0310124_10003835_pt1 | contig 10036 bp, 6 predicted proteins | sample CB11b_AW_Bot5_MG_FD_203507 | JGI IMG/M metagenome (GOLD analysis project Ga0310124, IMG submission 203507) | Marine microbial communities from Western Arctic Ocean, Canada - CB11b_AW_Bot5 | ecosystem: Environmental > Aquatic > Marine > Oceanic | place: Canada: Western Arctic Ocean | collected...
CGTTCTCCTGATCGGCGTGCCCGGGCTGGGGAAAACCAAGCTTGTGGAAACACTGGGCACGGTCATGGGGCTGGATGATAAACGCGTGCAGTTTACACCCGACCTTATGCCGGCCGATATTCTTGGTTCGGAAATTCTCGATGAGGGTGAAGGCCCCGGTCGTACACGGTCGTTCCGTTTCATCCAAGGGCCGGTTTTCTGCCAGCTTTTGATGGCGGATGAAATCAACCGGGCCAGCCCGCGCACCCAATCCGCCTTGCTGCAGGCCATGCAGGAACAGCGTGTCTCGGTCGCCGGGCAATATCACCCCCTGCCCCACCCGTTTCACGTTCTGGCCACGCAAAATCCACTGGAACAGGAAGGAACCTACCCGTTGCCGGAAGCGCAGCTTGACCGGTTCCTCATGCAGGTCGACGTCACCTACCCGTCGGAAGAGGCTGAACGCGAAATCCTGCTGGAAACCACCGGCATCCGTGAAACCGCTGCCGAGCAGGTCTTGACCGCGGAAGATTTGATTGCCGCCCAAAAGCTGGTCCGCCAAATCCCCGTCGGCAACAGCGTCGTCCAGGCCATCCTGAACCTTGTCCGGGCCGGGCGGCCCGACGAGACCCCGATGCCGGAAATCCGGGAAACCGTAGCCTGGGGTCCGGGACCGCGGGCAAGCCAGGCGCTCATGCTGGCGACACGGGCGCGCGCTTTACTGGACGGCCGCTACGCGCCGTCGGTCGATGACGTGCTGGCGTTGGCAAAACCTGTTCTGCGCCATCGCATGGCCCTGAATTTCGCGGCGCGCGCGGATGGCGTAACCCTCGACGAGGTAATCGGACGATTGTGCGCTCCTTTGGCCTGAAACTGACAGGACGCGCCGAAACCGGCGCCTCCGGCCCAGCGACTGTTAGGCAGAGGGCCGAAGAAACGGCATCGCGTCTCCCTGCCCTTCTAGTCGCGGCCGACCGCGTCGCCGCCACCGTCGCCCCGGGCGTGCACGGAAGGCGTCGCGTTGGCCAGGGCAAAACCTTCTGGCAGTTCAGACAATACCAGCAAGGCGATCCCATATCGCGGATCGACTGGCGTCAATCGGCCAAGCGCGACCATACCTATATCCGGGAAAATGAATGGGAAGCGGCGCAAAGCGTCTGGCTGTGGCTCGACCGGTCCGCATCGATGTCCTACCGGTCCAATGATTCGGTACCCGAAAAGGTCGACCGGGCGACACTCCTGACCCTCGCGCTCTCGTCCCTGCTGGTACAAGGTGGTGAACGGATAGCGCTTCTCGGATCGTGTATAGCGCCCATGACAGGCAAGGCCGTGCTGGAAAGGTTCGCCAGCGTCTTTACCACACAAGCCGGCGCGGATTTGAGCCTGCCCCAGCCGGAACCGCTGCCGCGTTATTCCCGGGTGGTTCTCATATCCGATTTTCTGTCGCCCCTCGCCGAAATCGCCAAATCCCTGCAAATATTGAGTGGCTTGGGTATCCGGGGGCATCTGCTGCAGATCATCGACCCGGCGGAAGAATCACTTCCGTTCTCCGGGCGGGTTCGGTTCGAAGGACTTGAAGGGGAAGGCGCCGCCCTGATCGGCCGGGTCGAAGCGGTGCGCGGCGAATATATGGCGCTGATGGCAAGCCACCGCCAGGCGGTCAAGGATATCGCGCGCGGGCTGGGCTGGACCTGGACGACACACAGCACCGACCATGCACCGCCGACCGCGCTGCTCACGCTTTATCAGCTTTTATCCGAGCGCCCCGGGAAATAATCCATGCTGGATCTTAGCGCCCTTGCTTTCACCGCTCCCTGGATGCTTGCCGCCCTGGTAATCCTGCCGGTGTTGTGGTGGCTGTTGCGCGTGATGCCACCGGCGCCGCTGGTCCGAGCGTTTCCCCCGCTCCGCTTTCTCCTCGCCCTGCGGCCACAGGAGGAAACGCCAGCACGGACACCGCTTTGGCTGATATTACTGCGGGTGCTGATTGCCGCCCTGATTATTACCGGTCTGTCGCACCCCCTGTGGAACCCGGGAGAACGGCTCAAGGGAAACGGACCCCTGATCATCGTGATTGATAACGGTTGGGCATCGGCGCCGCAATGGAACAAGCGCGTCGCCGCGATGAATGCCCTGGTCGATCAGGCGGAGCGCGACAACCGCGCCGTCCGGTATATAGCCACGGCCCACCCCCACCCCGCCGAGCCGCTGCGCATCAGTGATTTGCTGCGGCCGTCGGACGCGCGCGACAGGCTGCGCGGCCTTCGCCCGCTTCCCTGGTCAACCAACCGCGCCGCCGTTAACGCGGCAATCGCCGCGGCCGGCGCCGGCCAGGCCCATGTCGCCTGGCTGTCGGATGGGCTGGATGGCGCCGGCACCGCTTCCTTGATGGATCAGCTACAACAGCTCGGGTCGCTCAGCCTCTATCGCGACAGCGCCGCTCAACTCGCCAATCTGGTGGCGGTGCCAGAGGCGACCGCCGATGGCATTACGGTTCCGGTCCTGCGCGCGGACGGAAGGGGCAATTCACAACGATGGATGCGGCTGATCGACGAGGATGGCCGGCTGTTAAGCCGCGAACAGGCGAACTTCAAGGACGGTGAAAATCAGGCCAAGGCCCTGTTCCGCCTGCCGGTCGATGTGCGCAACCGGTCCGCCCGGGTTGAAATCGAAGGCGAAAGCGGCGCCGGCGCAGTTTTTCTGATGGATGACCGCTGGCGGCGCCGGCCGGTCGGAATCGCGGCCGGTAATTTGACCGAGGGCGCACAACCGCTGCTCAGTGACGATTACTACCTGGTTCGCGCCCTGGACCCGTTCAGCGACATACAATCGGGGACGGTAAAAGACCTTTTGACCCATAAGCTCGCCATGATCGTGCTGGCCGACATCGGCAAGCTCAGCAATGCCGAGGTGGAAGGGTTATCGGGGTGGATCAACAAAGGCGGCGTGCTGTTGCGTTTCGCCGGGCCGCAACTCGCCCAGGGTTCGGATTCCCTGATCCCGGTCAGGCTGCGCGGCGGCCGGGCGCTGGGCGGCGCCATGTCCTGGACGAGCCCGGCTAAACTCATGCCCTTTGACGACAAGGGTCCGTTCGCGGGTCTTAAAATACCCGGCGATATCCGTATTCACCGGCAGGTGCTTGCCGAGCCGACAATCGATTTGAACGACAAGACCTGGATCCGTCTGTCGGACGGAACACCGCTGGTAACCGCCGAACGCCGCGGTACAGGCTGGATTGTCCTGATTCACACCACGGCCAACACCGAATGGTCTAACCTGCCGATCTCGGGATTGTTCATTGAGCTTCTCCAGCGCATTGCCGCATTAAGCCAGGGCATTTCCGGAGACGACGGAAAAACCACCTATCCTCCCCTGGCGACGATGGATGGTTTTGGCGTGCTTGGCACGCCGCCGGCGATCGCCGTCGCCATTTCCGGCCGGAATTTCGGCAACACTAGAGCCGGACCGGAAACCCCGCCGGGCCATTATGGGAGGGGCGATGCCCGCCGGGCGCTGAATGTCTCCACCGGTATCGAACAGATCGCGCTGATCACCAAAATCCCCTCAGGCGTCACTGTCCTTTCCTACGACGTGGAAAGCGGCCTGGACGTGAAGCCATGGCTTCTTCTGACCGCGCTGCTGCTTGTGCTCCTTGACCTTGTCGTCAGCTATGTGTTGCGCGGGTTGGGACCGCATCGGATACAGGCAAGCCCGTCTCGCGCGGCGGCACTTATTGTCTGTACCGTCGTGGCAACGGCCATGATCGGCACGGCGGCGATCGCACAAACCCAAAAACCGCGCGACCCCGAAGAAGAATTCGCCTTGCGGGCAACGTTGGAAACCCACCTTGCCTATGTGGTGACCGGTGATACGCAGCTGGACAGTGTCAGCCGATCGGGTCTTGTCGGGTTGAGTTCGTTACTCAGGCAAAGAACCGCCATAGAACCCGGCAGTCCCATCGCCGTCGATATAGAACGTGACGAGCTTGCTTTTTTTCCGCTTCTCTACTGGCCAATCACCGCCATGCAGCGGCCACCATCGGACCACGCGGTCGAAAAGCTCAATGCCTATTTAAGGAGTGGCGGCAATATCCTGTTCGACACAAGAGAACAGGCATCGTTGACATTCAATCCCTTCGGCACGGGCGGCGCGGGCTCGGCCAAATTGCGGCAATTATTGAACGGGCTGGATATTCCCGCCCTGACGCCGGTGCCGGTCGATCATGTACTGACCAAAAGCTTCTATCTTCTCAAGCGGTTTCCGGGCCGCTGGACCGGCGGCACCGTCTGGGTGGAACGCCGTGGCGGCCGGCATAATGACGGGGTTTCCTCCATCATTATCGGCAGCAATGACTGGGCAGGCGCCTGGGCGGTCGATTCAAATGGCGTAGCCCTGTTGCCGGTTGTCCCCGGTGGCGAACGTCAGCGCGAATTCGCCTACCGGTTTGGCGTCAATTGGGTGATGTATTCGCTGACCGGCAATTACAAGACCGATCAGGTGCATATACCGGCGATCATGGAAAGGCTGGGTCAGTAGCCAAACCATGCTGACAATCGATTTCGCGCCGGTTTTTCCCTGGCAACTGATCATCGGGCTGACTGTCGTGACGGTCCTTTTGCTCGGTTATGGCGCCATACGCCGGGCCAGAGGCCTGGCGTGGCGCGCGACGGCTCTGATTGGGCTGTTGCTTGCCTTGGCAAATCCTGTCGCGGTCGAGGAGGAGCGTGAAGCCCGGTCCGATGTTCTCACCATCGTCGTGGACGAATCGCTTAGCCAGGATGTGGGTAAACGCCGCGACATTACGGCTAAGGCGCTGGCCCATATGGAAGAAGCGGCCGGCCGCATGCGCAATCTCGATGTGCGGGTCATCCGCGCCGGTGGCGCGTCCGACAGCGGTACCGGGCCGGTCGATGGCACCAGACTTTTCAAGGCGATCGCGCGTGGCACCGCCGATATTCCGCGCAAGCGCATGGCCGGTACGATCATCATTACCGATGGCCAGGTACATGACATTCCCAAGAACGACGCGTCACAGAATACCGGTGGCCCCCTCCATGTCATCCTGACCGGGAAACGCAACGAATTTGACCGGCGGCTGGGGATTCGTCACGTGCCTAAATATGGCATCGTTGGAAAGGCCGTCACGTTGCGAATCCGTGTCGAGGATTCAAGAGCCGATGGCGGTACGGTTCCCGTGACCTTGAAAAAAGATAGTGGAGAATTCAAAACCATCAGCGTGCCGGTCGGCCGCGATTATTCGTTCGAGCTCGAGCTGGACCATGCCGGGCCGAATTTTTTGGAGATGGAAGTCGCGAAGACCGCCGGAGAACTTTCGACAATCAATAATCGAGCCGTGGTTTTGGTCAATGGCGTGCGCGAAAGATTGCGGGTCCTCCTGGTGTCAGGGGAGCCCCATCCGGGTGAACGGGTCTGGCGCAATTTGCTGAAGGCCGATCCATCGGTCGATCTGGTTCATTTCACGATTTTGCGCCCGCCGGAAAAACAGGATATGACGCCGGTCCGTGAATTGTCGCTGATCGCGTTTCCCATCCGGGAATTGTTCGAGATCAAGTTGAACGAATTCGATCTGATAATTTTCGACAGATACCGGCGGCGCGGCGTACTGCCGTCGATCTACATCGACAACATCGCACGCTACGTCGAAGAAGGCGGCGCCGTCCTGGTAGCGGCGGGGCCGGAATTTTCGGGCGCTGAATCACTGTACCAGACACCGCTGGCGCGGGTGCTGCCCGGCGCACCCGATGGACATGTCTTTATCGGCGGGTTGCGGCCGCGCCTGACCAAGACCGGACAGCGGCACACGATTACGGCGGATTTACCCGGTGCCGGTATCGGCGAAGAATTGCCGCGCTGGGGGCGCTGGTTCCGACAGGTCTCGGTCAACAACCGGGCAGGCCATTCCTTGATGAGCGGCCGCAATAACAAACCCATCCTGCTGGTTAAACGGGTTGGAAAAGGGCGCGTCGCGCAGTTGTTGAGCGATCACATCTGGCTATGGGCCCGCGGCTATGGCGGCGGCGGCCCCCATGGCGAATTATTGCGCCGCGTCGCCCACTGGCTGATGAAGGAACCGGAGCTGGAAGAAAACAGCTTGCAGGCACGCATGGAGGGCAACCGGCTGGCCGTAACGCGGCGCAGTGTCGAACCGGATTCATCGCCGGTCGAAATTATCACGCCGTCGGGCGCCACCTCATCCGTCGACTTAACGGCCGGTATTGGCGGGCGTGCCAAAGCATTGGTTTCGGTCAAGGAAACCGGCATCTATCGTATAAAAGACGGTAAAAACACGACGCTGGCCGCGGTGGGGAAACTCAATCCGCTTGAATTCTCCAACATGCGAACAAGCGGCGATCACTTCTCGGCGCTGACCCGCACAACCGGAGGCGGCATTGCCTGGATGCAGGATGGCGCGCCGGATCTGCGGCGAATTCGCTCCGGGCGCGTCCTGGCGGGCGCCAACTGGCTGGGCGTTCTCGATAACCGGAATTTTTCGGTCAAGAGCGTACGGGAGGCGCCCTTGTTACCAGGGCCGATACTGTTGTTGCTGGCCCTTGGTGCCCTGATGATGGCGTGGCGCGCCGAAGGCCGCTAATCATAACAAGGGTCTCTTAATTTCGTCGCCGCACTTCTTCGGGCAAAAAATTGGGATTGTCATGACGGCTGGCACCTTGTTGTGACAGTCGGCACAGAATTTGACCGCTGCCGAATTTTTCCCGTTGGAGATGCCCGAGACTTCTCCGGTTGGCTGGATCGTCATGTACAGCCAGTCGTTCGAGGCGGCATTGAAACCGGGTTCCCGCTTTTCCATCAGAAAAAGGGGGCCGGTCATGACCTCGCCCCCTTCCGTCACTATAAAACTGTCCTTCACGACAACCGAACCGGCGGGCAGGCTGCGGAGATTCTCGTACTCGCCGTAACCGGCGGCAGCCGCGTTGGTATAATAATTCACCAACAGCGCGCCATGCGGCACCGATCGGTAGGGCGTCTTGTTGTAACGCCGCCACGTCTGATAAGCGCCACTTGCCGGATCGCCAGAGGCAAGGTAGTGGGCACGCATGTTCTGGCGGATAGCCAGATAGACCGTCTCCGCCCGGGCACCACTCATGTTCGCCGGATTTGCAAGCATCATGTGCGATTGGGGAGCCTAACCCGTTTGCGCCCTGGTCACGGCAGAAATAGCGGCGGCGCCAAAAACAAGAGATGTCGCGATTAACACGGCCGCCAAATTCATCCGGGACCTCCACGAAGCTGGTCGTTGTTGTGACCGCGCAACAAAAATAGAACGGCGGATCCGGACGATGGCGTGTCTGGATCCGCGAGTTTCAGGTCATTCGCCTGTGAGGGGCTGGTAAATACGGTGCGTCATCCGGTGGATTGCACGGAGCTTCCGGAAACAGGACAACCGTACCAAACGAAACAACCTGCTGTTCATATATGGACGTTGGGAGCAAAACCGGCCAGTAAACTGCCTTCAATCTTACAGGTACCCGCCGTGATATTGGCGGTTTTTACCCCTTAAATTGGCGCCCCGTCGTTTCAGGGGTAAAACTTTAAAATAGTTTTTCAGCAGCCTACTGGCACGCCTGCGTCACATCAGACTTGGCAGCCAGAGCGCAATCCCGGGGAAGAAAATCATGATCATAATCAGGATCGCATCGCAGATCAGGAAAGGAAAGGCGGCACTGGCCACCTGAAACAGGGTGGTTCCCTTGGGCGCCACGCCTAACATGACGTAAAGCAACAGGCCGAAGGGCGGCGTCGTTCCCGCCATCTCAAACGTCATGAGAACAAAAAGGCCAAACCAGACTAGATCAAAACCCAACAGCTTGGCCAGCGGGAAGAAGATCGGCACGGTAATCAACATCATCGATGTTGCATCCATGAACATACCGAGCGCGATCAGAATGAAGAACATAACCAGAAGGACCCAGTATTTGGACAGGTCGAATGTGGTCGCCCATTCCAGCAAGCCGGCACTGGCGCCCGAAAATGCCAGAAGCTGGCTGAACACGGTCGAGCTCATGATGATAAAGAAAACCATAGCGGCAACTTTGACCGTGGCTTCGACAGTGCGGTGTAGCGCTTTAAATGTCATGGCCCGGAAGGCCACCGCCAGGATAAGCACACCCAGGACACCAAAGGCGGCCGCTTCGGTAGGCGTCGCCCAACCGAGAATAATGAAGCCTATCACCATAAAGACGACCAGGGTCATGGGCAGGATATTGGTGATGACAAGCATCACCCGCTCCGCCACGGGTGGCATTTCGACCTCATAGGCTGGCGCCGCCTCCGGGTTAAATCTGATCTGCAGGAATATCAGGGCGGCATAAAGACCGGCCAGGACGAAACCGGGTATAAATCCGGCGACGAGCAACCGGCCGACATCGATATTGGCGACCGACGCAAGGAGCACACCCAGCGCCGACGGAGGAATTATCATCGCCAACCCGCCGGTACCCAGGATCGGTCCCATGGACATGCGCTGGTTATAGCCGCGCCGCTGCATTTCCGGCACCATCAGGGACCCCAGCATGGCGGTGTTGGCCATGCTGGACCCCGTCAGGGTCGAGAACATGGCGCCACCGGCGACGGTCAGATAGCAGAGCCGGCCAGGCAGACGTCCAAACAAAACATCGAGCCCATCAAAGACGCGTATGGCGAGCCCGGTATGGAAAAACAGGGCGCCCATCATGATAAACATGGGCACCGGCCCCAGGGTAAAACGCGTAATCAAGGCCGTGGAATTGTCGACGATCTGGGTCCAGCCCGCCATGTCGCCCATAAAAATGATGACGCCAATTATGTTGGTCGTGATGAAGGTAAGCGCGACAGGCGTGCCGATCGCCATGAAAAACATCACCATCCCGATGAGGGTCGTGAGAGCCCAGTACCACTCTAAATCCATCGGTCAGACGCCCTCGCGTTCTAAAATCGTCTGACTGTACATGTCGTCAACGCCGACCAGATAGCGGGCAAATTCCGTCGCGACAAAGAAAAAGCAGAACGGCATGGGAGCGTACAATATCCATAGCGGCATATCGATGCTGCGAACGTCGACCATCTCCTTTACCCAGGCTTCCCGGAGCAGGCCCGCCGCGTGGAAACAGTAGATCGAAGATGAAACGATACAGATCGAATAGACGATCTTTGCGGTGACGGTCTTGACCAATTTGGGAAGAAACTGGGTTACCGCGTCGATAAAGACATGTCCCTTGATACGGAGCAGCCACGGCGCCGCCAGCATGGCGAACCAAAGCAGGATATATTCGACGACAGCGATCGTAAAAAGTGGCGGTTTCAACCCGACTATCCGCATCGTCACATCGACGACGATCATCACAAAGCTGAGAAAAATCAGAATTCCCGCGAACACGGCCATCCAATTGAGCACAAAATTGTAAGATTTAACGAGTGCGTTCACCAGCCAACCCTTTTCGCTGCGCCAACACTTCCGCGGTCCAAACCAGCCTTCCCAGCTTCAGGGATCGACTTTCCGTATGACAGCCCAGACGGGATTGTGTTGGCCTAACTTCCCTGTCGTCACGCCCTATGGTTATGGAGTGGGCGCGTGCATTGGTAACCTTCGCAGGCGTTTTCCTCTTTGTCATCTTGAAATAAGAATGTAGCAAACGAATGATAGTCAGAAATTGATTGTGGCACCGGCCCCGCGCCACAATCGACGAAACAAAGATAGAATTTAACCCTACATAAGGCTTGGTAACCAAAGCGCCAAATTCGGCCATTTAATCATCATCAAGATCAGAATCGCATCACAGACCAGGAAGGGAAACGCCGCAGCGGCCACCTGGTATAGGGTGGTTCCCTTGGGCGCCACCCCTAACATCACATAGAGCAATAATCCAAACGGCGGCGTGGTTCCTGCCATCTCGAAGGTCATCAGGACGAACAGGCCGAACCAGATAAGATCGAAGCCCAGAAGTTCCGCCAAAGGAAAAAATATGGGCACTGTAATCAACATCATCGATGTTGCATCCATGAACATGCCGAGTGCAATTAGGATCACAAACATCATCCC
>Ga0310124_10003836_pt1 | contig 10036 bp, 3 predicted proteins | sample CB11b_AW_Bot5_MG_FD_203507 | JGI IMG/M metagenome (GOLD analysis project Ga0310124, IMG submission 203507) | Marine microbial communities from Western Arctic Ocean, Canada - CB11b_AW_Bot5 | ecosystem: Environmental > Aquatic > Marine > Oceanic | place: Canada: Western Arctic Ocean | collected...
ACCGACATGGTCGATCCTTCAACCCGCCAGAAGGTGGGCGCCTCGGACATCACCGAAGTGGTCGTCGAGCAGATTCATGACTTTTCGCCCAAGTGGATCAAGGGTAACAAGGCGTCGCGCGAGCAGGCCGAGCAGGTCTATGGCCAGTTCTGGCCGCGCATCGAGGCGGTGCAGCGCGAGAAGGAACGCCGAGTCGCCCACATGAAACGCGGCGACGAGCTGCCCTCGGGCGTGCTCGAGATGGTCCGCATCTACCTGTCGACCAAGCGGCACCTGTCTGTCGGCGACAAGATGGCCGGCCGGCACGGCAACAAGGGCGTGATCGCGCGAATCGTCCCCGTGGAGGACATGCCGTATCTCGAAGACGGCACGGCAGTCGACGTGCTGCTGAACCCGCTGGGCGTACCCTCGCGCATGAACGTCGGCCAGATCCTGGAAACCCACCTCGGCTGGGCCTGTGGCACACTGGGATTCCAGGCGGTCACGCCGGTGTTCGACGGGGCGAACGAACAGCAGATCCACGAAGCGATCGAGGAGTCCAGGCAGTACGTTCAGGAGCGGATCGATTCGCTGGCACAGCGCAAGGAGCCGCCCAGTCCCGACGAACTGCTCGTCAAGATGCCACCGGGCGGCAAGGTCCAGCTCTATGACGGGCGGACCGGCGAACCGTTCGACCAGAAGACGACGGTGGGGTTCATGTACCTGCTGAAGCTGCACCACCTCGTGGATGACAAGATCCATGCCCGGTCCACGGGGCCCTACAGCCTGATCACGCAGCAGCCGCTTGGCGGCAAGGCCCGCACGGGCGGGCAGCGTTTCGGCGAAATGGAAGTATGGGCCCTCGAGGCCTACGGCGCGGCGTACATGCTCCAGGAACTGTTGACGGTCAAGAGCGACGACGTTGAAGGCCGCACGAAGATTTATGAATCGATGGTCAAGGGGACCAACACGCTCGAAGCCGGCATGCCCGTGGCCTTCGACGTGCTGTGCAACGAGGTGAAAGGCCTGGGCCTGAACATCACGATGGAGAAAGGCGACATCGAATCCAGCCCGGTCCTCTGAACCCAAAAGTGTTTGATCGCGGAATTCGACGCAGGTCGGTCCGTTGGACGACTACTTGGATCCTGCAGTCTTTGAATCCGATGCGGAATGACCGGTAGGTGATGTGGTCCGGAACACCAAACGCTTCGTAAGCGGAGAACTCGACTCATGGCTGAAGCGATTTACGATCGTGTCAACGACTACGGTAGCGTCAAGATCAATCTTGCATCGCCGAACGACATCCGATCCTGGAGCTTCGGCGAGGTCAAGAAGCCGGAGACGATCAACTATCGCACCTACCGTCCCGAGAAAGACGGCCTGTTCTGCGAACGCATCTTCGGACCGGAGCGCGACTACGAGTGCGCCTGTGGCAAGTACAAGGGAACCAAGTTCAAGGGCATCATCTGCGACCGCTGCGGCGTCAAGGTCACGCACAGCCGCGTACGCCGCAAGCGCATGGGGCACATCAACCTCGCGGCGCCGATCGTCCACATCTGGTTTTTCAAGGCCGTGCCGAGCCATCTGGGCAACCTGCTGGGCATGAAAACCAGCGACCTGGAGAAAGTCATCTATTTCCAGGATTACGCGGTCGTCGATGCCGGCGACACGCCCCTGCAGATGCGCCAATTGCTTTCCGAGGATGAGTACCGCCAGAACATCGAGCAGCACGGCAGCAAGTTCACGTCGACGATGGGCGCCGAGGCGATCAAGGAACTTCTCGTCCGGCTCGATCTGACCAAGCTGGCCGCTGAACTTCGCTTCGAATTGAAGCAGACTCGCTCGAAGCAGAAGACCAAGGATCTGTCCAAGCGGCTGCGAATCGTCGAGCAGATCCGCACCAGCGAAAACCAGCCGGAATGGATGGTCATGGACGTGATTCCCGTGATTCCACCCGACCTTCGGCCGCTGGTGCTGCTTGAGAGCGGCAACTTCGCCACGTCGGACCTCAACGACCTTTATCGCAGAATTATCAACCGCAACAACCGTCTCAAGAAGTTGATGGATCTGAACGCGCCGGAGGTCATCATCCGCAACGAAAAACGGATGCTCCAGCAGTCGGTGGATGCGCTATTCGACAACGGTCGGTGCCGGCGCCCGGTGTTGGGCTCGTCGAATCGGCCTCTCAAATCCCTGACCGACATGATCAAGGGCAAGCAGGGCCGGTTCCGCGAGAACCTGCTGGGCAAGCGCGTGGACTACTCGGCCCGCTCGGTCATCGTCGTCGGGCCCGATCTGAAGCTGCACCAGTGCGGCCTGCCGAAAAAAATAGCCCTCGAGCTGTTCCAGCCGTTCATCATCCGCAAGCTCAAGGAGCACGGCCTCGCTGACACGATCAAATCGGCCAAGAAGATGCTGGAGCGACGCGACCCGGAGGTGTGGGACATCCTCGAGGAGGTGATCTACCAGCACCCGGTGATGCTCAACCGGGCCCCGACGCTGCACCGCATCGGCATCCAGGCCTTCGAGCCGACCCTCGTCGAGGGCAACGCGATCAAGATCCACCCGCTGGTATGCGCCGGGTTCAACGCGGACTTCGACGGCGACCAGATGGCCGTCCACCTGCCGCTGAGCGTTGAGGCCCAGACCGAAGCGCACGTGCTCATGCTGGCGCCGCACAACATCTTCAGCCCTGCGAACGGCAACCCGATCATTTCACCGTCGCACGACATCGTGATGGGCGTGTACTACATCACTACGATGCCGGAACCGCCGAAGGAAGGCGAACACGTCAAGGCGTTCAAAGACACGACCGAGGCGCTGATGGCCTACGACGCGAGGCAGATCCTGATTCATCAGCCGATTCTCGTACGCCTGACGCAAGGCCGTTACGACGGCATGGTTGAAGATCAGAAGGGCGACGTGGTGACGATGCCCGAATCGGGAAAGATCCTGACGACGATCGGCCGGCTGGTGTTCAACGACATTCTTGCCACGAGCATGCCCTACTACAACTGCTCACTGGGCAAGCCCGGATGCTCACGCGTGATCGACGACACGTACGCCCGGCTCGGGCGGCCCGCGACGATCGACCTTCTCGACAATCTCAAGGACCTCGGGTTCAAGCAGTCCACCTTGGCGGGGCTCAGCTTCGGCATCACTGATTTGCGCATCCCGGCCCGCAAGTACGAGATCATCGACGCAACACAGGTCAAGGTGGATCGCGTCGAACGGGCATTCCACGCCGGAGCGATCACCGAGCGCGAGCGTTACAACCAGTTGCTTGACCTCTGGACGCACTGCCGCGAGGAGATCACCAAGGAACTGCTCAAGGAGCTGAAGCACGACCGGCGCGACGCCAATGACCTGCCCTTGCCCATCGACTCCGACGCCGGGACGGTCTACCTCAATCCCGTCTGGCTCATGAGCGACTCGGGTGCCCGAGGCAACGTCAGCCAGATCCAGCAGCTTGCCGGGATGCGGGGGTTGATGAGCAAACCTTCCGGCGAGATCATCGAAACACCCATCCGCGCCAACGCCCGCGAAGGTCTGAACGTGCTGGAGTATTTCAGTTCGACGCACGGAGCCCGCAAGGGCCTGGCCGACACGGCGTTGAAAACCGCCGACTCCGGATACCTGACCCGCAAGCTCGCGGACGTCGCTCAGAACGTTTTTGTCAACGAGCACGACTGCAGCACGAATCAGGGCATCACCAAGCGGGCGATCTACAAGGGCGAAGAGATTGACGTCGCCCTGCGGCAGCAGATTGTCGGCCGCACGGCCCGTGAAACGATCCGCAACCCCATCTCGGATGAGTTGATCGTTGAAGAGAACCAGATGATCACGGACGTGGCCGCCACGAAAATCGAGGCGCTGGGCATCGACAGCGTGATGGTCCGCTCGCCGCTGACCTGCGAAGCTCGCCGCGGCATCTGCGCCCTCTGTTACGGTCAGGACATGTCTACGGGCCAGCTCGTCGAGGGCGGTCTCGCGGTGGGCATCGTCGGGGCCCAGTCGATCGGTGAACCGGGCACGCAGCTGACGATGCGGACGTTCCACACCGGCGGCATCGGACACCGCACGCTCGTGGAGACCAACTACCGCAGCCAGAACGGCGGCACAATTGAAATCCGCGACGCGATGGAGGTTCCGTCGCTGGACGAGGACGGCAAGGAATCCCTGGTGTCGCTGAAGCGCAACGGCGAGATCGCCGTCCTGGATGCCAAGGGACGGGAACTGGAGAAGTACAAGATTCAGTACGGCTCGTACATCAAGGTAAAACCGGGCGACCAGGTCAAGAAGGGACAGCTGCTGGTTCGATGGGACCCGCACCGCACGCCGATCCTCGCAGAAAAGGAGGGAACGACCCGTTTCGAGGACATCGTTCTCGGCGAGACCGTGCGTCCCGAGGGCGAGGGTCAGTCCAGCAGAGGCAAGAGTGCAACCAAGGTCAAGAGCGAGGCGCTTGTGGTCATCGAACACAAGGGCGAGATGCATCCGCGGATCGTCATCGAGGGCGAAGGCGGCAAGATCCTGGACTTCCACTACCTGCCCGCCAAGGCCCGCATCGAAGTGACCGAAGGTGAGAAGATCGAGGCCGGCCAGATGCTGGCCCGTCAGCCGCGAGAAGTCGTCGGCTCATCGGACATCGTCGGCGGCCTGCCGCGCGTCACCGAGATCTTCGAAGCCCGCAAGCCCAAGGACGCGGCCGTCATGGCCGAGATCTCCGGCAAGGTCGAACTGCGCAGCGATAAACGGCGCGGCAAGATGACGATCATCGTCCGTTCCGACGCCACCCTGGAGTTTGAGCACCACGTGCCCCAGGATCGCCATCTGCTGGTCCACACCGGCGACTTCGTCACCGCGGGTGATCCACTGATCGACGGTCCGCTGGTCCCGCACGACATCCTTCGCATCAAGGGTGAAGAGGCGCTGTTCAGCTACCTGCTTGACGAGGTGCAGAACGTCTACCGCGCCCAGGGCGTTCCGATCAACGACAAGCACATCGAGATCATTCTTTGCCAGATGCTGCGGAAGGTGAACGTCGAGAACACCGGCGACTCGGAGTTGCTTCCGAACGAGGTCGTGGACAAGTTTCGCTTCCGTGACTCCAACGAACGGGTGGCCACCATGGTGCGAATCAAGGAACCCGGCGAGACCGGTCTCGAGGAGGGCGCCCTGATGACCAAGGACCAGGTCAAGGAAGCCAACGCCAAGGCCGACGCCGACGGCAAGGGGTCCGCCACGACGACGCGGTGCCGACCCGCGACGGGCAAGACACTGCTGCTGGGCATTACCAAGGCGTCATTACAGAGTGAGTCGTTCCTTTCCGGCGCTTCGTTCCAGGAGACGACCAAGGTGCTTACCGAAGCGGCCCTCGCCGGCCGCATCGACAACCTGCTGGGTCTGAAGGAAAACGTGTTGCTCGGCCACCTTATCCCGGTCGGCACCGGCTTCAGGACGTTCTCGGATATGAGCGTGACCAAGCTGGCGGAACCTCCCGTCGACGAACCGCTCACGGTCGAAGAGGAAATGGAAGACGCCGCCGCGATGGCCGAAGCCGCGGGAGCGGAAATTCCCGACCAGATCAAAATGACCATCGGCGAGTCGCGCCTCGCCGCACAACTGCTCGGCGAGCCCGAGCCGTCGGCCGCCACGACTTCCACCGCTGGAGCGTCGGAGTAAGCGAGGTACGTGAGCATCAACCTCGCATCGATGCGCGACTGGGATATCGTCGTGGCCGTGGCGGCTATTCCCAGCGAGTGCTACGCAGCACAGGAGTTCCGCGACCACTTCGAACGGGCCGCCAACGTCAACCTTCCGATCGTCACCTCGACTCACTTGACGGGTCGCACAGACGAGACAGCACCAAGACCAGCGATATGGTTGGCCAAGAGATCTGTTCACGCCCCCTCGGCATGACCCGTTCAAGAAAGGACAGCAGATCCAATCGCTTGAGCAATTCCAATCCAAGCCACGGCCCACCAAAATTGTGTGTACGCGCCACCCGAATCCCGCTGACATCAACCTCGACCCAACGTGGCTTGACTTGATCAAACAGACGTTGTTGACGGTTCGTTGAATTCTTGTCGGCTGCGTCCTTAACCCCGAGGCGTCCATCCTCGTCCATGTCACCCAGATAGGCCACCACGTGTTGTCACGGGCCACGCTCAGTGGATATGACTCCACCAATGCCCAGTAGGCATGGCGCTTTCCGTTCTTCCTGCGGTAGCAAGGCCGAACGAACATGCCACCATGTTAAAGGAGAAAACAGGCCCCTCGATCTGAAAAAGTCTCCACTGCATCGACTATCAAGAAAATGATCCACGCCACGATATCATCAGCCGTGATCCAGGCCTCAGGAAAATTTTCACCGTACAATACCGCGGAACTTGGGCTAGCCGTCCTGTAATCCTGTCAAATCCACCTCCCCCTACGGTGCAGCGGTTTCACGTGAACCGGCGCGCATGTCCAGGCAGATGAGTTGCCCGACGCTGCTGCGACAGTAGATTCTGCCACCGGCCAGGACCGGCGCCGTCCAGCAGCGGGGGGCGTCGAGCACCTTAGCCCGGGCGCGAACATCGAAAGACCGCGGCGCGGCGTCGGCGATGATCAGCTCGCCGTCTTCGCTCATAACAATCAGCTTTCCGGCTGAGGCGATCAGCGATCCCATGCCCAGGCCGCGCTGCGACCACTTGACCGCGCCGTCGGCCATGCTGACGCATTTGAGCACCGCCTTGTCTAACCCGTAAAGATGGCCATCCAGGAGGACGGACGTTGCCATCTTGTTGCGCATCTCGCGGTTCTGCCAGACGGCGCGAAGGCTCTCGTCGGCCAGCTCGAGCAGGACGCCGCCCACGTCGTCCGCGGACGAAATGAAAATACGATTGCCGTTGACAACCGGCATCGCCGCATTGTTGCCGTAGGGGTTTTTCCACTCGTACGCGGCGCGTTCGGTCCCCGTCGACGCATCGAGGACGACCAGGCCGTGCTGGGGAAACGCCGCCAGCAGTCGTCTTCGATCAACCTCCAGCAGCACCGGCGTCGAGTAGCCCGCGCCGTAATCCTTCGACCGCCAGAGCAGATCGCCGCCGACCCTGTCGAAGGCGATGATCCGCCCGACATCGACATACAGCGCGTCACCGTAAACGACCGGCGACCCCGTGAACGCGAAGCGCGGCAATTGCGCGCCGAACTGCTCCATGAGGTCCTTCGACCACAGGACCTTTCCCGTTTCGGCATGGAGACAAATCAGATCGGCCTCGCGGCTGAGCGTGTAGACGCGGCCGCCGCACACCGCGGGCGTCCCCGCGGGCCCGCCATCGTGCTGCTTGTTGTAGCGATTCATCGGATATCGGTGCGTCCACAACGTTTCGCCGCTTTCGGCGTCCAGGCAGTAAACGACGTCGTGGCCATCGGTCCAGCCAGCGGTGTACAGCCTTCCGTCGAGCACCGATACCGATGCGTACCCCACGCCGACGTGGCCTTCCCACAGAACGCGCGGTCCGCCGGGACCGAACCGTTCGACCCAATCGGTATCGCGCGACACGCCCGTGCCGTCGGCACCGCGCCATTGCGGCCAGTCGCCGGTGGTTGATGACGTGGTGCATTCGAAAATCAGGACGACGGCGGCGCATGACACGAACGCCGTGGGTGACGCGAATCGCTTACTTCCGTGACTACGGCGTATGGCAACCCTTGGCCGGTGATCTGATAAAGGTGTCGGAATGAAGTGACTCCAGATGATGTGGTCATAATCGGCCAACAGAACAATCGTTCATCGATTGATCCGCCGGTTGCCCCTCGCCAGTCTTGACTTCGATGTTCAGGTCCGTTCAGGCAGTAGGCCACGCGCCGCGCTGTCTCGCGGCGGAACTTCTTCGCGATCCGCTTGAGCCTTCGATTGTTCCAGCAACCGGCCCCGGTTCACCTCGATGATGAGGAACTCGACACGGTTGTAACCCGGCCCGGCCGGTTGCACCAGGTAGCCCGCCTGGCGAAACGCATCCGGGCGCGCATGCATGTAGTCGATCGTCGCGGAATTCAAGACGATCGAGCGATCCGGCCAGTCCCAGCGATGCCCGAGAGGTTCGCCGAGCACGATGTGCGAAATGTCGAAGTGCCGGATTGATTCCTCGAGCAACTCGGGGTCGTCGGGCAGACCCACCACGCGTCGATCCGTCAGATACGCCAGTTCCGGCGGATACCAGACCTGAGCCATGATGCCGCGCGTCTCGTGATTCTTGATCCATTCAGCAACCACCTCCCCTTCGACCGCTAATGGTCGGCCCAGTACGAAGTGCCGGTTCCCGCGTGACGCGAATACCCATGCGCCGGCCAGCACCGTGCAGACGGCGATGGCCCACCACGCCGGACGTCCGTTCATGCGTCGGCCGTCGAACCAGCGACCGTTCATGCCGATCAGGGCAGCCATCGGAATAACGGCCAACAGCACGTACCTTTCATCCGGCTTGGTCAGCATGGGCACGACGAACAGCACGGCTGCCGCGAGCGACATGCCGATCCCGTACCGCCTGAGGCGCCAGTTCCCAGACAGGCAGGCGCGGACCGCGCCCAATGGGATGAGCAGGAGCAGTACCCAGTGCCAGAGATCAGCCCGGTACGGCAATTCATACGTCACGAAGAAATATTTGATGAAGAAACCGTCGCGGATGTATTTCAGATTCTCCTTGAAATCGAACTCGACCATCTGGCTGGTCTGCGGCGCGGTGTTCGGAATGATCGCCTGCAGGAGGCCGAGCTGGTCGGCCGGCTCGGGCATGCCGTCCATGCCGATCGCAACGAACGGCCCCGACGAGAACCAGATCAGGCGCACGACCACCGTACCGATCCAGACCGCTAGCATGGGAATCAGCGGGACGAACCCCAGTCGCGGTGCGCGATGCGGCCACGCCAGACGCACCATGCCGAGGCTGATCAGCACCAGCGGGACATTCTGGTCGGCGGTCAGGGCGAAGAATCCGCCCGCCGCCGCGGCCAGCCATTGGCCCCGCCTGCTGCCGGAAACGGTGCTCATGAGGCCGCCCAACAGCAGCGCGTACAGAGCCACCATGGTGGATTCTTTGTAGATCTCCTGACCGATGACCATGAACTTCGGCTGAAACACAAGAAACATTCGCGCCAGCAAGACGCCGGTTCCGCTCAACCGAATGACTTTGCCAACGCGTCCGATCGCCCAGAACGCGATGGCCGACATGACGATTGACACACAGATAGCGGCACTGTGGTCGGTCATGACCGTCATGCCCAACCGGATCAGCGCCGGATAACCCGGTCCGTGCATCAAATACAGCTCGTTGTTGTAGAGGCGGTGAAACGGGAAGTCCCGAGCGAGGGCCAGGTATTTCGGCTCGTCAAAACTGATGCCGACGACTGGATCCGAAGAGAACAGTCGCAGAACCAGCATAACCAGCAGAAGAATCAACGTGACCAGCCGGTAGTCGTAGCTGCGCCGATGCGACAGCCCGAAATCCGAAAGCAATGTCGGTTCGCTCATGGCACGCGACCGTCAGAAACCCGATGGAGTCGAGGCGCGAGGTTCCGCGATCGGCCGTGCTCGCAGTAGGGATGCATGGCTGGGCCTGTCCGGAAAGAGATTGACGTCAGTCGGTTGAAACGGAGAGTCGCGCAGGAACTGTGCGAGCTTCCTTTCGTCGCCACGGCTCCAATACAACCAGATTCGCCTGTAGTTCACGACTTCCGTGCTTTCGATCAGCACACTTTTGTCGGGCCAGAAGACTTCTGGTCTATCGACCGCCACCTCAGCCAGGATGAACTCGTCCAACGCGTTTCCGTGATAGTAGACCGATGGAAGGTAGCCGAACAGCGACGTGTGCAGAACGATGTCCCCGTCCTCGTAATGTTCAGCGATATGACGGAACACGTCTTTGGAATCTGCAGTGTCGATTCGCCAACGATAATATTCTTTGAGTGGAAAGAGCGTCGCAAGAAACAATCCTCCCACCAGAGCAATCTGCAGCCTGCTCGATGGGACGCACGTAATGGCCGAAGCCGTCAATACGATGTACGGGGCCAG
>Ga0310124_10003837_pt1 | contig 10036 bp, 8 predicted proteins | sample CB11b_AW_Bot5_MG_FD_203507 | JGI IMG/M metagenome (GOLD analysis project Ga0310124, IMG submission 203507) | Marine microbial communities from Western Arctic Ocean, Canada - CB11b_AW_Bot5 | ecosystem: Environmental > Aquatic > Marine > Oceanic | place: Canada: Western Arctic Ocean | collected...
AGGCAGAAACAAGTGTTTCCCCATAATGTAAATAAGGACCAACTGTTGTAAGAACTACTTTTGCCTGGGCAGTAATTCCCACTAAAGATTCAACCTTATGACTGTCACCAATTAGAACGGGCAAGTTTCCTTTGCCATTATTTTTCTTGATCAGATCTGCACGGATATTTTCTAACTTGTGTTGGTTCCTGCCAGCAATAGCCCATCGAAGGTCAGAATCATAATTTACATTGTAATTTGACGCTAAATACTCGCACACCAATTGGCCTGTAAAACCAGTTGCACCCCAAACCACTAGATCATATTTTTTTTGTTCAATCATTTATTTAATGCATCCTTTAAATGAAATAATTTAGGAACATTTCGACTACCTGTCTGTGATATTTAACAGGCTTTTTTGTTACGTATAGATTAACGTAAATTTCTCTACATGAAGAAAATATTACTCATAGTGATAAGTTTCGGGTTAGTATTTTCTGCCAATTCAAGTAATGAATCCGTTTTCATTTAATTCTGGAAATCAAATCCGGAAAAGATGCAATAATTTTATCAAAATGTTTTCGTAAAACTATTGGTGTATTTGATTATTTATTTGAAATAAAATTCCTGGAATATTTTAAGTGAACAAATCCGAAAAGAATATTGAAAAAAAAATAATGTATGGAATGAATGACATCCCAAGTGGCACAACAATAAAAATAAAACAGACGGGAAAAGAAGTTAAGGTAATTGAAGTTCTTCACTTTCCAACCAGGTATAAATGTGATGACAAAAATATTTACTATGTTTCTCAAGTTATTTTTTTGGATTGGCCTCCTGAATAATCAAAGGTAAAAATATTTGCTTTGATTCTGTATTTATGAAAACAGCACACAACAGCGCTTTGGTTATCATTGACATTCAAGGTAACCTGGCCCAGTTAATGCATGACAAGGGAAATTTGTTTAAAAATGTGCAATTGCTTATACGCGGAGCACAGTTATTGAATATACCAATTATTTGGACAGAACAACTTCCTGATAAATTAGGAGAAACAACACAGGAAATCGGGAAATTATTGTCCTCCCAAAAACCTGTTGTAAAGGAGGTGTTTTCCTGTGCGAGAAATGGTGAGTTCAATATGCAAATTGAAAAAATTAAACCAGAGCATATTATGTTGGCTGGAATCGAAACACATATTTGTGTGTACCAAACCGCATCGGATTTATTGGGAGGAAAATATCAGGTTGAAATTGTTGCTGATGCAACATCTTCCCGGACACAATCAAATAAAAAGATCGGATTAGAAAAAATAAGACATGAAGGAGGGTGTTTGACAAGTGTGGAGACTCTACTATTTGAAATCCAAGGTACCGCAACTGGTGAACAATTCCGGGAATTAATCAAACTCATTAAAAAATTTAACTGATATGACACTTATGACCACAATCAGTTTGCTAAGTGTTGTTTTTGCTATGGTAGTTCTTTCTGAAATATTTAAATTGAAAAAAGAGGTCAGGAAACTCAATAAAATTACAAAATACATTCTTGAAAAAAATAACCCCGAAAAACAGGAGTAGAAAACAAATTGAAAAACATAAAATCAGTAAATGTCTTTGGGAAAGAACTAAAACCCTGCTGCAATAATCCCAAAACGGGTTTTTTTCGGGATGGATTATGTAATACCTGTGCAGAAGACTTTGGGCTACACACAGTCTGCGTTTTATTAACAAAAGAATTTTTAGAGTTCAGCAAAAAAGCAGGGAATGATTTATCGACACCAAGACCGGAATTTGATTTTCCAGGATTAAAACCGGGAGACAGGTGGTGTCTCTGTGCAATGCGATGGAAAGAAGCAAATGAACATAATGCAGCGCCGCCGTTATTTTTAGAAGCAACTCACCAGGAAACATTGAAGGTTATTAGTTTAACAGAGCTTCAGCAATTCGTTATGAATTAACTATTGAGGTTTCATTCAAAGAAAGGAAAACAAATGCTATTACTTCCAAAAGACGACATTGAAAAGGGATTAGTATCTCTTTATGCTTGGGAATATGATAAGAAGTCAATCAGAAAAACATATTCATTTAATGCATACACAGATGGGATAAAATTTGTTAATGAAATTGCTGAAATTGCCGAAAAAAATAACCATCATCCAGATTTATATATAGGCTGGCGAAAGGTAACTGTTGCATTTACTTCACACGACTTAGGAGGAGTTACTACCAAATGTGTTGATTTGGCAATTTCTGTAGAGAACCTGTTTCGAAGCGGGAATGATAGTTGAAGTACAATCTCTGAATGTTTAAAAAGAAGGCACACTTTAAATATATTTCCATAACTGAGGCAAAAGCAGTTATAAAATCCAAAAACGCTGCATTTGTTGATATCCGCGATGAATCCTCATTTTCAAATAATCATATCCCAAATGCAATCCATTTAACGAAAAATAATATGGATTCCTTTCTTAAGAAAAAAAATAAGTATGATCATTTGATTGTGTATTGTTACCACGGAATTTTAAGCAGGGATGCTGCCGAGTTTCTTATGAACCAAGGCTTTAAAAATGTGTATAGTTTAAACGGCGGATTTTCTGAATATGCACAAACCCAAACAGAACTGTAAAGAAACAATCAAGCCAAGGAGATATTATAAATGCCAAAACCTAATGTTGCTCAAAAATCACCATTTGTCATTCAGGGAGAAAAAAGGAAGTATGCCTGGTGTGCCTGCGGTAATTCCAAGTCCCAGCCGTTTTGCGATGGGAGCCATAAAGGAACAGAATTTTCACCGATAATCATTAAATGCACAGAAGAGAAAAATATTGCCTGGTGTGGATGTAAACATTCCCAAAACAAACCTTTTTGTGATGGAACACACTCAAAATTATAGTATTAGTTAACTTGTATAAACATACCTTATCTGGAGGTCGTTTTTTTTCAATAATGAGATGACTGTTCCGAAATCGAATAAAATAACAAAGTGTTTTCTCAAACACAAAAGTTTATTTTTGAGTACACTTATAATGGTCAGCCGTTATAAAGTGGTATAGTAATAAATAAGTATTGCTATAATTTTGTTTAATGATGTCACTAATTAGTTATTAAGAAATTTAGGCTTCTTTATGAAGAGACTACTTTATCCTGTATGCCTATATTTAGGTCTTTTTACAGCTTTGTCAGGGGTTCAGCTTGAAGTAGCTTATCCGAATCTCTCCTTTGTCAGGCCCGTGGACCTTCAGCACCCTCCTGACAATTCCGACCGCATTTTTGTGGTTACTCAAGAAGGAATCATATACGTCTTTCCCAATGACCCGGGCGTCACCCAGTCATACATTTTTCTGGACATCCGGGACAAGGTAGATGACAGTGGTAACGAGATGGGGCTCTTAGGTCTTGCTTTTCATCCGGAATACTCAGAGAACGGTTACTTTTTTGTCGACTATACAGCGGAAAACCAAAGGCGAACAGTGATTGCCAGGTACAGTGCCAACCCACAGGATCCAGATTCAGCGGATCCAAACAGTGAGTTAGTCATTCTTGAGATTAATCAGCCCTACACAAATCACAACGGCGGACAAATTCAGTTTGGTCTTGAGGAAGAAGAACGGCATGATAATTATCTCTACATAGCGATGGGAGATGGGGGATCTGCGGGAGATCCTCAAGAGAATGGACAGAATCTTGAGACACTATTAGCGACCCTTCTCCGCATCGATGTGGACAATCCCGATAACGGCGAAAACTATGGCATTCCCGATGACAATCCATTCGCAGGAAACTCGCAAGGCTATCGAGAAGAGATTTATGCCTGGGGACTCCGAAATCCCTGGCGGTTCAGTTTTGATCCTGTTACTAATTGGCTCTGGGTTGCTGATGTTGGACAGTACCAATGGGAGGAAATTGATATCGTGGAGAGCGGACTCAATTATGGTTGGAATACCATGGAAGGGGCTCACTGCTTTGATCCTCCTGTTGACTGTGATCAGACGGGTCTGGAGCCCCCGGTTTGGGAATACAACCAAGACGCTGGAGATTGTTCCGTCACAGGTGGATTTGTCTATCGTGGGGGTCGTATTCCAGCACTATATGGACGTTATATTTACGGTGATTACTGTACGGGACGCATCTGGGCTCTGCAGTACGCTGAGGATATTCCACCTTCAAACGAACTTCTGCTAGACACCCCACACCACATCTCGTCCTTCGGCATCGATGAAAACGACGAACTTTATATTTGCTCCTTTGATGGAAATATCTACCGCTTCAACTATCCTCCTACTGCAGAGGATGATTACGCACTGACACCCATGAATACTCCCGTTTTGATTGATGTGCTGGCGAACGACAGCGATTACGAAAATGACTCGTTCACAATCTCTATTGTATCTAACCCGGGAAATGGGACAGCTGTAATTCAGGATAATAATATCCTCTACACTCCAAACAATGAATTCAGTGGAATGGATACGTTTTTCTACACCGTAATAGATGAAGTTGGCGGCGAATCCCAGGCCCAGGTGAATGTTTATGTAGAGGAAGGACCTCAACCATCTCTTTTCTATATACCCAATTCCTTCAACCTCTTTCTTGATCCGGATCAAATCATTACCAGTTTTTTCTCTATCCATAATCTTGGTCTTCTGGGTTCTATTCTTTCATATGATCTTTCAATGACACTGTTTCAAAATCCTGGAGGAGGTCCCGATGAGGGTGGTTACTTCTGGGCAGATTCCGATGGGGAGCCCTCTCTTCCTGTTGATTGGATCGATATCTCCGGAATAGGTACACAGATTACATTTCCCAATAATGATCAGGCCGGGGATTCAATCAGTATAGGATTCGACTTTACTTTTTATGAACAAACCTATTTGTACTGTATCGTAAACGCTAATGGATGGTTGGGATTCGGTAGCGATAACACAGAGTGGAATAATGTAGAGATTCCTAGGGTTGATGCTCCTCGCCCTGCCATCTTCGGTTTCTGGGACGACCTGAATCCAGTGAACGACGAGTGTAACGAATATTGCTCTGGAGAGGTTTATTATCATTCTGATTCTACTAGGATGGTTGTGTGGTTTAATCAGGTAGCCCATTGGGCGGAAGGAGACGAAAACAGCCATTATAATTTCCAAATTGTGCTTTATCCTTCCGGCGATATTCAATTTAATTACGCAGAAATTACAGGGACTCATTCTGCTACTATTGGAATTCAGAATGCAACAGGGGAGACAGGATTACAGGTTGCTTACACGAGCAACGATTATGTGCACGCCGATCTTTCTGTACGTCTTAGCACCAGAGGAAGTATCGGACCGGATTGGATTTCCATTTCGCCGTTACAGGGAGAGATTGAGCAAGGGGCTAGCCAGACCGTGGATGTTGAGCTCAACAGTACCGGGTTGACAGATGGAGATTACTTTACTACTATCCTCATCTCAAGCAATGGAGGTAATGGTACTGTTCCTGTTTCTTTATCTGTTCCATTACCTTCCATTACCATTATCAATCCTGCCGATGGAGAGAGCTTTGATCCCGGATATCGTGAAGTTTCCTTTGAACTAAATAATTTTGAACCAGGTGACGAAAATCTCTCCGATGGACACATTGTTCTGTACACCAATGGGAGTTTTACCGCAAACTACTATTCACCGGATTCCATAACCGTTGCAAATCTTATTGAAGGAGAGAATACAATCAAACTGCGTCTTGTGGATGTTAACGGAGGAGAAATCCAACCAGATATATTTGATGAAGTAAATATTATTATCAATCCAGAGGAAATTTTATTCAATATTGTGTCTGTTTCCCCATCATCACAGTTAATAACAGCTCCGGTGGATGGAAATATTACAATTGATTTTGATAATGCAGTAGATCCGTCAACAGTTAACAGTTCCACAATCCGAGTTTTTGGCCAATGGACTGGAATAATGCCGGGAGTTTTTACTTTGGAAGAGAGTAATCATCAGGTTCGCTTTACACCAACTAATACATTTTCTGCAGGAGAGCACATCACCATAACAATTTCAAAAAATGTACTAAGCTTTAACGGCGACCCCCTTGTACACGGTTATGCATGGCAATTCTGGATAGCCAGCGGACCCGGGTCTCTTGACCTTGTTGAGGTTGATAAATTTTCCACCCGCTTACCCTTTGAAGGATGGATTCAGACCTATGGTTCCTATGCTGGAGATCTGAATGGTGATGGGTTTCACGATTATACTGTTCCAAATGAACGATCCAATGATATTCGAGTTTGGCTGAATGATGGTGAAGGGAATTATGTTCATAACGACTTTTCGGTTTATTCTGTTCCTGATGATTCATACCCCAGCACAAATCACGGTGCTGACTTCAATAATGATGGTTTACTTGATTTTATAGTAGGAAACACTCACTCAAATACTATTTGTGTATTCATAGGGGACGGGCTTGGCACTTTTGCACCTTCTGTTTGCTATGAAGCAGATCAAAGTGTCCGGGGTCTCAGCGTGATGGACCTGGATGCTGATGGTGATTCTGATGTAATTACAACTAATCGAGATGGAAATAATATTACCATTCTTCCAAACTTAGGGGAAGGGATATTCACGACCCGAATTCCAATCGAGGTAGGTGGGGGCAAGGAAAATTCCTCTGCCTGTGGTGATGCTAACGAAGATGGAATTATGGATCTTTTTGTAGGCACCTACGAAAGCGAAGAGATAATATTGCTTTTAGGCGATGGTAATGGTGGATTAATCCCTGCATCATCAATCGAATTGCAGGGATCAGCATGGATGATAGTTACGGGCGATGTAAATGGTGATGGCCATGTTGACGTGGTGAGCGCTAACTCGTATACTGATGAGGCGGCGGTCATTTTTGGTGATGGAGAAGGAAACCTTTCTCCCCCGACACTCTACCCGGTTGTGGGGTTTCCCCTAGATATCAATTTGGGAGATATTGATGGGGATGGAGATCTGGATCTTGTAACAAGCAGTCTGGGAGTAGCCCATGACCATGATGATAATCGTGCACTGCTGTTTGCCTCTCTCACTTCAGTAGATGAAGATACCGGCGCATGGACTATTTATGAGAATGATGGGTACGGAAACTTCGGTAACCCCCGGATATTGTATTCGGTAGATGCTGCTTCATGCGCAACGCTGCACGATAGAGACAGAGACGGAGACCTTGATTTAACAGGAATTGATGAATCTGATGATTATATCTATGTTTTTGATAATATTGGTCCTGATAACCAAGCCATTTATATTGACCATTTGGAATCCTGGAATTTAGTGGGATTGCCACTTGAAGTGCCCAATACAAACTATCAACAAGTCTTTCCCGATGCCACGAATGGTACGCTCTATTCATTTACGGAAAATGAAGTATATGAAAATGAAACAGATTTGATAGCTGGAAATGGATATTGGTTGAGGTTTCCCAGTGCCGGATCAAGCCCTGTCATTGGTTTGCCTTTTAATGAAGTTACAATTCCTCTTACAATGGGCTGGAATCTTCTGGCTGGGATATCAACAGGTATCCCTATATCAAACATTGGTGATCCGGGCGGATTAATCATTATGGGAACAATTTATGGTTTTAACGGGAATTATGTTGAAACAGAAACCATTGAACCGGGCAATGGTTATTGGCTTCGGAGTTATGGGGATGGTGAAATCACAATTTCTGATACCCTCCCGGCAGGCCAAGTACGTAGCATACAACTTCTGGAAAACCCAAATACTATCATAATTGCTAACCAAACTCTTTATTTTGGTGAAAAAATATCGGAAGAAGAAAAACTTAGTTATAGTCTACCGCCTAAACCCCCAGGGGGAAATGATGTTCGGTTTTTCGGTGGTTGGAAAATTTGCGAAGAGGATTGCAATATCGAAATTATGAATACAAGAAATAATTTTTCTGTAGAATTCACTATTAGACCCGGAGAGATGTGGAAATTAGTAAATATTGAAACTGGTAAAATGAATATCCTGACCGGAACAGGACAAATTTCCCACCTTGAAGCAGGCGAATCATTTACCCTGAAAAAATCAAAAATATTACTGGTTCCTGATGCCTATGCCCTCCATCAAAACTATCCCAATCCTTTCAACCCAATCACAAGCTTACGCTATGACCTTCCAGAACAAACACAGGCTACACTCACGATTTACGACCTAATGGGCAGAGAAGTAACACAACTGGTAAATACTACCCAGGAGGCAGGATATAAGTCTGTTCAATGGAACGCAACCGATATGCATGGCAAACCTGTAAGTGCAGGAGTCTACCTCTATCAGGTTCGTGCTGGTGATTTTGTGCAGACCAGGAAGATGGTGCTGTTGAAGTAATAAATTGATTTCTCTAAGTAAATCGAAGGGTGTTTTGTTTGTGGAATGATGGGTAGATTAGAAATATTACATCATGAAATCTCTAAAGCAATTGATCAAAAATTATACCCATAGAAATCCAAAAGAAAATTCAGCTTATGAAATGTTGAGTCTCCTAAAAACTGATGGATGCTTTTTAAAAGATAATTATGATGGACACTTTACTGGTTCTGCATGGATTGTGAGTGCAGATAAAGAAAAAATATTGATGACTCATCATAAAAAACTGGGGATGTGGCTACAATTGGGAGGCCACGCTGATGGTGAGAATGACCTGCTCAAAGTTGCACTGCGGGAAGCAAAAGAGGAATCTGGAATCCAATATTTCAATATTTTGAGTGATAAAATATTTGATTTAGATATACACGAGATACCAAAACAAATGAACCAACCATCACATAAACATTATGATATCCGATTCTTACTAGAAACTGACCCTGCTTCTAACAAAATAACCATCAGCGATGAATCATATGATGTAGCTTGGATACCTATAGATGAGGTTATAGAATTAAATCCAGAAAATTCTATTCAAAGGATGGTAGAAAAGACATTAGCAATTAAAAATCTATAGCACAAAGTCCTCAATCTCAGTAGTCAAGAGTGAGCATACCCCACCTCTTTGTAAAAAAGTGGGGATGGGATAAAGAGCAGTTTTTTATTTGTGTACGGGGGTATTAGATTAGATTGATGAAAAATAATCACTTTTAGTACCTGTTTCCTTTTTGCTCTGTTGCATGTAATAACAAAATGATTCGTCTCGAGAACCTTTCCAAATCTTTTCCGAATGGCGACCTTTTTTCCGATGTAAATATTTACATCAAGAGTGGAATGCGTGCAGGACTGGTGGGCCCCAACGGTTCAGGGAAAACCACCCTCCTTAGAATTATACTGAGAGAGGAATCCCCCGATTCCGGGAATATTCAGATTGGGAAAAATGTAACTATCGGGTATTTGGCCCAGGAAATCGTTTCTGGGTCCCGTCGCTCCATTCTGGAAGAAGTGCTTTCAAAATTTCCGGAGGTTCGTGAGTTAGAAGGGAAAATGCTATCATTGTCTCATGATATTGCCAATGATCCTGAGAACCAGGCATTGGCAAACCAGCTGGGTGATACCCAGAACCGATTCGAAGCTCTTGAAGGGTGGTCTCTGGAAGAGAAAGCCAAAAAAATCCTGGGTGGACTTGGCTTTACGGACAGGCAGTTTACGGACACCATGGATGTGTTCAGCGGCGGCTGGCGGATGCGGGTGGCTTTGGCGGCAATTCTTTTGCAGGAACCGGATATAATATTTCTTGATGAACCCACCAACCATCTGGACCTGGAAGCGACGATTTGGCTTGAAGCCTTTTTATCCGACTGGAGGGGGGGGATGGTGATGATCAGCCACGACCGCGCCTTTTTGGACCGCTCTGTGAATCACATTCTTGAAATCGATTTGAAAAAGATCACACTGTACCATGGAAATTATTCGAAATATAAGGACGAAAAATCTCTGCGGTTGGAACAGCACCGGGCGACCTATCTAAACCAGCAGAAGCAGATAAAAGATACAGAGCGGTTTATAGAACGGTTTCGCTACAAGAACACAAAAGCAACTCAGGTTCAGAGCCGGGTAAAAATGCTGGATAAAATGGAAAAGATTGAACCACCTTCAGAACACAATCATGCT
>Ga0310124_10003838_pt1 | contig 10035 bp, 8 predicted proteins | sample CB11b_AW_Bot5_MG_FD_203507 | JGI IMG/M metagenome (GOLD analysis project Ga0310124, IMG submission 203507) | Marine microbial communities from Western Arctic Ocean, Canada - CB11b_AW_Bot5 | ecosystem: Environmental > Aquatic > Marine > Oceanic | place: Canada: Western Arctic Ocean | collected...
TCTCAAAATAATCCGGCTCAAGGGTTGTGCCCAGGGCCGTATTGAGGGCTTCAATGATCTCGTTGAACGTCGTCGCCTTGCCTGAACCCACGTTATAGATACCGCTTCGGGCCCCGTCGGCCGCGGCGGCGATTGTGGCCTCTACCACATCCCCCACATATACCTGGTCACGCGCCTGCTGTCCGTCGTGGAAAATCCGGGGGCGCTTACCATCGAGCATCTGAAGGGCAAGGCGATACACCATGCTGGCCATGTGCTGCTTGTTCTGTTCGCCGGGCCCAAATACGTTGAAATAGCGCAGGGCCACGACATGGGCGTCGGGATGTGCTGCCAATACCTGGCGGTGCAGGTTCTCCATGGCCCACTTGGAAAAACCGTAAACATTGGCCGGTCGGCCAGCGTCGGCAATGCGAAACGGCCGGCGTTCATGGCCGTCCTTGATCATGCCGTACGTCCCGGCACTAGAGGCCCACACTAGTTTTACCCCGGTTGCTACCGCAGTATCTAGCAGTCGTCGAAAAGGATCAACGTTGTCGCTGATCATCTTTGCCTGGTCGCTCACGGTGGTGTCCGTGATGGACGCTTCGTGGTAAATCGCGCTCGGTTTGAGCCTGCCGATAAGATCATTCCAGTCCACGTTCGTCACCGATTGTGCGACAAGGTCGCCCTGGAAGCGAAAGTCGTCATCGCCTTGCCCGACAAGGTTTAAAAAGGTACCGCATCGCATGTCATCAATCACGACTATATGCGTATCGGGATGATCGTTCTGAAGTTTGCGGACCAGGTTGGACCCGACAAATCCCGCACCTCCGGTTACCACAATGCACTGATTCATAGTTTTTTTATCTTGTCTTGTGGGGACAATCACCATTATAAAGGCCGCGTCAGTCAGGAATCTGGTCGGCATACTTTTGCTTGAACTCATCGAGGCTTGAAATACCCTCGGGCAGTTTCGCCTCGTCGATCAGCATCACGGGAATACCGTCACGGATCGGGTAGCGCAACCCGCCTGCTTGGCCGACCAGTTCGTCGCCCTCGCGCCGCAGAGTCGAGCGTGTAAGCGGGCACACCAGGATATCCAGAAGTTGTGCATCAAGTTCCGGTTGATCGTTTGGTTGATTCATCGTGTTTACTCCGGCGATCGCTGTAGCCGACAATCAAGGCGAACATGATATCCGCGATCACGGCGACCAGTTCCAGCATCGCATCTGCCAGCTATTGCCCTCGACCGCCAGGCAACCTGCAAACCCTTTACCGGGACATATCGTCCGCATGGTCCATCGCCGCGTCTCGGCCGGACCTTCGTTCGAGTAGAGCAGCGTCGCAGGATCACCCGGTTTCAATGATACCTCGAAACTGTTCAGCGGCAGAGATAACCCCTCGCCGCGGGCCTTGATGTACGCTTCTTTACGTGTCCAGCAATTGAAGAAAGCATCTCGTCGCTGGCCTGCAGGCAGTGACATGAGCGATGCGCATTCTCCGGTGGAAAAAAATCGCTGGGCGATCGCTTCTTCCGCACGTCCGCTGCGGATGTGCTCAATATCAATACCAATGGCCCGGCCCCGTGTGATCGCAATGACCGCCAGCCCATTTGAGTCAGACAGGTTGAATTGCAACTGGCTGTCGCCGCAGATAAGCGCTGGTTTTCCGTGCGGGCCAAACGTGAAGTTCATGCCGGCAGGACCAATATCCAGGTACCGCGCCAAGATAGCCCGCAGTGCCCCGCGTCTGGCCACAAACCAGCTGCGATGCTCACTGCTGCGAAACCGGTTCGCTTGCTCTGCTTCGTTGGTTGCCAGTGTGCTGTGTAGTAGGGCGAGCGTATCCTCCGGCGCGTTCAGCGACACGCGCCAGACGTGGACCTGCTGGTCATCTAGCGACAGCTCAGCTGGAGCGGCCAGCCAGTTTGTGTCAGCATTATTTTGATTCATCCGTCTCTACCAGTCTGCATGCCGGTGAACCCGTGATTAAACTAGAGTCGGTCCTGTCCTGGTTTATTCCTTTAAGAGACGGCCGTTGATTCCGTCAGCATCTATCATACTCCCGTTGTCGCTGTTCGTAGTGCTTGCCGCCGGCAGGTCGCCAAATGGTGTGCAGGCTAGATGGGAAAAGCTGTCGAGGGTGACAGCGGCATAAGTGAGTTTTCGGATAATCTGTTAGCATTGTGTTGGCTATTGTGATTCGAAAGGTCAATATCCATGCAGGATGCCAGTCAACTCAAGATTGAAGGTTACGCCGATCAACTTAGCGTCCAGCCCGGTGAGCGGATCGGCTTGCACGTGTCTACCAATGCGGACACCTATTCGATTGAGATTGACCGCATCGGCGCCAATCGGAAGCCCGTATGGGCAAGCGATGATTTTGTCGGCAAGCAGCACCCCGTCCCCGAGGATGCTTTCTCGCACGGTTGCCGCTGGCCGGCGGCGTTGCAGTTGACCGTGCCCGACGATTGGCAGTCCGGCCGTTACAGCGTGACTATGCGTGGTCGCGACCGCCACGGACACACCGCCAGCGGCCAGGCATTTTTCATCGTTCGTTCGTTGCATCCTGGTCGTGATGCTGCCATTGTGATGCATCTGACCACCAATACCTACAACGCTTACAACACCTGGGGTGGCGGTAGTTTGTATCGGGGCAGGAAAGGCCCGGCCCGGCGTGTGTCATTCGAACGTCCCTATGCGGGCCTGCCAGATGTCGATGGCCTGTTCCTGTTTTCCATGGATGGTGAGATTCAAGAGGAACTGGACGCAGGAATCATCTCACCGCAATTCCAGGAGAAATTTCAAAAGCAGGTCGAGGCGTTTGCCGTGCCGGGCATTGCTCTGTCGCTGTCCGGCGCCATCACTACAGAGAAGCCTGGCTTGCAATGGCGTATCGATGACCTCATTGGCCAGGGACCGCCCGCATATCAAGTGAAAAAAGTTGGCGATGTCATAAACGTTCACGATGGAACACCCTTCTGGGAAAATGGGTGGCGCAACTGGGAGCAGCCGTTTGTCGCCTGGGCCGAGCGAGCAGGGTACCCCATCGATTTTGCCACCAGCGGCGACCTCGAATTCCACCCGGAAATTCTCAAGCACTACCGCCTTGTACTCAGTGTAGGGCATGATGAATACTGGTCCGCCCCCATGCGGGATAACTTGGAGGCCTACATTGCCGCCGGTGGCAACGTCGCTTTCTTCAGCGGCAATAACTTGTGGTGGCAGGTACGCAGTGTTGATGAGGGCCGTGCACTTGTTTGTTGGAAAGACGCCTATAGGCAGGATCCCGTGTATGCCACGGATGACCGCAGCCAATTGAGCACTAATTGGTGCCATCGTTTGATCGGCAGGCCGGAGAATCACCTGACCGGCGTTAGTTTTGCATATGGTGGCTACTCGCGTTTCTTCGAACAGTTTCCAGATGCCCCCGGTGGTTACACCGTGCACCGGCCAGATCACTGGATGTTGGAGGGAACTGGACTCAAGCGCGGCGACCTGCTCGGCGCCAAGCACAAGGTCGTCAGCTACGAATGTGACGGCTGCGATCTTGAATGGCGTGACGGCATACCTGTACCTACCGGCATTGATGGCACTCCCGAGTCTTTTACCATTGTCGCCACTGGGCCGGCTGGGGTTACCAGCACTGACGGTTCCCTCGAGCTGACTAAGGATGCGCTCTATGAGCAGTCCAGTGACCAGGAACATCCCTACCCCGGTGCCGCGGTTCTGGGCGCTTATAATCGCGGCGGCACCGTCGTGACCGCCGGTTGCACCCACTGGTCCCACGGCCTGCGCGGCGGCGACGAGGCCGTCGAGCGCGTCACACGCAACATCCTCGATCGCTTGTCAACATAATCAGTTGCTACAATCAATCCCTTGCAGGCATTACTTTCGACCCGGAGCAAAAAAATGGACACAGCCGGTAAACTCGCCATCGATGGTGGTAAACCCGTGGTCAGCGAAAAACTTATCGCACACGACTGGGAACGTTACCGCAAGGCCAACGACGAGGAAGTAGAAGTCGTCAGCGCCGTCTTGCGTTCGGGACACCTGAGCATCGCGTTACCCGTGGGCATGCCCCAGGCTGACGCACTTGAGCGAGAGTTTGCCCAGTGGGTGGGATCCAAGCACGCCCTGGTTGTCAACAGCGGGACTGCTGCCCTGCACTGTGCGGTTGCCGGTGTTGGGGTTACGGCTGGGGATCATGTTATTCTACCCGCCGATACGTTTGTGGCTTCGGCCATGGCTATTCTCCACCACAATGCCATCCCCATTTTCGTCGACGTAGATCCTTGCACCCATTTACTTGACCCGGCGAAGCTAGAAGAAAAAATTACCGACAAAACCAAGGCTATCATGGTAGTCCAACTGTTCGGCATGCCCGCTGACATGGACGCAATCAACGCTATTGCCAAACGTCATAACCTCAAGGTCATCGAGGATTGTGCACAGGCCTATGGCAGCCAATATAAGGGAGGAAAAGCTGGAACACTTGGTGATGCCGCCGGGTTTGCCATGACCACCACCAAGCAACTGATGGTGGGCGAAGGTGGGTTGGTCACCACCAACAGCAAGGAAGTCTTCGATCAAGCTTCCATGATCCGGCTTTTCGGCGAGTCCGGCGATATGAAATCTCCGGATCGCGCTTACATGTCCGAGCAGGTGGGCTGGAACTACAAACTTTCCGAGGTTAATTCAGCTCTGGCACGGGTTCGGTTGCGTAACCTTGACAATTACATTGCCGGTTGCGTTGACAATGCCAAGCGTCTTACCGATCGCCTTCAGCACATCAAGGGTGTTAGCCCGCTAGTTGCACCTGACGACCGGACCTATACGTGTTACCTGTACAACGTGGCCATTGACCCGGCTGCGCTCAATCTTGATATCGAGCCTGGCAAGCTCCGCGATGCGGCCATGGAGGCCTTGGCTGGAGAAAACGTGGATGTCATGCGTTGGCAGAAAGTGCCCGTCCCTGCCCAGCCCATGTTCCAGAATAAGTTTGGCTATGGCAATCAAAGTCCATGGGATCAACCAGGTGGTGATGTCACATACGACATCAACGATTACCCCAATGCATTTTTCGCACTGGAAAGTTCATTTATAGTTCGTCGCATCATTCCGCCCAACGGCCCTGAGTTGATGGATAGCTATGCTGACGCTTTCGAAAAAGTTTTTTCACAGATTGATCGTGCCGTCGAAATCCTCGATCAGAAAAATACATATATTCCACTGGAACAACGCAAAGCCAAGCTGGCCACGGGCAAGATTTAAGTCGTTATCAGGCGTTATGTCGCGCGTGTGTTAGTTACGGCGGGTTTGCCGCCGGCTCTAGCTGGGGGGCGATCCAGCTTTGCCAGGGGTGATCCGAGATGACCTGGTCGGTGGTTTCCAAGAGGGCATGCAGGCCCAACACCTTCAGGATCGCGTCGAAGTGGTCCGGCCTGGGATCAGCGGTGGCGTCGGGGATCACGATGACCTGGTAGCCCCGGCTCATTGCTCCGAACGCGGAAAAGGCCACGCAGTGTGAGGTCTCCACACCGCACAGGAAGACCGTTTCGATCGCATTTTCCTTTAGGATCGGCTCGAGCTGCGAATCGAGAAACACGTCGCCGATTGTGGGGATCGCCCACTCGTGGCTGTCGTGCAGCGGCAACAGGCGCAGGTGGATGCCGTGCTTGCCCACGTGTGTGAACACGATCGGCAGATCCTTGCCGCGGAAGAAGCCTACGAGCTTTTCGACGTTCGGCCAGACCTTGGTTTCGAGTCGCTTGCTCCGTTGCTCCGGCAGCGACGGATTGTACTTGCCGACTTCATCCATCAGGTGGCCGGGCTCCGTGGTCATGTTCTCCAGATGCACGACCACCAACGCGCAGCGATCTGCATCGATAGGCGAGCCAGCCTGCCGATACGTCGGCGTGAGCCTAGTGCGCTGGCCTTGGGCGATGTAATAAGCCCAGTGACTCACCCGTGGCCTCCACGGAACTTGAAACGCACCGGCAATGCCTTCATGCCGCGGTGCCACAGGTGCGGCTCCCAGTGGAGCGTATCGGTGGCCAGTTGCAGGTCGTCGCAGCGTTGCAGGATGGTGTTGATCGCGATCGAACCTTGCAGCCGGGCCAACGCGGCGCCGATGCAATGGTGGGCGCCGGTGCCGAACGACAGGTGACGGTTGGGGCTGCGCTTCAGGTCCAGCCGGTGCGGATCGGTAAACTCAGCGGGATCGCGATTGGCTGCGCCCATCGTCGGGTAAACCATGTCGCCCTTGCGGATCAACTGCCCGCCCAGCTCAATATCGAGCGCAGTCTTGCGCCCCAGGCGTTGAATGGAACTGTCGTACCGTAGCAGCTCTTCGATCGCCGTGGTGATCAACGACGGGTCGCGTTTTAGACGCTGCATCTGGTCCGGGTAACGCAGAAGGGCGTGGACGCTGTTGCCGATCAGGTTCATGGTCGTGCCGTGCCCCGCCAGGACCAGCGTGATGGCCGTGGAGATCAGCGATTTGTCGGTGAAGTCCGGTACGTGGGCCAGCCCGCTGATCACATCGTCTCGTGGGGATTGCCGGCACTCGTCGATCAGTCGGCCCAGTCGATCGGTAAGCTGCGCCAAGCTCGCGTTGGCCGTGGCGACGCTCTCGACTGTGGCCTTGCCCTGGCCGAACAGGCGCACACCCACGTCGTCCGACCATTGCTTGTACAGGTCGTACTCGTTGCGTGGTAAACCGAGTAACTCGCCCAGCACGGACATCGCCAGCGGATAGCCGAAGTCGCTGATGACGTCCATATTCCCGCTCTTGCCGGCACGATCAATTAACTCATCGACCAACTGTTGAACACGCACCTGCATCCGCTGCATGCGCGCCTTGGTGAAAACCTGCTGCAGGGCGTTACGGGTATTCGTGTGCTGCGGCGGATCCACGTGCAGAATCGCTCGAGAAAAATGTTCGAGCAACGGCCCGATCTCCGCGCGCACCGAATCCGGCAGCTTCTCGGTAAACAGGGTCATTCGCCCGGCATTCGAAAACCGCTCGTGATCGCGCAATACCTCGCCCACGTCGACGTAACGCGTCAACATCCAGCCGTCGATCGCTTGGCTGTAATACACCGGCGCCTCAGCCCGCGCCCGATCGTAAAACGGATACGGATCCGCATACGTTTGGGCGGATATCAATTGCTCGTCAAGCGAGTCAATCGTCTTGGGTGTCATCTCAAGTACACCGGCAAACTGCTGTCCCGGCCGCGGTAGTCGCCGTGTCGACCGCTGAGCCAGAAGAATACCTCCGCCGTATCGTTGAACGTCCGGTGCATCTCTCGGCCGCAGTCGTGGTGGCCTGCTCGCATGTTGTACGTACTCTCGATGTCGAAGTCGTCTTCGACGATCCAGTCTCGCTGCGGCTCAACCGTGCGCGTATACCAGTATTTCAAAAGATTCCGAATGCCCGTGGCCGTGGATGCGCCCGTACGGTGCCACAGGTGATAAATGGTCACGAAAATGGATCCGGCCGGCGCCGCCGTGTGCAATGTGTCGGCAATTCCTTGGTAATGGTCCATGTAGTTGGCTAGGGAAAACAGGAAATGTGATCCGGGCATTACTTCCGTCGGGCCCAGTTCCAGTGGCGTGTCCTGCGGGTAGTAAAACACCTGGAGGCAATCGATCTTCGGCCCGTAAATCGAGCCGCCGTCCCGGTGCCAATGCTGCGCCGGGCCGGGGCATGGATTGCGATGATTAGTCATGAACCGGGGCAGTTCGAAGTCCCTGCCCAACAGCGAACGCACCACGCCCATCGCTTGACGGTTGAGAATGACGTTGTCCACGAACCAATCCTCGGCCAGGATCAAATTGGCCTTGGGGGAGTTGGCTTGATCGAAAAACTCGATCGTGCGTTGGTTGATGTTGTGAGGTACGACACCTTCCAGTACCAGCAGCCCATCTCTGCAGAACTCCCATACCTGGGAATCCGTCATCGTAGGATCGCAATCGTAGGTTCGATTCTTGGTCATTGCGGTTATGATGCTAGTTACAGTAGAAACTTTAGTCTAACGTGTATTTGTTCGTACTGGAGCCAAAAAGTGGATTTACCAAGCAAGCATTCTAATCCCCTTCGCTGGGGTATTCTTGGTTGTGCCCGTGTGGCCAAGAGCGTTTTTGCCCCTGGTGTACAACGTTCGGTCAATGGTGTCCTCTACGCCGTCGCCAGCCGAACCATCGCCAAGGCACAACAGTTTGCGGCATCCTTCAACATCGAACACGCCTACGGTAGCTACGAGGCGTTGCTCAATGATCCAAAGGTCCAGGCCGTCTATATCGCGCTGCCCAATTCCATGCACATGCCCTGGACAGTTAAGGCTGCCGAAAAGGGCAAGCACGTCATTTGTGATAAACCCCTGGCCGCCAATGCCCGGGAGGCTGCCACCATGGTCGACACTTGTCGTCGCCATGGCGTTCAGCTCATGGAATGGTTTACCCCTCGCTTCCACCCCCAGAACCAGAAAGTTAAAAAACTTCTGGATGATGGTCGCATCGGTAAACCCATGCGGATTTCCATTACGCACTCCACGGCCATGCCGCCGGTTGATGATATTCGCATGAAAAAGCAGCTTTGTGGCGGCGTACTGGGCGACATGGGTTGCTACTGTGTGAACATGGCCCGCTATCTTTTTGCCGCCGAGCCGACCAGCATTTATGCCACTGCCCAGTTTGGCCAGGAAAGCGGTGTGGATGAGCGTATTAGCGCCACTCTGCATTTTTCTGATGATCGAGTTGCCCACATGGAGTCTAGTTATCACCTCGATCCCGGCCACTACATGCAAGGTTACGAAGTCTTTGCCAGCAAGGGCCGTATCTACGTATCCACGCCCATTGTCCACATAAAGACCTACCGCGAGCAAAAAATAGTGGACACGTCGATTGTCGTTGGCGATGAGATTGTTCCAGAACCCACCAAGAGGCATATCAACATCCCTGCCGCCCACCAGTGGCAGATCACGACCGACTATTTCGCCGAACACGTTCTCAACGGCACAGAACTTCAGTGGCCGGGCGAAAATGGCTTGGCCAACATGAAAGTGTTGGATGCCATCCTCCAAAGCGCGCAAGAGGGTCGACCTGTCACGCTCGATGCCTGAGTACGGACGGCCCAGCATGTCACGCCGTTTGTCAACAATGACGGCATTTGGCACAAGAGCAGTGCGGTGATGAATCAGAGTTGGTTTGCAGCGTGAAAGCAGTCTAGAAACTGGTGGACCGGCATCTGTTGCAGAAGTTGGGAATCTTCAAACAGTTCCAGCATTGTTTTTACATCACCGGCTCCAAATCGCGTGGCCGCGTTTGACAGGAACTTGTCCTTAAGCTGCGGTACGGCCTCGCCTCGTCGCCGTCGGTGACCCAGCGGGTACAGTACCTGCACATTTTCCGTCGCACTGCCGTCTGAAAAGTGAATCGAGACGGCATTGGCGATGGAGCGAAGATCCGGGTCGAGGTACTGCCGCGAATAACTTGTATTTTCGACCACTTGTATTTTCTTGCGCAGTTGATCGATCCGCGGATCGTTGGCCGCTTCGTCCTCATAATGATCAGCGGTCAGGGCTCCGTGGATCAACGCCACGGCGACCATGTATTGCAGGCAATGGTCGCGGGCTGGCGGGTTTCCTAGCGGGCCGGACCTGTCAATGATGCGGATTGCCGATTCCTGGGTTTCAATGCGGACTTGGTGGATGTCGCCCAGGCGGTCACGCACTTGAGGGTGCAGGCTGATCGCCGCCTCGACCGCGGTCTGGCCGTGAAACTCGGCGGGGAATGAGACCTTGAACAGGATGTTTTCCATCACGTAAGTGCCCAGTGGCCGTGCCAGTTCGATCGGTTTCGAACCGAACAGGGTATCGCTAAAACCCCAGGTGGCGGCGGAAAGGGCGGTGGGATACCCCATTTCGCCTGCGATCGCCATGAATGCTAGGCGCACTGCTCGCGCGGTTGCGTCACCGGCAGCCCAGCTTTTTCGTGACCCGGTATTGGGTGCGTGGCGGTACGTGCGAAGTGGCCCGCCGTCGATCCAGGCGTT
>Ga0310124_10003840_pt1 | contig 10032 bp, 9 predicted proteins | sample CB11b_AW_Bot5_MG_FD_203507 | JGI IMG/M metagenome (GOLD analysis project Ga0310124, IMG submission 203507) | Marine microbial communities from Western Arctic Ocean, Canada - CB11b_AW_Bot5 | ecosystem: Environmental > Aquatic > Marine > Oceanic | place: Canada: Western Arctic Ocean | collected...
ATCTGAGTGAAAGAATCTTGATTTTGGGTGGGTTAGTTGAAAATATTGAGCAAAGCGCGACTAAAAGTGACGATTCTTTGCGTGAAAGACTGACTCAACGTGTTGATGAACTAGCTCCAGATTTAGGTGCTGATGGAGCAGTTGTGGCGCAGGAGGTCGTGCGCTTTGTGGCTCGATCCGATATTCATGAAGAACTTACGCGGCTTCGGGCACATATGGGGCATTGGGGAGAATTGGTTGAGGATACGGCGCCATGTGGTCGAAAGCTAGATTTTTTGCTACAAGAAATGAACCGCGAGGTGAACACAATAGGTTCAAAGGCAATGGGTGCTGAGACGTCAAAGCTTATTGTGTCTGCTAAGTCTGAATTGGAAAAACTCCGTGAGCAGGTACAAAACGTTGAGTGAGTCACATAAAAACAGACCGCGATCGGAATGTCGGTGGTAGCGTCAGTTCAGGGGTGTCGTGGACTTTTGCTGGTCTTGTCGGCACCATCCGGCACTGGGAAGACAACGGTGGTTCAAAAAGTAGTAGACCGGTTGCCGAACATCCGGCGTTCCCGCTCGTATACCTCTCGATTGCCACGGTCAGGCGAACAGGACGGTGTTGATTACAATTTTATCGATGAGGGTGCTTTTCGAAAAATGGTGTCTGAAGGTGCGTTTATTGAATGGGCTGATGTTTTTGGGAACCTCTACGGTACAAGTGTGGCGGACACTGAAGCCGAATTGGTTTCGGGTCAGGATATTGTGTTGGTTATAGATGTGCAGGGAGCGCAGCAGGTAAGGCAGCGGATCACGAATGTCGTATCGATCTTTCTCTTACCGCCTTCTTATTCAGCGCTGCAAGAGCGACTGTTTGAGCGGAGTCAATCAGAGATAGGTCCGGATGAATTGGATCGACGACTCGTCACAGCCAAGCAAGAGGTCGCTGCTAGACAAGATTACGACTACATTGTTATAAATGATGAGCTTGAACGATGCGTTAGTACGCTCTGTAATATTGTTACAGCAGAACGCTCAACTGCCGAAGCAATGCGGGCGAGCGCAACCCTGATAGCAGAGAGCTTCGGAACGTAGTCAGAGACGAAAACGATGGCATTGATCGCACTTGGTGTCAGTGGTGGTATTAGCGCTTATAAGTCTGTGGAAGTAGCTCGTCAACTGCAGCGACAGGGGCATGAAGTTGTTGCTGTAATGACTGCGAATGCGCAAAAATTCATTGGACCATTAACATTTGAGGCGATTACGCGTCGGCGAGTACTTTTGGATCAGTACGAACCTGGTGTAAACACGGACATCGATCATATCGCGTTGGCGTCATCGATTGACTTGTTACTTGTGGCTCCGGCGACAGCAAACGTGATTGGGAAATTTTCTCATGGGATAGCGGACGATTTTTTGTCCTCGTTGTTTCTTGCGACGACTGCTCCGGTGTTAGTTGCTCCGGCGATGAATACCAATATGTATGAAAACGTTGCGGTTCAAGCTAATTGTCGTGTCTTGGCAGAGCGAGGTGTGTTGTTCATTGCCCCGGATGACGGCTACCTTGCGTGTGGTTGGATCGGGAAAGGCCGCCTCGCAGAACCCGATGTGATTGTGTCTGCGGTTGGAGAATGTCTTCGTTGTGATGGGGATTGGGTAGGACGAGTTGTTCTAGTAACGGCAGGTCCGACGTATGAAGATGTCGATCCGGTCCGTTATGTCGGTAACCGCTCAAGTGGACGCATGGGATTTGCTGTGGCCGAGGAGGCGATTGCTCGTGGTGCCCGGGTGTTATTGGTGACAGGTCCAACAAAACTTGAACCTCCTGTCGGAGCTGAGGTGACGTCGGTTCGGAGTGCCGATGAGATGCATCGCGCTGTGATGAAGGCTACGAGCACTGAGCCTGTTGATGTGGTCGTAATGGCTGCTGCGGTTGCTGATTATGCGAGTGGTATAGGACCGAAGCTAATGAAGATCAGAAAAAGTGATGATGAGTTAGTCCTTCGGTTACGCAAGACCCCGGACATTCTTGCCGGCCTTGGAGAAGCTCGCGGGAATTCGTCTAAACCATTCCTTGTTGGATTTGCGGCTGAAACCGAAGATCTTATTGAGTCCGCCTCAGAGAAACTTCGCAGTAAACGAATAGACCTAGTGGTTGCCAACGATGTGACTCAAGTCGGAGCAGGGTTTGATGTTGACACGAATATTGCGACGCTTGTGACTCGAGATAAAATTGAACCGGTTACGAAACGATCTAAACGTGATCTGGCCCGTTTGATTTTCAACCGTATTGAATCATGTGTTCAAGATCGACTACCGGCTGCTAACCGAGTGTAGGTGTCTGTGATGAACCGTGGACCTCTCGAGGCGCACCTTCAATTTTTTCGAGAACTCGGTGTCAATGGAGTTAGCAGTGATGGGGTGTGGCGAAGACCGGGGCTATCGGCGGACTCAGGAATGAATGCTAAAGCGGAGTTGAAACGTATTCGTCAGGAGATCGGTGATTGTACACGTTGCAAACTGCATCCAGGGCGGACGAACTTAGTCTTTGGGGTGGGGAACCCGAAGGCAGATCTAATGTTCGTAGGAGAGGCTCCAGGGCGTGACGAAGACATCAAGGGCGAGCCATTTGTTGGCCGTGCTGGCCAACTGCTTACCAAAATCATTGAAGCCATCGACTTGGACCGTGACGATGTGTACATCGCAAATGTCATTAAGTGTCGTCCGCCACAGAATCGAAATCCAGAACCAGATGAAGTGGAAACGTGCGAACCGTTTCTTTTTTCGCAGATCGATGCGATTCAGCCACGTGTGATTGTGGCTCTCGGAGCATTTGCGGTGAGAACATTGCTTCGCGATGACAAGACGCCTATTTCGAAACTACGTGGACGACAATACAGTTACAGAGGCACGACGCTTATTCCAACATTTCACCCGGCGTATCTCTTACGTAGCCCGGACAAAAAGCGGTATGTTTGGGAAGATATGAAGCTGGTTCGTGCCATTCTCCGTGGGGAGTGAGCGGTTGTCGTCTTGTCTGTATTTTGGCCGGTTACGACCACGAAAGACGGACAGCCTGTGGCCCGCCAAATAACGGTTGCCGTGCCGGTGCCATTTCTGCCGGTCTTAACTTACGGAGTACCTGATGGAATAGGTACCCCTGCCGTTGGAACTCGTGTGGTCGTCCCGCTCGCGCATCGAACTGTTATCGGTTGTGTAGTTGGGAGGGACACGCCGAGTAATAACGTATCAAATGGTCCGCGAGAGCCCGTATCTGTAGAAGACAGCCAAGTCCGGGAACTCGTCGAAGTACTCGATGAGGAGCCATATCTGCCGCCAGAACTTTTAGAACTTGCTTATTGGGTGGCAGAGTACTTTGCTTGCAGTTGTGGTGAAGCGATCGCCGCGGCGATGCCACCACTCGCGATGTCTGACCGAGGGAGGAATAGAGCGTCAGGTTTTAAATATGAGAAGGTTGTACACCTCTCTGATCTTGGTCGTGATGCTTGCCTTGGAACGCCTCCAAGTGATCTCGGACAACGGCAGCGACTTACCCTGCGTCGCCTGCAACAGGCGTCAGATGGAGTTCCATTATCAATACTTAGAAGTGAAGGGATCGGAACTGACTCCGTAAACCGACTGTCACGAAGAGGGTTGGTGTCAGTGCGTTCGGTGCAGGTCGAACGAGACCCATTAGGACCGGAGGCTGTCACGCAGTCCGCACTCATAGATGCAGACGCTGAGCGAGAGTTAACCATCCAACAAAAACAGGCGATTAATGAATTAACAAAACTTAGTGAGGGAAATTCATTTCAGGTTGCACTTTTACATGGAGTGACTGGAAGCGGAAAAACAGAGGTTTATCTCAGACTTGCGCAGCACATGGGGACGCTTGGTCGAAGTGTGTTGATGCTTGTTCCGGAGATCGCACTCACGCCGGCGATGGTGGCGACATTTCATGGTTGCTTTGGACGCCGTGTGGCAATACAGCACAGCGGATTATCTGGTGGAGAACGGCACGATCAATGGCACAGGATTCGTCGTGGAGAAGTTGACATTGTGATCGGTACTCGGTCAGCAGTGTTTGCGCCTGTTGAGAATCTGGGACTAATTATCGTGGATGAGGAACACGACGGTTCGTATAAGCAGGAGGAAACACCGAGATATCACGCACGTAGCGTGGCGATAATCAGAGCTCAACAGATTGGGGCACTAGTGGTGTTGGGTTCGGCAACACCGTCCCTTGAGAGCTATCAGAATACCCGGACTGGTCGTTATCAGCTTGTTGTGATGCCCGAACGGGTACAACAACGACCTCTCCCGGAGGTTACCGTGGTCGATATGCGTCAAGAAACAGCCATATTGGGAACAGAGGTTGTCTTGAGTCGAGCATTGCGTGAGGCACTGGAGTTAACAGCTGAATGCGGTAATCAGGCATTAGTGCTCCTCAATAGGCGAGGATATGCCACGGCAATACTTTGCCGGCAGTGCGGGCGAGCATTGGAATGTCCAAATTGTAGCGTTGCGTTAACGCTTCATCGCGCTATCAATCGCGCGCGCTGTCACTATTGTGATTATTCTGTGGCCCGTCCGGAAACATGTTCGTATTGTGCCGGACCTTACTTGGAGTCGCTGGGTTTCGGGACGGAAAGAGTCGAAAGTGAAATTGCGGGAATACTACCTGGAATATCAGTAGCCAGACTGGACCGGGATACCGTGCGTCGACGCGGGTCCGCAGCATCGCTGTTATCGCGATTTCGTGAGGGCAAGATTCAGGTGCTCATCGGAACACAAATGATCGCGAAGGGGCATGATTTCCCGAAGGTTACTCTCGTTGGTGTCGTGTCTGCTGACATGGGCTTAACCGTAGCTGATTTCAGAGCCGGTGAACGGACATTTCAGCTCCTAACACAGGTGGCTGGCCGTGCAGGTCGTGGTGATTTGCCGGGACGGGCGATTATCCAGTCCTACTACCCAGATCACTACAGTATCGGCTATGCCTGCCAACAGGCGTATGAGCCATTTTTCGAAGAAGAACTTCGTTTTCGGAAAGCACTGCGGTACCCACCCATATTGTCTATGGTCAATGTCGTCGCTCGAGGGCGGTCATATGACGAGGCCATCAGTAATGCGAGAGATTTGGCTACGCATCTCCGTTCGTGCGGTCATTTTTTTGAGGTACTGGGACCGGCGGTGGCTCCCATCTCAAAGATTCGTGGTCAGCATCGTGCGCAGTTGTTTCTGAAAGGCGTCAACCGCCGGGCAATGAGAGACGCAGTTCGGTCAGCACTTGCGGTGCGACCGAGACTTCGACGAAACATCATGGTCGATATCGACCCCGTCAACATGCTCTGACTGGGCTCGTTAGGGGACGTCGGTTAATCCGCCGATGTCAACTGGTGCTGGTGTAAAACAAAGCGCGAAGATTACCACCGCTGCTACGGCCACCCAGAGTCGCGTGCGGTCCAACGGGACGTGTTCGTCAAGAGTAGGTGGATGCCTTAGGCCTCCGCTCACGATCATCATTATAAGGAGGAAAGAAGCCAGGACGAACCAGCTCGGAGTAACGAAACCAAGTCCGAGTAACGCAATTAAACTGACGACGGTGACGGTTGTGGATTTGCGGCCAAATGCGGCGTATGAGATGTGACCTCCATCGAGTTGGGCGATCGGAAACAAGTTAAGAGCGGTTGCAATTAATCCGAACCATGCGGCAAACCCCATTGGGTGGAGGTTGATCGAATAACCTTCCGGTGTGCTACCCCAAACGAGCCAGGCCGCTGCCTGGAATAGAAGTGGTTCGCCGAGTGTGATAAAGCTCGTATCGCCGCTAGGTAGTTTCGTAATGCGCGATAACCAGAGACCAAGAAAGAGCGTGGGAACAGCGACGATAAATCCTGCGATTGGTCCTGCAACGCCAACATCGAAGAGTATTGCTTTTGTCGGAATGCGTTTCCGAATTCTGATCACGGCACCAAATGTTCCAGTCAAAATTGGAGCAGGCAGGAAGAATGGTGGTGACGCATCAATTTTGTAATACCGGCAGGCGTAGTAGTGTCCTAGTTCGTGCGTGCCAAGAATGGCTAAGATTGTCCAGCTGTACCATGCGCCATGGATCCATGACACTTCTGGCAATTCTGAAGACGAAAAATTTGCCAAGAATCCTGCATAGTGCATACGGCCCCAGAACATCGTTGTGAGCACGGTTGCGAGAAACAGTGCGACATGAAGCCACGTGCGTTCTCGGCGCCGTGGAGTTTGGAGTCCCGATGACTCGTGTTTAAGCTGACTAGATGTCTCAAGGGCTAGTGGTGTTAACGACTCCGATGTAGACGGGTCGAGAAGATTGTTCGTTTCTTGTGGCAAGACGACTATTGTGGGTTTGGTTAGCCGTCGATATTCTGGAGTTCTTTGCCAGGTTTAAACCGAATGGTTCGACCAGGCGGAATGCGTACTTCCTTGCCTGTTCGGGGGTTTCGACCGATACCCCGTTTACGGGGTTTCACTTGAAATACACCGAATCCACGCAATTCAATTCGCTCACCGCGTTGCATCGACATGCGCATGGCATCAAATACCGCGTCAACAGCGACTTCGGATTTCACTTTTGTGATGTCCGCGGCCTTCGACACTTCATTGACAATGTCGACTTTGATCATGGTTATCCTGCTCCTCGGTGTGTATAAACATCATAGATACTGTAATTTACGGCTGTCAAGGGAACGGTAAACTAGTTAGCGAAATGGTAACGAATGGAGTTCGGAGCGCTCAAGGGAACCGTGTTGTGTTAATCGGTCGTCCTAACGTCGGGAAGTCGACCCTATTTAATAGGATCTCAGGTGCTCGTTCGGCGATTGTGGCTCCTGTAGCAGGAACCACGAGAGACATTCTCAGACAACCTGTCGAATGGCTCGGTAGAGAGTTCGAGTTAGTCGATACGGGCGGACTGTTTGGGGCAAGTAGTGACCCGTTGCAAGAAGAGGTCGCCAAACATGGTCTGAGAGAAATCGAAACGGCATCCGTGCTCGTTGTGTTGGTCGATGGGCGGGATGGACTAATGCCAGCTGATGAGGAAGTGGTCACGCATGCGCGCCGGATTGGAGTCCCATTGGTATTGGCTGTGAACAAGGTCGACAACCCGCAACTACAAGATCGGTCAGCCGAGTTTTTCCAACTTGCGATTTCGCCAGTAGTAACCGTTGCCGCAGAACATGGCCTAGGGGTCGGTGATCTTCTTGATGAGATCGCAGCGAGACTTCCGGGTCGGCGACGTATAGCAAGCAAGAGGCAACTGAGCACCAGTGATGACGTGGTTGAATCCTCCGAAGGCAGCACTGAGATCCGTCTGGCGATTGTTGGTCGGCAGAATGTCGGGAAGTCGTCTCTTGTCAATCGGTTGGTTCGAGAAGAGCGCGTATTAGTGAGTGATCTTGCGGGAACCACGCGAGATCCGATCGATACTGTTGTTGGATGGCACGGTCGTCGTATCCGACTGGTCGATACGGCAGGGATTCGTAAGCCAGGGAAAATCGCCCAGTCAGGACGGGTCGAATCGGTCAGCACGTTACTTGCGCGGCGTGCATTGAAACGGGCAGACGTTGCAATCGTGCTTATCGATGCGACTGCCGGTGTAACGAAGCAAGATGCCGCGGTTGCTGGTGAAGCGGAGCGAGCTGGTTGCAGCATCATCATCGCGGCAAATAAATGGGACCTCGTGAAGAAGGAGGGGCCCGACTACGTGAAGACGTTCGATGCGGACCTACGAGACAATCTCAAATTTGCTGAGTTTGCCCCGATTCTGCATATTTCCGCACTGACCGGAGAACGTACACAACAGGTTTTCTTTCGGAGTTTGAAAGTGATTGAGGCTCGCGCCACGCATGTGTCAACGGCAGAACTCAACCGTATGGTGGCCAAGGCGACAGCTCGGCATCAACCTCATAGTCGAGGTCGAAAAGAGGTGAAGATTTTGTATGCCACGCAAGTGTCATCGCGGCCACCGACATTTGTGTTCTTCACCAATATAGAGACGCGGTTCCATTTTTCGTACCAGCGGTTTCTCCGAAATCAATTGCGGCGAGCGTTTGGATTTGAGGGTTCTCCGATTTGGTTGAAAGCTCGTGCTCGTCGAGTCCAACCGCGGCGTGGTCGTCGTTCGTGACGTTCCGAGGACGAGTAATTCGACTGGCTGATATACTCGCGCAACCCTGAATGTTGGGGTGATCCAGAGACGAATGGCGGTTGAGATCCCAAAGCGGTCGGTCTTTAAGGCAAGCGAAGTGTGTTCAATCGCCGAGGTTCAGCCTTATGTACTCAGGTCTTGGGAAACTGAGTTTCCAGCGCTCGGAAAGTCGAAAGGCGATGCGCGCGTATATCGGCGTGCCGATGTGGAGACGGTGCTCGAGATAAAGCGGCTGTTATACGAGGAAGGGCTCACGCTCGGTGCAGCAAGTCGAAAATTGGGCGCCGGGGTAGAAGTTGAGGAAACTGAAGAACCCGTCGATGAATCACTTAGCGGCGATGCGAGGGAGCGGATAAACCTGGCAAAGAAGGGGCTCCGATCGATACTGGAGTTGTTGTCTGAAAACGGATCGACAAAACCAGGATTATTTGATGATGAACCAGTTTCATTTAGTGGACTGGCGAAAGAACGATCTGACAAACGGCAAATTAAGAAAACGGCAGAACGTAAGCCGAGAATTGCGCGAGCACCGAAGAAGAAAACAGACCGAGCATAGATATTGGCGGGGTGTGCTGGCTCAAATACTACGCCTATCGTTTTTTTGCCCAATCCCAACACTTCCAAAGCAAAACACGACCGGTACTACAGATAAATACTCGAAGACTAATTCAGTCATCACCAAATTCCAGGCCAGCGCGGGTGCGCTTCGTTCCATTCGCGCGCAAGGCGCCGGCCTTCGGCGCGTTGGTCAAAGGTAAGTGTCTCGTAGACTCTGTCTCGGTTTTTGGCTGCGCGGTCGCGTGCTTCGCCGCTGCTTCTTGACGCAGCAAGATTGAACCACATGTATGCCTGCACATCATCCTGCGGCACACCTTTCCCTTTGTCACACATGACGCCAAGGCTGTACTGCGCTCCGGCTGAACCTTGGTTTGCCGCCAACCGATACCAGCCAAAGGCTTGCGCGTGATCCTGTGGCACCCCTTGGCCAATGTCATACGCGTAGCCGAGGCTGAACTGTGCTTGGGCAAGGCCCTGATCGGCGGCCAACTGATACCAGCGAATGGCTTCCGCTTCGTCCTTCAACACACCTAGGCCTGTAAAGTACATGTAGCCGAGGGACGATTGCGCGTCGGGGTAGCCTTTTTCCGCTGCTAATTGAAACAGTCTTGCGGCTTCTGCAAAATCCCGTCGCACACCGTGCCCGGTCATGTGCAGGATGGCGAGATTGTTCTGTGCCTCGCCAAGCTCTTGGTTTGCCGCCAACCGAAACCATCTGGCGGCCTCTGCGTCATCCGGTGCTACACCTTGTCCTTGGCGATATATGACACCGAGGCGGTACTGTGCGTCGGCATCACCCTGTTCTGCCCTTGCCCGTAGTTGTTCGATGGATTCCTGTTGCGCAACGCCCAGGACAGAAGTCGCCGCTACCAGAACCGCGACGGCGAATAGGTATGTAGAACGTCGAGTCATCAGAGTCAAAGCCTACCGCAGCATACCGTGAACGCTGCTTTAGTTTTCGTGCGCCGACTAGACAGCTTACGTAACAGTAGGGAAGCCGAATGGGAAAAACACCATCTTCTGTGAACCGTGTTTGTGGAAAGCTAGGCGTCGATAATCAGGAATGTCTAAAGCGTCCATTTTCACCCTTATGACCGCTTCTAAACTGGACACCTTTTGGGCACCTCTTAGCCAAGAAGAAGCCGTCACGATTAAGAAAGACCCGGCAAGATCTGGAAATACTCACGGGTGTTTTTAAGTTTCTTGTAGCGAAATACTTCGATTAACAGGGGTTTCAACAGGTGACACCATCAAAAACACGTTAATATTTGCACGGTTCGGGATGTGGCGCAGTTTGGTAGCGCACCT
>Ga0310124_10003841_pt1 | contig 10030 bp, 8 predicted proteins | sample CB11b_AW_Bot5_MG_FD_203507 | JGI IMG/M metagenome (GOLD analysis project Ga0310124, IMG submission 203507) | Marine microbial communities from Western Arctic Ocean, Canada - CB11b_AW_Bot5 | ecosystem: Environmental > Aquatic > Marine > Oceanic | place: Canada: Western Arctic Ocean | collected...
GCTGTCCGAGCCACGGCATCGCCATGACGCCCGATGAAAAGGAACTCTGGGTGACCGATGGCCACAACGAGTCGCTGCATATTTTCGACGCCACAAAAATGCCGCCGGTGCAGGTGCAAAGCATCAAGCTCCGTGAGCAACCTGGCTGGATCACGTTCAGCCTGAACGGAAAAATCTGCTGGCCATCGACCGGCGATGTCATCGACGTCAAGACGCGCAAAATTGTCACGACATTGACGGACGAAAAAGGCCGCATGGTGATGAGCGAAAAACTGCTGGAGGTCGATTTTGTGGGAGGCAAGGTCAGCGCAGTGGGCGACCAGTTTGGCAAGGGATACAAAAATTGAGAACTTTCAACAAGCCGTTGATGTTTACGAAACACAACGTCTGCGCGCCATTGACGGTGAAGGGTCGAAGTTTGCGGGGTGCCATTGACGGGTTTGTTTCATTTACCTTCAGCTTTCTGTTCAGGTGTATTACAACCCACTTTAGGTTTTATTGGGGAAGGATCGCCTCAGTGAAGGCATGATGTTCCGTTGATACTCACTTTCCCATTACGGACTCTGCAGATACCCACTAGATTTGTTGATTCTTCGATTCAAATGGAACGCTATGTTGTTTTGAAATGAGATTGGCAGCAATGCGCCCGGATTCGTAGATCGTTGGTAGTCCGCTTCCCGGATGAGTTCCGCCTCCGACAAGATAGCAGTTATCTAGTTCCTCAAACTTGTTGCGAGGCCTAAAATACAGCATTTGCATAAATGAATGCGCGAGGTTGAAGGTGGCTCCATATTGAATATTCATATTCTCCCAGGTTTGGGGCGTGAAAACGATTTCCTCACGAATGTGATCCTCAATGTCAATCATTTCAGCATGTTCCTCCAGCGCTTTTATGACCCGGTTTCGCATGTTTTTTTTCTCTTTGTTCCAGTCTATTTCAGCCTTCTTGTTTGGCACTGGAACAAGGACGTAAACAGACGAATGGCCCTCGGGAGCGAGAGTCGAATCCGTTACGCTGGCATTACGAACATAAAACGATAGGTCTTCAGACAACACCTTGTTTTCGAAGATATCCTGAATGTTTCCCTTGTAGTCTTCGGCGAAAAAAACCGTGTGATGAGGAAGGTCGTAAATCTTGTCGAGGCCCAGGTGGAGCATAAAGGTGGAGCAGGAGTACTTTTTGGAATCAACTTTCTCCGGGCTATACTTTTTGAGGGTGCCCGGGGGAAATAAATTCTTCATGGCATAGCCAAAGTCGGCGTTAAGCACTGTTTCATCTGCAAGAATTTGTTCTCCGTTATCCAGTTCAACGCCGCTGACTCTTTTGTTCTCGATGACCAGTTGTTTCACCGGGGTGTTCAGATGAATTTCAACCCCGTGTTCACGGCACACCCCGGCCATTGCATCGGATATTTCGCTCAGTCCACCCATGGTGTGGTAGACACCAAAGGCATGTTCCACGTATGGGAGAATTGCAAAAGCTCCCGGGCAGTCCCAGGGTGACATGCCCAGGTATTTCGACTGGAACGTGAATGATAATTTTAGTTTTTCATCTTTGAAATAGTTTCCAAGCACACCGATTAGCGACCGACCCAGGGAAAGGTTCGGCAGCGCCTTGATGAAATCCCGCGAGAAATACTCGCTAAAGCTGGAGTAGTCCTTTTGAAGGCAAGGGTACATCAACTCAAAGCGCCGTTTCTCTGCAGCCATAAAACGATCGTACCCGTCCCTGTTACCCGGGAAAATTCCATCGATTTGCTGAAGCATGGCTTCTCTTTCAGTCGTGGGTTCGAGTCTGACATCCTTAAATTGCAGCCGGTACATCGGCTCCAGTTTTACGGGTTTGAGATAGTCATTAATGTTTCGATCGGCTTCCTCAAAAACTTCATCGAGGATGAACTTCATCATTAAAAAGGTCGGGCCCGTGTCAAATTTGTACCCGTTGCGAATAATGGCCGCATTGCGGCCGCCAACTTGAGCTGCTTTCTCGAATATCCGAACTTTGAAACCACGGCGGGCAAGCAACATGGCGGCAGTTAGTCCTCCCGGGCCTGCTCCAACGATGTTGATGTGTGTTTTGTTCGATTGATCTTCCATTAAAATGAGAGATGGGTGTTACGCCCTAGAGTGAATTCTGCACCTTGCTCAGGTAGTTAGTAAGCATATAACATCGGGTACTGGGGGCTGCATACATCCCAATGGCACCTGTCAGATTCGGTTGTTGTTGTTGGTCTTTGAGATGCCATTAACCTTCATGCAACGGCAGCTACATTAAATTGGTTAGCACTTCACGGTTTATTGCTTACGGACAACTAGCTTAACTTGGCCAAGTTTGGCCAAGAGCAACTAATCAACCCTTCCAATCAAACAAGTGCAGGCGGTTCAGGCTTCTGACCATCAGCGTACGGTTGTGAACTCCGAGATGCGCCCATGATTCTCCCTCGGTCAAACGGCGCTCGGAAAGAATGTTCAGTTTTGTTGGATCGGCTTGAATCAGGTAAAGAATACCTTTTTGATCCAGGGCCAGAATCTTGTCACCGTTGATGACTAGACTCATGTATTTGCCAAAACTCTTACTGCTGACCCATTGTTCATCACCGGTTTCCAGGTCAAAGCAGGCAAACCGCTGGTTTTGTAGGTGTAAATATGCCTTTCCGTCGTATAATACAGGACTGCACATGTAGCCTCTTGCCTTGCTGGTCCATTTTTCTTCGGTTTTCCATTTGTTGTTTTTTTGGTTGATTTGAATATAGGAAGATCCGACACGATATGTACTAGTGTAAATTCCATCCTTGTAGATGAGCGGGGTGAGAATGTTCATTCCCCTATATGCCTTGATGGGGCGTTTCCACAAAACCTTGCCATCTTCGGGGTTTATACCAGTGAGATCTGAACGTGTTAGTACGAGGAATTGATCTTGGCCAGCGATATTCCCAAAGGTAGGGGAGGAAAAAGCGCTGCCCCACATTCCTCCCTTATCCTTTGAAGTACGCCAAATGACTGTGCCAGTTTCCTGATCAATCTTGTTAAAACTGGCTCCTGCCTGAACGTAAACATGATTTTCATCCACCAAAGGGGAACTGGCAAATCCGAAGTCAGGCAGGGGTGTCCCGAATTGCTTTGGAAAGTCGATTTCCCATTTAATTTCGCCTGACTTGGCGTCAAGGCACAATAAGTGATCTCGCATGCCTCCAACGAAAACTCGGCCATTGGCCACGGCAGGGGTGGAACGTATCCAACTTCCGTTTCGCGCGGCAAAGAAGGGTACCTTCATTTCACCGGCCCAGTTTTGTTTCCATTTGAGTTTTCCGTCTTCAAGGCCATATGCCAAAACCAACTCGTTGCCCTTGGCGGATTCGGTGGTGAAGATCAGTTTGCCGTCGGTAATAGGACCAGAATAGCTCGCGCCAAGTTTTTCCGAGGACCATTTCGTCACCAATGACGTTTCACCAATGCTTCTCGGCCAGGGATCGCTCGCCTGACTTCCATCCCGTAAACTACCCCGCCATTGGTTCCAATCCGCGCCATGAGTAGAATCTATCGTCAGACCCATAAGGACTACAATTAACCCAATACGAATGGCAGAGCGGAAAGGGTTGAGTGGAAGACTTGTGATATCACAGTCAAAGTGCGGCTCGTCAATTGCTGACGAGCCCCGGCTATATGGGCGTACTTTTTTTAACATAACCAAGAATTTAACTATTTTTAGAGGGGCCTTTTAATTCCGGTAACCAGATTGGCTTAGTATTAAAGGCCGATATAATATTCGCATGCGTCCACGACTGGGGCAAATACTCGGCTTTTTTACTGTGGTCAAAGAACAGCCTTGGGCAAAAAAACCCCCTTCAACACCCGAGCATTCGAGTGCATAACATGCTCATTTCAAAGTTGTTAGGGTTATCTATCGCCCCGTCAGTGACGGCTAATGGGGTGTATTTGACTACACCTTTAACAATGCGAAGTTTGTGTAGTCAGCGGTTTACTGATGTTTGGTGTGGGGTTAACACTAGGAAAAGGTCCCCGTCAGCGAAGGCTGGCGGGGTTTTCTTTGCCAATTCTACCCTAGGCGCTGTCGTTAATGAAAACCCCTCGCGCAGCAAATATGATGATATTCATATATATTTTGATTAATGATATTATTCAATCATACATTTCGTGCTCAAACGAAAGTTCCAGGCAATATCGAAGATGTGTTTGAGTTTTTTTCTGACGCGCAGAATCTAGAATTAATAACTCCCCCCGAATTGAGTTTCAAAATAACCAGTCCTCTCCCAATAAAAATGAAAACAGGAGCACTTATTGAATATAAAATCCGTCTTTTTGGGTTTTCTTTTCGATGGAAGACTATCATCTCCAAGTGGGAGCAAAACCGACAATTTGTTGATGAATAACTCAAGGGGCCCTATTCAAAATGGGTTCACACTCACACTTTTGAGAAAAATGAAGGTGACGTAACGATCAAAGACATAGTCAAGTATCGCCTGCCGTTTGCCCCATTTGGAGAAATCGTTTTGCCACTTGTGAAAATACAATTAAAAAGAATTTTTGATTATCGATCAAAAAGAATTTTTCAATTAATTGACTAAAACTGTTACCGCATCTATGAGATCATATAACGTTAAAGTTAGCGGGCTCGAAAGTCGTTACCAAGCACATTAAATCAATAATTTATATGACTATAATAACTTGATTCATGTACAGGCCAGCAGCTAATTCACTTAGCCAAAAACAACTTTATTGCCCCGACTCGCTGGTCACTGTGAGGGCAACTTTGACGGCTTCTTTTGTGGCGTGTGTTGACGCAGTCGGATCGTCTCCAATATGACGTTTCAACTCTGTGGGCACTGCTACAAACGCAGGCTCAAGAAGGCCCTGTGCTGAAATCGAAATTTCCACCTTCGCACCGAAGTCTTCCACACTAATCGATAAGCCATCTGACAACCCGGCGCTGGCCAATTCCATGGCAATCAGCGTCAGTCAACTTGACAGCAGTCCCACCGCCAGAGGTTGTGGTGTAGCCAGTAGAGGATCGTTTGGCAACTCTGGCAGCGGCGCACCTTCCACATCTCTGCAGTTGGAACGCGACAAATCCTGTGCAGCATTCAGTACATCGGACAAACGTGCTGTTGAAGTGTCTTGTAGCAGAACTCTCTCCAGAGCGGATACACAATCCTCAGCGTCTTCTGTTCCCATTTCTATCTCGATGACAGAATTATCCAAATCTTCCAGAGCAAGATACGCGTTCTCAAACTCTCTCTCAACTGCGCCGGGGGTAGCTACCCCTTCAGTTTGAGTATGTATTAGGAGTCGAAGTAAGGACTTTAGAGTCGATGATGCTATTCGCCCTTCAGCAGCACTGTTTCTCACCAATTCGAAAGATTCCCGCAATTCGGTAAAGCTTGGAGATACTGCACGCTGGGCAAGTGAGAGCCTGGGGCTCGTTCGCTGCGCACTAAGGACTTCAAGACGCTGGCTTACCAGACCGGCTAGTTCAGTCAACTTCTGCCTCTCATCATCAGAGAGAGTGCGAGCTTTTGTGTCGATGACGCAAAGAGACCCAGTAACAACTTCATTGACCTTCACAGGAATACCGAGGTAGGCCTTGACGCCATAACGTTTAACCAAATGTTGAGGGACACGTTCATCTTCTTCCGCGTTCTCGACTTCGAATGGTTCACCGTCACGAACCACGAACTGGCAGAATGAAACATCCCGCTCAGTTGCACGCGAAATGGCCAGATCCTCCGGCAATCCGTACGTAGTGAGCCTTAAAGAATTGTATTCGCTCCAACACGAGCGTGACTAGAGCGATTGGTGTCGAAAGTCCGCCAGCTGCGTCATTGACAATGGTCTGCAGTTCAGTGTCTTCCGCCTCTGCTAGCAACCCTTCGGTAAAAGCTGGATACCGTTCGGGTCTTTTACCTGGTGCCTCGTATGTATTCATTACGGACTCCCATTCTTAATGGGAGCTGAGTTGTCGTGATGCTTGGTTTTTAAAAAAAAGTGTCAGGGATATTGATTCCTATCACTCTTTGAGTATTCAAATAGATTTAGGGGCTGAAGTAGCTAAGGAGGTTTAGGGTGAGCATTTCACCCAATGTTTTAACTGGTTTAAGAGTATTTTATGGGTTCCTCCATTGAAGCGCCATTCGCACTCCTTCAAGTACCAGTAAAAACTCTCCGGTTTGATCGCATTGAAGCGCCTCAGATGACGTTTGGCCTCGAGCATTGTGGCGACGGAAAGGTATCGCCGACGGGATGATTATTTGCCAATGGTTTGCTGTCCCTTCTTGGGTTTACCAACATGTTTTCGGAGGAGGTCGGCAATTTCTTTCAGTCCCCACGTGGCGGCCCAGTCCAGCGGCGTTCTGCCGGCATTATCTTTGACATTCAAATCTGCACCTTTTGCAATGAGTAGTTCAACGATTTGTTTGTGACCTTCCTCAGCCGCAAGATGCGAAGGAGTCCCTCCTTCCTCATTCTTCGCATTTACATCCGCACCCTTGGCGATAAGCAGTTCGGCAGTTTCCTTATGACCTCGAAAAGCCGCATAATGTAAAGGTGTTATTCCATACTTGTCATCCTTTGAGTCCAATTTCGCGCCTTTTATTAGAAGCAGTTCGGCGATTTCCGTTTGGCCATATCCAGCCGCTCCATGCAATGCAGTCCCTCCAAACTGATTATTATCCCTCGCATTCACATCCGCGCCATCAGCAAGGTGCTGTTTGACAGCTTGAATGTTTCCTGACTCGGTAGCATAAATCATCGCAAGATCATCTTTTGATGGCCCACACCCCACCAATAGAAAGACTGCGAGGGTTGTCGTTAGTAGTTGTTTGATAATCTTAACTAGCTCAAAGTTCGCAGTCTAGTCAGAAGTGTCAAACACCTGTTAAACATCTCAGCCAGAACCATTTTTATTACTGGCACGGGTTTTTGTGAACTGGGCTGAATCCTCAATTGCAAGAATAGCATGTCAGTAGACGAGTGACCTCCTGCTGGGAATAGCATCCATGCAATAACGCAGCGTCAAAGTTCGACTGGGGTGAGTGCTCCAGGAACAGTGGGATGTTTGTTTAGTGATCTGGTTGCTGACCTTCCAAAAAACAGGCATTCTGGTTAGATTGAAATAAGGTAACCAGAATGTTCACAACACCGGATGCTGGAAACAGAATCCATACAGGGCACCCCGTCAGATTTTAGTCATGGTTTACGGGGTTTTCTAACGGCTAATATATATCACACTGCCCTGCACGCAATAGCATCGCCGGCGGTAAATTCAGGCCGAGTTTAAAACAGAATGGAGTTAATAAGATCTCAAAACACCTGACCGGATAACACTGTCCTTGCGAGTTCATTTGCCTTTTCAGCATTTAATGATAAAGTTATTATATGAAGTGTGTTTTTCTATTCCTAACAGTTTTATCCTTTACGGTTGTGAAAGCTGAAAATAAGTCAGTCACTTTAATTGATGCTAAAAACAATTTAGATATTCTTAGATGGAGCACCGTTAATGACACAGTGATGGGGGGCAGATCAAAAAGCTCCTGGAAACGCCTTGATGGGAAAAACGCGAAATTCGCAGGGACACTTTCACTTGAAAATAATGGTGGATTTTGTTCTGTGCGAACTTATCCAAAAGATCTTGGGTTAAATAAAACACAAGGTTTTTTAATTAAAGTTTTAGGTGACGGGCGATCATACAGCTTAAATGCCCGTTCGCGCAAAGCGAGAGGCGGGGTCAATTACAGAGCTAACTTTGCTACTACCAAAGGTAAAATTACGGAGGTTTGGCTCCCGTTTAAGGACTTTAAACCAAGCTGGAGAGGAAGCCGGATTAAGAGTTTACCAACTCTTGAGGGCGGAGATATCGAGGGCATTGGTTTTTTTCTCGGTGACAAAAAACCAGGAGACTTCAAGCTAGAGATAGTTAAGATAGAGGCAATGTCCGAACCTCCTATTAAAATATAAGCACACCTAAATCTTACATCCTAATTGTACTGGATATAAATTAAGCTGCATACATAGTCTTCAATTATTTCCCTTTTTGTAGTATAGGATTTAAATTGTCACTCTGAATTACTAAAGCCTTTTCCACGTATGGATCAGTCCATAAAGATAAATATGTCACTTGAACCTAACTTTCTTAAAATTACATATCTTTCCCGTTAAATTTAGCTTCCTATTCTACTTAGTATTTAAATGCGCAATTATGCGAAACGCTTATTTTTTTTGAAATATGGGTGTTAAGTTGTTACGCTAAAGATGGAGCAAAATCAAAATGTTATTCATTGGTTCCGACGGGATTTAAGGTTGTTCGATAACCCTGCTTTATCGGAGGCTGCCAATGCAGGACCTATTCTACCTGTTTTTATTTTTGACGAAATGCAGGCTGACTACACCCAGGGCAGTGCCAGTCGATGGTGGCAAAACCAGTCTTTAAGCTCCTTAAACAAACAACTAAATCATCGGCTCCTTATATTTAAGGGTGACCCGAAAGAAATAATCCCTAAACTGGCCAAAGTATCGCACTCAAAAGCTGTTTATTGGAATCGATGCTATGAGCCTTGGCAGATCGAACTTGACAGTAAAATTCAGGCCATACTAAAGGGGGAGAACATTAATGTGATTACCCGAAATGGTTCCCTTCTTTGGGAGCCATGGAGAACACTCAAGAAGGATGGCACCCCTTACAAAGTGTTCACACCCTATTTTAAAAAGCGTTGTCTTTCATTGCCTGAGCCAAGAAAGCCAATCCCTAAACCTTCAAATCTTATATTTGCTGATATACCAAACAAAACAGTAATCAAAGGTAAGTTCATTTACCCCAAAGAGTATAATTGGGAAATTAAAATAAAAAAACATTGGCGCATTGGAGAACAAGCGGCCTCAAATAAACTGGATAACTTCCTGAAAAGTGGCATATCGTCATACAAAGAAGGTCGAAACTATCCTTCAAAGAAAAATATTTCCATGTTGTCCCCTCATCTTCATTTTGGGGAAATATCACCCAATAAGGTTTGGCACCGCGTCAGAGCAAGTGGTCAATCTGAAGATTCAGACCATTACTTGAGTGAATTAGGGTGGCGGGAGTTTTCCAATAATTTACTTTATTACTTTCCTCAATTACCTAAAAATAATCTACAAACGAAATTTGATAGATTCCCTTGGGGAGACAACTCTGAACACCTAAAGAAATGGCAAAAAGGAAAGACAGGTTATCCCGTCATTGACGCCGGAATGAGAGAACTTTGGGAGACCGGGTTCATGCACAATCGACTCAGAATGATTGTCGGTTCCTTTCTCGTTAAAAACCTATTGATACACTGGCACTATGGTAAAGAATGGTTCTGGGATTGCCTCGTTGATGCTGATTTGGCCAGTAACAGCGCAAGTTGGCAATGGGTGGCCGGTTGTGGTGCAGATGCCGCTCCATACTTTCGAATATTTAATCCTATTACGCAGGGTAAAAAGTTTGATCCCTTTGGGGAATACACACGAAAATTTGTTCCTGAACTTCGAAAACTTCCCAACAAATATTTGTTCACCCCATGGGAAGCTCCAAGTGAGTTGTTAGTCAATTCAGGCATAAAATTAGGGAAAGACTATCCGTATCCAATAGTAGACCTTAAGAATTCTAGAGAATCGGCCCTTGTCGCTTATTCCTCTATCTCTAGAAAACATAAATAACAATATCAGCTTTGATTTCCATCAACGTTATTTACTTTCAACGACTTGTTTGACCGGCAGTCAAGGATTGGTAAATTTAGATGGCCTGAGTGCCTAAATAAAAAATGAACACGCTATCAATAATAACATTCATCCTAAGTCTTATATCGGTCGTAGCCTCAATTTCAATCTGGTATATGAAAAAGGGAACATCCTTCGAAGACAAAGCTCATGCAGAACGGTTTGGAATCTTCGTTGGACTGTGGGCACCTACATTTCTTGGTATTGCCATCTTCCTCAGGCTTCTTCTCCCCTGATATTGGTAATTAGTAATAGAGAATCCATATTACTTGGGTAAATA
>Ga0310124_10003842_pt1 | contig 10029 bp, 6 predicted proteins | sample CB11b_AW_Bot5_MG_FD_203507 | JGI IMG/M metagenome (GOLD analysis project Ga0310124, IMG submission 203507) | Marine microbial communities from Western Arctic Ocean, Canada - CB11b_AW_Bot5 | ecosystem: Environmental > Aquatic > Marine > Oceanic | place: Canada: Western Arctic Ocean | collected...
GAGTCCGTTGAAGTCAACCAGTTGCCCGGGTCGATGCCGGAGCTGGCGGTATTGCTTGCGGTGGGGAAGAAAGCTTCGGCTATATTTTAGTATTTAAAACCGATGCGGCGACGAGCAAATAATATCCGAAAGCTATTGGATTTCCAGGAGTTGGAGAATCCGTCCAATGTTGGGAAGTAGAGCAAACCGAAAGGAAGAGAAGAGAACATGGCGAATGCAGTAGCGAAGAAGCAAACCGCGAAATCAAACGGCCGCGGGCGTAAAACGAATTCGAGAATACTGAAGCCCAAGGGCCGTAGTAGAAAGAAGAGCGAATCCATTGTCGCGGACATCGGGTTGGCTGCTTTTGGCCGCAAAGAAATTGAGCTGGCAGAAATAGAAATGCCCGGGTTGATTTCGCTACGCGAAAAATTCGGCGCTTCCCAGCCGTTGAAAGGCGCGCGGATTGCGGGCTCTCTTCATATGACGATTCAGACGGCAGTGCTGATCGAAACATTGGAGCACCTTGGCGCGAAAGTCCGCTGGGCCAGTTGCAATATTTATTCCACGCAGGATCATGCGGCGGCGGCCATTGCGAAGACGGGGACACCGGTGTTCGCATTCAAGGGGGAGTCGCTGGAGAAATACTGGGAATTCACGGATCGAATCCTCGACTGGGGGAATGGAAAAGGACCCAACATCATTCTCGATGACGGGGGTGATGCGACCCTGCTCGTTCACCTCGGCCGCCAGGCGGAGGCTGATCCTTCTATTCTGAAAAGGAAGACGTCTTCACCGGAGGAAGCGGTGTTGATGAAGCAGATTCGAAAATCGCTGCGGAAAGATCCGAAACGATTTCACCGAATTTCGAAGGAAATCCTCGGCGTCAGTGAGGAAACCACGACGGGCGTTCACCGTCTCTATCAGATGCACGAGCGCGGGGAGTTGCTGTTCCCCGCGATCAACGTGAACGACAGCGTAACCAAGTCGAAATTCGACAATATTTACGGCTGCCGCCATTCCCTGGTGGATGCCATCATGCGTGCCACCGATGTCATGATCGCGGGTAAAGTCGCGGTCGTTGCCGGATACGGGGATGTGGGCAAAGGGTCCGTTCAGTCGTTGTTGGGCCAGGCCGCGCGGGTTGTGGTGACGGAAGTGGATCCGATTTGCGCGCTTCAGGCTGCCATGGCTGGGCTGGAAGTGATGACGATGGACGAGGCCTGCACGCTGGGCGACATCTTCGTCACCACCACCGGCTGCTGCGATGTCATCACCGAGCAGCACATGAAGAAGATGAAGAATATGGCAATCGTCTGTAACATCGGGCATTTCGACAGCGAGCTTCAGATCGAGCGGATGAGGAAGTACAAGTGGGACGAGATCAAGCCCCAGGTCCACAAAGTGACCATGCCGTCCGGCCGCAGCATTCTGGTGTTGGCGGAAGGGCGCCTGGTTAATCTCGGATGCGCAACCGGACATCCCAGTTTCGTGATGTCCAACAGCTTCACCAACCAGGTCCTGGCCCAGATTGAACTATATCAGCATCGCGACAACTACGAGATCGATGTGTACACGCTGCCGAAGGCGCTGGATGAAGAAGTGGCGAGGCTGCATCTCGACAAGTTGGGAATCAAGCTCGACCGGTTATCCCGAAACCAGGCGAAATACTTGGGGATATCCCCGGAAGGTCCATTCAAGCCAGAGCATTACCGGTATTAATAATTATTCCGTAGCGCGGAATTTATTCCGCGTTCAGGAGTAGCGGATTTCAGTCCGCAGTGGGAATAGATGTGCAAATTAACCAAGGCCGCGAATCCGCGGTGCCGGTTGGGCGGCCTAGCTTCTGTCCTGCTCACTACGGAATGAATTCCGCGCTACGCGTGCTTACCCTACGGCGGCGGCCATTTCACCGACTTCTTCGGCCAGCTCGAGTGCGGCTTCTTTTGCGACGGCTTTGTGCTCTGCACCGTCTGTATACAGGCATTCATCCTGGCCGTCGGCCCATGCGATGCCGATGTCGTTGATCCCGATCCAGGAGAAGATGTGCTCGACCTGGTTTGTCACCGCGTCCCGGGGGTCACCTTCTTTGTAGATGCCGCCGGATGAAACGAGCAGGATCAGTTTTTGTACCCGGTGCAGGGGTTTCACGCCGTTTTCCTTGCTGATCGAGAAGGTGGATCCGGGAGTGATAATCTGGTCCATCCATGCCTTCAGGATCGCTGGGATTGTGAAGTTCCACATCGGCAGCGTCAAAACGACCACATCCGCGGTATTAAACAGCCTCGCCTGCTTGATCCCGTACTCCATCGCGTTCGTTTCTTCCCGGGTGGCGGTGTAGCCGTTGATGGTGATCGGAAACCAGAATCCGCGAATCGCCTCGTAGGTCAGAAATGGAGGCGGATCGGAGTAAAGATCCACATTGAGGATTTCAATATCCGGATTTACTTCGATCATTTTCCCGAAAAAGGCGGTAGCCAGCTGCTTCGAGGCAGAGTCTTCCGTCGGTTTTGGATTTGCGCAAATATGCAACACGTTCATGAAATCGGTCCTTCCTTACCCTTCCGTGCGAATCTCAGAATTGAGATGATCCGCCCTTATACCTCATTGCCCGGTCATCTTTCAATGCGTTTAGTATCCGGATTTACCAGTCTACTCAGATAGCTCTCCAGTTCACGACCATAATCTGCATCTGCCTCCATGAGGACGAGTTCCCGGTGCAGGTTGGCGAGCCCAATGGTTCCCGCGTCTGCCTCGCGGGCGTTCACATACCGGTTATTCGGGTCCGGATCGATGAATCCCTGGAGCATCCGAACCAGCGGATTGCTCTCCCGGACGTGCTTCGGCAGCAGATTGTGGAGGCGGCCCGGCAGCTCCATTTTGAATTTCAGCAGGAGCGCCTCCTCATTCGAATCGATGAGTCGTTCCCCCATCAGCATTTCCAGACCGAGGATCCCGACACTGTATAGATCCGACTGGACCCGGGTTACATCCCGGTTATGAATTTCAGGCGCCATATAGTACGGGGTGCCCAGCAGCATGGAGACCTTCTCCTCGACACGCACGGCCCGACCGTAATCGATGATCTTCGTGTTCCCCAGCCGGTCCACCATGACGTTGGAGGGCTTGATGTCACAGTGGACAAAGCCCGCGGTGTGCAGCACCTCCAACCCCCGCAGGATCTGGCGCATGATGTGAATGACGACGCCGGGTTGGATGGCGACCCGGCCGTCCGCGATCCGAAAGATTATATCTGAGAACCGGCCCCACTCCTGCTCTGTGGAACGGTCCCGGGTGATGGCCAGGTGCCACGAGCCCAGCATGCGTCGCAGATCGAGGCCGTCAATCGCCTCCATTTGCGAATAGCCGATGCCGTTGGCTTCCTCGTACGCATCCCTGCCCACCAGGTGCGGCGTGTTGACGGACTGCAGGCGGGAGATCTGAACCGCGATGCGACCCATATCCGTCCAGTATCTTTTCGCTCCGGCGTAGAGCGATGGGTCGAACACTTTGATCGCGTGCCGGGTGACGCATCCCCGCGCGCCGTGCCGCAACCCCAGAAAGACGATTCCCTGCCTTCCACGACCCAGTTCCTTCAGAAAGCGATAGGCGACGGGATAGTAGATCGATCCGTCTCTAATCAACGATTTGTACCGTTCGATCAGCTGCTGTTTTCCCAATCCCGGGTGTTCGCGCTCCGCGTCCCGGCCAAACGACAGAGATTCGGAAGCGCCCGTACCCGGACTGTTTGAAGCCCGAATCGTCGCGGTTTTAGTCAGATCCACCTGCGTTGTATCGTTGAGATTATTGCCTTCTTTGTTCACTGGATCAGTAGTGTACCGAGGCTGGGCCGATTCGGAAAACGGGAAAACCCGGATTTCTGCTCTTTGCCCACATCTCAAGGCTGGAAGGAGCCATCTCCATCCATTCGCTTCCCCGGGACCTTCCCTTGCGCTGCTCGGGCTGGAAGCCCGAGCTACTTTGTCGAGCAGCACTCGTCGTGATTCATGTGCTGTGGTAGTGTTTCAGCACGAATGTCCCAGAAGTCTCCTTTTCCAGAAATTCGGTTGGCCCCCGCCGCAGATGAATCCGTACCCTTCCGCGGGCGAATGGTGTCTCGTCGCGAGTGGGACGACTGGCGCTGGCAGATGCGGCAGCGGGTCACGGATCTGGCTGGACTCGAGGAATGCTTCCGGTTGACCGACGAGGAGCGCGAGGCGGTTCAGTTTCATCGCGGGGCGCTGCCGGTGGGAATCACACCTTACTATATATCGGGAATGGACCCATCCGACCCATCCGACCCCCTCCGTCGAACCATGATTCCGCGGATGGCGGAATTTCGGCCGAAGCCGTGGGAGCGCGAGGATCCGCTGGGGGAGCGCGATCACGAGGTTGTTCCGGGGCTGGTACATACCTACCCCAACAAGGTTCTCTTCCTGGTCACTGATCGTTGCGCTACCTACTGCCGCTACTGTACTCGGTCCCGAATGGTGGGCAGCGGGGAGGTCCCTGCGGACCGGCGGCGGTGGGAGGAAGCGCTCACCTACATTCGCGAAAACCCTGGGATTGACGACGTGCTGCTCTCCGGAGGCGACCCGCTGGCGCTCGCGGACGATAAGCTCGAGGAACTGCTGGCGCGAATCGCCGAAATCCCGCACGTAGCGCTGATTCGAATCGGGACCAAAATCCCCGCGGTGCTGCCCCAGCGGATCACTCCCGGGCTGGTGTCGATCCTGCAGCGATATCATCCTCTCTGGTTCAGTATCCACTTCACGCATCCCGCGGAACTGCGCCCCGAGGTGGCTGCGGCCTGCGACCGGCTGAGTCGTGCCGGCATTCCCCTCATGGCGCAGACCGTTCTCCTGAAAGGCGTCAACGACGATGCCGGGACACTGGAAGCATTGATGAACGGACTGCTGAAAATTCGCGTTAAACCTTACTATCTACATCAATGTGACAATGTGAAGGGATCGTGGCACTTCAAGACCCGGGTGGATCGGGGGCTGGAGCTCGTCGGCGCCATGCATGGGCGGTTGACGGGGTATGCGGTGCCACAATATATGATTGACGCGCCCGGCGGGGGCGGAAAGGTGCCGTTGTCGCCTGACTTTATCGCCGGTCGGGACGGGGCGGACCTGCTGCTGCGGAACAGGGATGGCGAGATCTACCGGTATCCGGACCCGGATGAAACGACGAATTACGAGTGACGAGTGACAAGTGACGAAATGCCCCGTGACGTTGGATTGGCCATGACCCCTAGCCAGTTCGCTTGCCAAATATCCTTACCGGGCGTAGTCTCTGCCCCCTTCAAATTGTGATTTTTCAACTATGAAATGGATACTTAAGAAAATCCTCGGTTCCAAGAACGATCGAGACGTGAAGCGTCTCAAGCCTCTGATCAAGCAGATCAACGAACTGGAAGAGCAGTACCAGCAGCTTTCCAAAGAGGATTTACAGGCCAAGACGCCCGAGTTCAAGAAGCGGGTGGAGGACGGAGAGTCCATCGAGGACCTCCTCCCCGAGGCGTTCGCAGTGGTAAAGAATGCCTGCCGCAGGCTCTGCGGCCGGACGATCGATGTTTGCGGGCATCCCATTGACTGGGACATGGTGCCGTACGATGTGCAACTGATCGGAGGGATCGTGCTTCACCAGGGCAAGATCGCGGAGATGGCCACGGGGGAGGGGAAGACGTTGGTCGCCACCCTCCCTGCCTATCTCAACGCACTGACCGGAAGAGGCGTGCATATCGTCACCGTCAACGACTACCTGGCACTTCGCGACTCGGAGTGGATGGGATCCGTCTACCGCTTTCTCGGATTGACCGTCGGCTGCATTCAGAACCAGATGCCGCCACCGCAACGGCTGGAGAAATACGGCTGCGATATTACCTACGGGACCAATAGTGAATTCGGCTTTGATTATTTGCGCGACAACATGGCGCAGCAAGCGGAACACCAGGTTCAGAAAGGGCATGCCTTCTCCATCGTCGACGAAATCGACAGCATCCTGGTGGACGAGGCCCGGACCCCGCTCATCATTTCCGGTCCCGCGCCCTACTCGACGAAACAGTATTCGGAACTTAAGCCGGTGGTGGACCGCCTGGTCCGCAAGCAGCGCGATCTCGTGAACAAGAAGATGCAGGAAGCGAAGCGGGTGCAGGAAGCCGGCGATGACGAAGAGTTGGCGGTGTTGCTGTACCAGGTTCACCAGGGCATGCCGAAGAACAAGCAGCTTCTTCACATGCTGGAGGACGCCGGCCCGCGCAGAATTCTCGAGAAAATCGGCGACATGATGCTGACCGACATGCGGAAGGAGGAGGGCCGCGAGTTGCGCGAGGAACTCTTCTTTACGATCGACGAGAAAACGCGGGAAGCGGCGCTGACCGATAAAGGGTGCCTTGCGCTCGACCCCGGCGACCCGGATTCCTACGTCCTGCCTGACCTGGTGACGACACTCGCCGAACTGGACGGGGATGAGTCAATGGCCGCCGAAGAAAAAGTCAAACCCCGCCAGCAGATGCAGGATGACTTCGCGAATCGCAGCGAGAAAATTCATGCCGTCGACCAGTTGATCCGCGCCTACTGCCTCTACGAGCGGGATGTGGAATACGTGGTGCAGGAAAACCAGGTGATTATCGTCGATGAAAATACCGGTCGCATGATGGTCGGCCGGCGGTGGAGCGACGGACTCCACCAGGCGGTGGAGGCGAAGGAAGGCGTAAAAGTGGAACGCGAATCCCAGACGCTTGCCACCGTTACGATTCAGAATTATTTCCGAATGTACGACAAGCTGGCGGGCATGACCGGTACCGCGGAGACGGAGGCCGACGAGTTTCACCAGATATACAAGCTCGATGTGGTGGTGATTCCCACCAACCGGCCGGTGCGCCGCATCGACTTCAACGACGCGATTTACAAGACGCAGCGCGAGAAATACGCGGCGATCATGGAAGAAGTCCAGGAGTGCTTCAAGCGCGGGCAGCCGGTGCTGGTGGGCACGGTGTCCGTGGAGGCGTCCGAACTGGTGAGCCGCATGCTTCGCCGCCTGCGCATTCCACACAGCGTTCTCAATGCAAAGAATCATGCCAGGGAGGCGGATATCGTGATTCGAGCCGGGCAGCCCGGCAGCGTGACGATCGCCACGAACATGGCGGGCCGTGGAACCGACATCAAGCTGGGCCAGGGCGTGGTGACCATCGCGGAAGAGATCGTTAGATCAAGTACGGCACTGAAGGACGCATACAACGGCACCACGCTTGGAAAACACCTGGAAGAAGAACCCTGCGGGCTTCATGTGCTCGGAACGACGCGCCATGAGTCGCGCCGCATCGACCGGCAGCTCCGGGGTCGCTGCGCCCGGCAGGGAGATCCGGGGTCCTCGCGCTTCTTTATTTCACTTGAAGACGACCTGATGCGGTTGTTTGGTTCCGATAAAATGGGCCGCTGGATGGAGAAGCTCGGCCTCGAAGAAGGCCAGGTCCTTGAGCACCCCTGGTTGAACCGCTCGGTCGAAACCGCCCAGAAGCGCGTTGAGCAGCAGTACTTTCACATCCGGAAGCGAACGCTGGATTACGACGACGTGATGAATAAGCAGCGTGAGATAATCTACGGCTTTCGAACCGAAGTGCTGAAGACCGAGAACCCCCGAGAGCAGCTGTACGATATCCTGGAAGATGTCGTCAACGAACGCAGCAGCGTGGCGGCGTCTTCACCGGATGGGGACCTGTTGAACGAGTTCGTGGAGTGGGTCAATACCACGTTTCCCGTCGGCCTGCGCGTCAAGGACCTGGACAAGGTAACTGATGATGCAAACCGGATGACCGAAGTCGTGCTGGGAGCGATCAAGAAAGCCTACGAGCTGAAAATATCGATGGAACACCCTGAGCGCCTCGTGTTTTTCGAGCGCGCCATCATCCTCGAGCGGATCGACAACCACTGGCAGGAGTATCTCCGCAACATGGACGCGCTGCGCCAGGGCGTAGGACTGCGGGCGTACGGCCAGCGGGATCCCCTGGTCGAATACAAGAAGGAGGCCTTCGAGATGTTTTCCGATCTCATGGATCGGATCAAGGAAGACATCTCTTCACATCTGTTCCGGTTTACATCGGTCGAGGCCGCCCAGAATTTTATCGCCGCGCTACCGGGGAGCCGGGAAGTGCATGAGAATGTTTCCGCGATGGATCAGCGGCGGCAGCAGGTAGGGGAACCTCAGCCGGCCGACCCGAAAGCCTCGGCGCCCGCCGGAGCCGAGGAAGCCATGCAAGCCGCTCTCAATGCAAAGGCCACCCCGATTCGCCGGGAAGCCGGGAAGGTCGGCCGCAACGAACCCTGTCCATGCGGGAGCGGAAAGAAGTACAAGAAATGCTGCGGCACCGGGTAGTCGGGACGCATGAGTAGACTTCCCCCCCGGCTTCGGGCGATGCTCCCCTGGTTGGGCGCGATTCTTTCCGGGATTTCGATGTGGGCTGCCTTTCCTCCGTTGGAGATGCCGGGGATGGCCTGGTTTGCTCTTGTTCCCCTGCTTCTTGTCGTGCGCGGCGCCGGCTCGCGCCGATCGTTCATGATCGGCTATGTGGCGGGCCTTGCGTTCTGGCTGCCGAGCATCTGGTGGATCAGTTACGTTACCAACGCAGGGTGGTTGATCCTGTGCGCCTATTGCGCGTTGTACTTTGCGGCGTTCGCCTGGTTTGTGAATTTGTGGTTGCGCAGATGGGGCGGCGCGCGATGGGGGACGAACCTGCTGCTGATGATCGTGGCAACCGCGGCATGGGTTTGTATGGAATACGTCCGATCCGTACTCTTCACCGGGTTTCCCTGGAATACTCTTGCCGTCAGTCAGTACGAAATTGCGACGGTCCGGCAGCTCGCTGAATGGGGTGGTGTATATGCGGTTTCCGCGGTGCTTGTTTTCTTTAACCTGGCACTTGTAACCACCATCTTCCGCTATCGTGAATCGACAATACGGCTCGGGCGCAATGCCCATCCCGAGCTTTGCTTCGGGCTTCTGGTGATGGCCATGGCGGTCGCGACGGGTATGCGGTCCGTGATGTCGCGAGACGAGGTTTTGACGACGCCGGCGCACATCGGGGTTGTTCAGACCGACATTCCCCAGATGGACAAATGGACCGCGGATACGATTCCGCTCATTTACGAGCGGCTTAAATCGCTGACCCTGGAGTTGAGAAAACAGGAGCATCTCGATCTCATCGTCTGGCCCGAGACCGCGCTGCCCGACGAGGTGCTTCGCAGTGATACAAGCTATGCCATGGTGCAGGAGCTTGCGGTCGATCACGTGCCAATCCTCGTGGGCACCATGGATTCAACAGTGCGCGAATCCGACGAAAGGATCTCTTACTTCAACAGCTCGATGCTGTTTCATTCATCGGGGCGGATCACCTACCGATACAACAAGCAGCATCTGGTGATGTGGGGGGAGTATGTCCCGTTCGAGGACGAACTTCCGTTCCTCTGGGCCTTGACGCCGAACGAAGCGAGTTTCACTCCCGGCAAGAAGGCAGTCGTGTTCGAGCTTGCGCTGCCCGCAATCGAGTTTTCCACGCTCATTTGTTTCGAGGATACGCTGCCGTACCTGTCGCGACGGGCGGTTTTGGAGGGTGCCCGACTGCTGATCAACCAGACCAACGATGCTTGGTTTGAGCATTCTTCCGCATCCCGCCAGCACATGTCGCACTGTGTCTTCCGATGTATCGAAAACCGCGTTCCCGCAGTGCGTTGCGCGAACAACGGGGTCAGTTGCTTTATCGACTCAAAAGGGAATATCCTGCGGGAGTTGTCGGACGAGGCCGGGAGCACCTTTTCCCAGGGCGTTCTTTCGCACTGGACATTCGTTCCGAAGTCGGACCATTCAAAAACCTTTTACACCCGGCATGGGGATGCCTTCGCCTGGGTCTGCACGGGCGTCACCCTGGGAACATTCATCGCATTGCGCCTCCGGCGGAGGCAGAATTTTTGAATTCGGGTTGAACGGATTCCCAAGTAGCGGAAGTCGCCAAGGCTTCCGACCGGCGACACATAAGCCCGACAAAGAAAA
>Ga0310124_10003843_pt1 | contig 10025 bp, 9 predicted proteins | sample CB11b_AW_Bot5_MG_FD_203507 | JGI IMG/M metagenome (GOLD analysis project Ga0310124, IMG submission 203507) | Marine microbial communities from Western Arctic Ocean, Canada - CB11b_AW_Bot5 | ecosystem: Environmental > Aquatic > Marine > Oceanic | place: Canada: Western Arctic Ocean | collected...
ACGAAGGATTTGCCACAAGCTACGTGCTGATGATCAGCGTCTTCAACATGCTCGGCCGCTTCTTCTGGGCCAGCGTCTCGGACCGCATCGGCCGCAAGCCCACCTACACGATATTCTTCGTGCTGGGCATCGCCCTGTACCTCTCGATCCCGTTCGCCGCGGCCGGCGTCAGTGCCGATCCGACCACCGTCTGGCTGGTCTACTTCTACGCCGCCACGATGATCATCTTCACGATGTACGGAGGCGGATTCGCCACGATACCCGCCTACCTGGCCGACCTGTTCGGGAGCCGGTTTGTCGGAGGCATCCACGGGCGACTGCTGACGGCCTGGAGCACCGCGGGTGTGCTGGGGCCACTGGCCATCACCTCGCTCCGCGAAAACCGGCGACTGGCAGCCATCAGCGACCTCGCCGCCAGAGTCGACTCCGCGGCCTTCCGCGAGAAGTTCGACGCGGGCAAGGAACAGCTCGACGCGCTGGTCAAGACCAAGACCGTCGACATCGGCAACCTGCTGGCACTGTTGCCCGAAGGCACCACCGACCCCAGAGCCACACTGTACAACTCGACCATGTACCTGATGGCCGCACTACTGGGCATCGCACTGCTGGCCAACTGGTTCATCAAGCCCGTCGACACCAAGCACCATCTCGTCAACGAACCGAACACTGGCGACAACTAGCGCAACCAGTCCTCGCCAAACAGCCGCCTCAATAAACCGATCTGCCCGGCATGCAGCATCTCGTGCTGGGCAGACCATTCCAACGCACCACCCCGGGTACCGAAGACCGGGTGCGGCGGCGTCGACGGTTCCGACAGGATGCTGTCGTCCATCGCACCGATCTCCTCCACCACCCGCGCGTGCACCGCGTCGAAGGCCGTCCGCAGTTCCAGGGGTGTCGCGTTGGCCGACGGATCGGGGTCGGGAACCGAGTCCTTCCCGTACAGGCTCAACACCTTCTCGCCGATGAACTCCACGTCACCGGGCTGGACCCCTCGTACCCGATCCAACGCCAGGCGGTACTGGGCCATCGCCAGGTGACCCACCTGCCAGGCGATGTGCGTGACACCTTCTGCCGGCTGGCGAAACCACTGCGACTCGGGCACCGCGTCCACCAGGCTCACCGTGTACTCGCGGACCTGCTCGATCCGACCCACCAACTCGCTGATTCGTGACATGCTCTGGATTCCTGATTCCGCTCTTCGCAACTGTCCCGGCCGTTTCCGGGCCTCACGACCACTCGCCCGGTCCTTCGCCTTCTCTGGCGGCGTAGCCTAGCATGGGTTGATGCTCACCGCATTGGCGTCAACGGGCCCGCGACGGATTGTCGCAGGCGTCGGCACCCTGGCCGCCGTCCTGGCATCTACGGTTGTCGGTCACGCTGCGGACCCGTCCCCCGACAAGGCCGGCGTTGCCTTCTTCGAACAGAAGATCCGACCGGTTCTCGTCAAGCACTGCTACGGGTGCCACTCGGGACGAGCCAAAAAACTCGAGGGCAAGTTTCGACTCGACAGCCGCAAACTGATCCGCAAGGGAGGCGAGACCGGGCCGGCAGTGGTGCCCGGTAAGCTGGCCTCCAGCCTGCTGCTGGCGGCCATCCGCTACGAATCGCTCGAGATGCCACCCGGTGGCAAGTTGTCCAACCGCGTCATCGCCGACTTCGAAACCTGGATCAAACTCGGAGCCCCCGACCCCCGCGACAAGGCTCCCGCGATCAAGGACTCCGGAAAACAAACCGGGATGACCTTCGAGAACGCCCGCAACTGGTGGTCATTTCAACCCGCCAAGTCCCACCCACTTCCCAAGACCCGACAGGCCCGCTGGGCACGCCGGCGACTGGACCACTTCGTGCTCGCTCGACTCGAATCACATCGCCTGGAACCCTCGCCACCGGCCACACGCCGCACACTGCTGAGACGACTCAAGCTCGACCTGCTCGGACTGCCGCCGACACAGCAGGAGATCGCAGAGTTCCAAGCGGATCGGCGACCCGATGCCACCGTCCGGCTCGTCGATCGGCTGCTCGAGAGCCGGCACTATGGAGAACGCTGGGGGCGTCACTGGCTCGATGTCGCGAGGTGGGCCGAAGACAACCCGACCAGCGAGGCCACCAATCGACCTCACCCCGACGCCTGGAGGTACCGGGACTGGGTCATCGAGGCCATCAACGCCGACCTGCCCTACGACCAGTTCCTGGTCATGCAACTGGCCGCCGACCTGCTGCCCGACTTCAAGCGATCCGACCTCCGTGCCCTCGGATACCTCGGCACCGCGCCCACCTATCACAAGGACCCCCGCCTGTCGAAAACGGTGATCGAAACGATCGCCAGCGACGACTGGGACGAACGCGTCGACGCTCTCAGCCGAGGCCTGCTCGGGCTGACCGTCGCCTGTGCGAGGTGTCATCGACACAAGTTTGATGCCCTCACGCAGGAAGACTACTACTCGCTCGCCGGAGTGTTCGCCAGCAACTGGAAGGTGAAGCGGCCGTTGATCGAGCTGACCGCCCAGGAGGAACGGAGGGTGATCTGGGCCCAGGACCGCATCTGGCGGCTCGAGGTCGCCATTCGACTCAAGCAAGACCCCGCCACGCCTTCGACTCCCAAGGAGATCGAGGCGATGAAGGCGGAGGTGGCGACGCTGAAACTGACCCCCTTCCTGGACGCCCCGGCCACTCACGCCGTCTACGACGCCGCCGTGTTCATCGATGCCAGTGATCCCGACTTCACCTGGATGGACTTCCGGATCGGTCAGCACCGCGACCTGCCCGTCTTCCTGCGGGGCAACGTCGCCACCCCCGGCCCGATCACGCCGCGCCGATTCCTGAAGGTGCTCAGCCGAGACCACCGACCACGCCCCTTTGGCCGAGGTTCCGGTCGCCTGGAACTGGCTCGCTCGATCACCACCACCGCCGCGCCCCTGGCCGCACGAGTGTTCGTCAACCGGGCCTGGGGCTGGCACTTCGGACGACCGCTGGTGACCACCGCCAGCGACTTCGGAGCCCAGGGCAGCATTCCCTCGCACCCCGAACTGCTCGATGATCTGGCCGCCGCATTCATCAAGCACGGCTGGTCGTTGAAGTGGTTGCACCGCGAGATTCTGCTCTCGGCGACCTACGGACAATCAAGCCGCCTGCGACCCGATACCGCGGCCGCCGACCCGGTCAATCGCTGGCTCTGGAGATTCACGCCGCGGCGAGTCGACTTCGAGACCTGGCGAGATTCGATCCTGGCCGTCACCGGCTCGCTCGACACCAGCCTGCTGGGACCCTCTCACGACATCGCCGATCCCAAGAACCTCCGCCGCACCATGTACGCCAGCGTCAGCCGCCGTGAGGTCAGCCCGCTGATGAGACTCTACGACTTCCCCGACGTGGCACAACATGTGCCCGGCCGCGAGATCACCACGACACCGCTGCAACAACTGTTCGTCTTCAACAGCCCGTTCTTCATCAGCCAGGCCACCGTACTGGCCAGGTCCGTCGATGCCGCGGCAAACGACAGCGTCAACATCGAGACTCTCTACCGCCGCGTCTTCGCTCGCAAACCGTCACCCAGGGAAACCGCCGTGGCAACGCAGTTCCTCTCGGCCCGACGCAAAACCCACCCCCAGACGACCTGGGCCGATTACTGCCAGGCACTGCTCGCCACCAGTGAACTGATCTTCGTCGACTGATTCCCGTCCCGGTGACTCCCATGCAATACCCCTCCCTGGCCACCCGGCGACAGGCCCTGGCAACCGCCGGTTGCGGCTTCGGACTCACCAGCCTCGCCGGCCTCCTGGCCGCCGAAGAGACCCGGGACCGCCAGGCTGGGACCGGTTCCGACGCCCCGGTCAAGCACGTGATCTTCCTGTTCATGACCGGCGGTCCGTCTCACATGGACCTCTTCGACCCCAAGCCCGCACTGCAGAAGTTCGCCGGCCAGAGACCCAGCACGGTCGACCTGCGGACCGAGAGAGTCACCAAGGGGATCCTGGCCTCGCCGTTCCGCTTCCACCAGTCAGGTCGATCGGGGGTGCAGGTCAGCGAGCTGCTGCCCGAGCTGGGCAAGGTCATCGATGAGATCTGCGTCATCCGCTCGATGCACACCTTCAACCCCACTCACACACCGGCCCGCAATCTGATGCAGTCGGGCAACATCGCGGTCACCCGCCCCACGATCGGGGCCTGGCTGAACTATGGGCTGGGGACCGAGAACAAGAACCTGCCCGGCTTTGTCGCGATCAGCCACCCCCGCAGCGGCAAACTGTGGCGATCAGGTTTCCTGCCGTCGGAATTCCAGGGCACGAGATTCAGTCCCGACGAGACGGCTCCCGAGAAGATGATCCGGTTCCTGAAGAACCCACGCCAGGCGAAGACCGAACAGAGACAGCAGCTGGACCTGATCCAGAAACTCAACGGAATGCACCTCGCCGAGCGCCGCGAAGATGAGTTCCTCGAGGGTCGAATCCAGGCCATGGAAACCGCCTTCCGGATGCAGTTTGCGGCCAGCGAGGCGTTTGATATCCGGGGCGAGACCCGGGGGATCCGACGGCTGTACGGCGAGAACCCCCTGGGGAACTCGTGCCTGCTGGCCCGGCGGCTGGTCGAGCGGGGCGTGAGATACGTGCAGGTCTTCTCGGGTCCGGGCCAGCCGTGGGACGACCATCACGACATCAACAAGAACCTGCGGCAACGCTGCCCCGACATGGACCGGGCCTGTGCCGGCCTGATCACCGACCTGAAGCAACGAGGGCTCCTGGATGAAACGCTGATCATCTGGAGCGGAGAGTTCGGCCGAACTCCGGTCTCCGAAGCCGGCACCGGCCGCGACCATAACCCCTATGGGTTCACCGCGTGGTTGGCCGGAGGCGGGATGCGAGGCGGAGTGGCCCACGGAGCGACCGACGAGTTCGGGTTCCGGGCCGTCGAGAACCGGGTCAATATCCACGACCTGCACGCCACGCTGTTGCACCAGATGGGTATCGACCACCAGCGCCTGACCTATCGGTTCAGCGGCCGAGACTACCGCCTGACGGACGTACACGGACGCGTGCTGAAGGAACTGATCGCCTAGCTTACCCCTGCCCCTGCCCCTGCCCCTGCCCCGCATCGAGGCCTGACCCCATGCCCCGTACTCCCCGTCGCGACTTCATCAAGACCGCCGGACTGCTCGGTGCCGGTTCGCTGCTGGCCCCCGAGCACGCCTGGGCCGCCGAAAGCCCAGCACCCATCGACGAGTACGATCCCAAAAACGTCAAGCTCGCTCGCCGCGTGCCTGGCTCGCTCTCAGACGACGACATGACCTTCCTGCAGCAGGTCGGGCTGAAATCGGTTCGAGTCGACCTGACCCGCCAACAGGCCAACCTGGCCTTCCTGCGTGATCTGCAAAAACGGTTTGCCAAACACGACATCCAGATCTACTCGGCCGTCCACCCGGTCCAGGGATCGGTCAACATCGGCCTGGGCCGACCAAAACGAGATGCCGAGATCCGCGAGTACCAGGAATTCCTCAAGGCCCTGGGACGGCTCAAGATCCCCGTGGCCGGCTACGCATTTCATCCGGGAAATACCTACAGCACCGGTCGAGTGGTTCATCGTGGCTACTCGGTGCGCGTGTTCGATCTCGAGCTGTTCCGCAAGTCGATCGAGAAGCAGAGATTCGGCCGCGAGTATTCTGCCGAGGAGATGTGGGGCCACTACGAGTACTTCATCAAGCGGGTGCTGCCGGTGGCTGAAGATTCCGATGTGCGGATGGCGCTGCACCCCGACGATCCTCCGGTGCCGATGATGAACGGAGTCGCCAAGCTGTTCACGCATTTCGACGGCTACCGTCGAGCCGACGAGATCGCCGGCCACAGCAAGCACTGGGGCGTGCTGTTGTGCATCGGGACCTGGTCGGAAGGAGGCAAGAAGATGGGCAAGGACGTGTTCGAGATGATCCGGTACTGGGGCAAACGGAAGCAGCTCTTCGCCATCCACTTCCGCAACGTCAGCGGCACGCTGCCGAAGTTCTTCGAAACGTTCCCGGACGACGGTTACCAGGACATGCCCAAGGTGATGCGCACGCTGCGTGAGGTCGGTTTCAACGGCTCGGCCATCGGCGACCACATCCCGAAGATGATCAACGACAGCGGCCTGCAGCAGGCCGGAGCCGCCTACTGCGTGGCCTACATGAGAGCCCTGCTGCGGCAGGCCAACCGAGACGTGGGCTAGCCGTGGCCGGATCGTGCTACGACCACCCGCAGTACTGGGACCTCGCGTTTCGAGACGAAACGCGTCTCGAGGCCGACTTCGTCGATGCCGTGGCCGCCAGGTACTGCGACGGACCCGTCAAAACAGTGCTCGAACCCGGCTGCGGAGGAGGACGACTGGTGGTCGAGCTGGCCTCGCGAGGCTACGACGTCACCGGGTTCGATCTCAGTGCAGCCTGCATCAGCTACCTGAAACGCCGGCTGAAACGACGTGGCCTGAAGGCCACCGTGTTTCAGGACGACATGATCACACATCGGCTCGACACACCCGTCGACCTGGCCATCTGCCCAATGAATACGTTTCGACACCTGCAGAGCGAAGGCGACGCGAAAAGACATCTCGAGTCGATCGCCGGCGGACTGCGGAACGGAGGCATCTACGTGCTCGGGCTGCACCTGCTGCCACTAGACATCGATCCCGAGTCGACCGAGCGATGGTCGGCACGCCACGCAAGTACCCGCGTCGTGTTCTCGCTGAAGGTGCTCGACTCGAACCGGAGAAAACGGATCGAGACAATCCGTTTCCGGCTCAGCGTCACCACCGGCGACCTGCCTCAGAGACGGATGCGGTACCAGGATGACTTCCCGCTGAGGATGTACACCGCGGCACAGTTCCGCCGCCTGCTGAAGTCAGTCCCCGCCTTCCAACTGCTCGATGTCTACGACTTCTGGTACGACATCGACGACCCGCTGAAACTCGACAACACCATCACCGACACGGTGTTCGTGCTGCGGAAGCGGTGAAGAACCGTTCGCCGGACTGGCCTTCGACTCGACCCGGCCCGGCAGACTATACTGTCTGTGAACCATGGCCAGCCCCAGCACATCACCGCCTGACGCCACCGCCCAGCCCGGTAGCCAGCCAGTTGACTGGCACGCCGACGGAGCCATCGTGCTCGTCTCGTGCTACGAACTCGGACATCAGCCCATCGGCGTGGCGCTGCCCATGGGGTTTCTCAATCGAGCCGGCTTCGCACCTCGTGCCCTGGACATCGCCGTCTCGGAATTCGACGACAACCACGTCAACTCGGCTCGCTTCGTCGGTATCTCGGTGCCAATGCACACGGCACTGCGACTGGGCGTGCGGGTGATGCAGCGGATTCGTGAGGTCAACCCCGACTGCCACATCTGCTTCTACGGACTCTACGCCGCACTCAACTCCGACTACCTGCTCGACCAGGGCGCCGACAGTTGCCTGGGGGGCGAGTACGAAGCCCCGCTGGTCTCGCTCGTGGAAGCACTCGCGGCAGACCACCTGGCCGACCCGCTGCCCGGTGTCATCCGCCGCGACCAGCCCGCCACTCCGCACCTGGAACGGCTCGAGTTCGCAGTGCCGTCGCGAACAGGACTGCCGCCGCTGACCGAGTACGCACACCTGATCCACGACGACGACTGCCACACGGCCGGTTACACCGAAGCCAGCCGAGGCTGCCTGCACCTGTGCACCCACTGCCCGATCCCGCCGGTCTACGGCGGCCGCTTCTTCGTGGTGCCAACCGAGGTGGTCGTCGAGGACATTGCCCAGCAGGTCCAGGCCGGTGCCACGCACATCACGTTCGGTGATCCCGATTTCCTCAACGGACCCCGGCACTCGATCGAGGTCGTGCGGGCCATGCACGAGCGGTTCCCGACGCTGACTTTCGACTTCACGGCCAAGATCGAACACCTGTTGTCGCGAGGCGACGACCTGCCCGAGTTCGGCCGACTCGGCTGCCTGTTCATCATCTCCGCCGTCGAATCACTCAGCCCCACGGTGCTCAAGATCCTCGACAAGCAACACACCGCCGACGATGTCACCGCCGCACTCAAGCGATGCCGGCAGGCGGGGGTGACCCTGAGACCGACCTGGGTTGCCTTCACACCCTGGACCACCCTCGACGACTACCTCCAGGTCCTCGACTTCATCGAAACCAATGACCTGGTCGATCACGTCGACCCGGTCCAGTTCTCGATCCGCCTGTTGATCCCGCCGGGTTCGTGGCTGGCCGAGCACCCGGCCACGCTGCCCTACCGCGGCCGGCTCGATGAAACCGCCCTGACCTGGACCTGGACACATCCCGACCCGCGAATGGACCGGCTGCAGAGGGAAGTCGCCGCGCTGGTCGAGCAGGATGCGACCGGGGAGGTTGATCCGGCGACCACGTTTGTCCGGATCCGTGAACTGGCTCACGGCCGGTCTCCGGCCGAGGCAGAATCGGCGCTCGCTCCCGATCGCCGCCGGGCACCCCGACTGTCAGAATCGTGGTTCTGCTGAGCAGAGCCGACCGAGGGTCAGTTCGACCCTCTCAACTCCACCAGGAGCCCTGAACCATGAGTGCGGCCAGTCAACTCGCCGAACTGCTCGAACTGGAACGCCAACCGGTAGCGGTCAGCTTCCTCGACACGCCACCCGAGGCTCTTCCGCGAACCGAGCAGATGGCCGCGGCTGGCTGCGCGTACTGGAAACGCGCTGCCGACGGTGAGGCCTTCTACACCGAGGCGACCGACCACTACGGCTGCCCGATCGGAGCACACACCCACGGCATCGACCTGCCCGAAGAGCAGGGAGCCGAGCTCGAGGGAGTGATCGGCACGATGGTCGATCTGGAATACCTCGAGATGCAGGAGGTGGCCGGGATCCCGCGACGCGAAGAGTCCTTCGGCGTCGTCAGTTACGCTCCCCTGGCCAAAGCGACAACCGATCCCGACGTGGTGCTCGTCCGCGGCAGCGCACGCCAGATGATGGTGCTCGCCGAAGCGGCTCACGCCGCCGGAGTCGCCTGTCAGACCTCGATGGTCGGACGGCCGACCTGTGCGGCGATCCCCGAGGTGATGCAATCGGGACTGAGTGCCACAAACCTCGGCTGCGTCGGCAACCGCGTCTACACAGAACTGGCCGACGACGAACTGTATTTCGCGTTCGCCGGACTGCAGCTCGAAAAGATCGTCGAACGACTCTCGGCCATCGTCAACGCGAACAAACAGTTGGAAACATACCACCGTCAACGGGTATCGTGAACTCCTGTGGCAGCAACCCCGGAACTACTCTTCTCACCGGAACCAGACGCATGCACCCCACGATCATGACACTCACGCTGGGACTCTCATTGCTCGCCATCAGCTCGGCCAACGCCCAGGTGATCAGCGGCAACATGACGGTGACCGGCGTAGAGATGCACTGATGAGGCGGGATGGCGCGTGACGCCACCGCACGTCTGTATGACGTGGACGAAAACAAGGTCGCCTTCCTGCGACCAAAAAAACTGGGAAAATATACACACGGAACGATCAGGTTCCAGGCCCGCAAGGGCAAGCTGATCGATCTCGACAAGCTGCACGAGAGTGTCTGGGCGACTCGACTCTCGAAGGGAACACGCAGCGGACTGGTGGCGCTGGAAGTCACCGCGGTCGGGTCGCTTTCGGTCTCCAACAAGCAGACCCGGCTCGATATCACCGGCTCGAATGCTCACTTCATCCTGGGCAAGGGAAAGAGCAAGCAGCAACGACTGGCCTTTGAACAGATGACCAAAGCCCTGCTGCAGGGCAATTTCCGGCGGACACAGACAGTCCGGGTGACCGGAACGGTCGAAGGTTGGGGAGGAGCCTGGCCCAGCGTGCTCAAGAAACTGCCCCGGAAACCACGACGGATCATCGTCACCGGATTCCAGGCCACACCGTGACCTCGCAACTGCCTGAATCTGACCCGCCGGTCGATCGACTCGCCGAAATCGCCCGGCAACACCCCACGCCCGCCTACGTCTACGACCTCCAGAAAGTCCGAAACCAGGCGGATCGACTCAAGAGCCTCCTGCC
>Ga0310124_10003844_pt1 | contig 10024 bp, 8 predicted proteins | sample CB11b_AW_Bot5_MG_FD_203507 | JGI IMG/M metagenome (GOLD analysis project Ga0310124, IMG submission 203507) | Marine microbial communities from Western Arctic Ocean, Canada - CB11b_AW_Bot5 | ecosystem: Environmental > Aquatic > Marine > Oceanic | place: Canada: Western Arctic Ocean | collected...
CGTGGGTCTTGCCTATATCGCGTTCAAGCTCTAGGGCGGCATGGAACAGCTGGAGGCCGCGCACGGCCGCGTGGAGGCGTTGGGCGTGCTCATCGCGCGCACGGCCAACTCAAGAGACGCACCGCAGCTTCTACGTGGACGACCCCGATGGGAATGAGCTCGAGGTGTTCATCGACCTGTTCGACACGAAGTAGGCGCGGGAGCTCATGCGCCATCCCCAGGGCGCCACCTCGGGGCCGCTGGCTCTGGGTGAGCAGCCGGTCACTCGATGAACCGAGTCGCTTCCTCGATTGCCACGATCCTTGCCCCGGTCCACTCGAGCGCATCCAGGCGGTAGTTCTCGTCGAACCAGGTGTGCTCCTCGCCGGGCACCCGGAGCAGCACCGCCTCCATGCCGACCGCCGAGGCTCCCGTCAGTTCGCGGCCTCCGCCGTCGCCGAGGAACATGCATCGCTCGGGCTCCACGCTGAGCCCTGCGCACACATGCTCGTATATCCGTGGGTCCGGCTTCATCATGCCCACGTCGCACGAGAACACCGGCGCTTGGATCGCCCTCGCCATCACCGTGTCCGGCCACAGCGTGGGAACCTCCGCCGAGCAGTTGCTGAGCAGCCCGATCGCGTAGCCGGCGTCGTGGAAGGCCTGCAGCGTCTCCAGCGTCCTACCCCGTGGGGTGAGCCAGCTCCGCGCCCATGCGAGCCACTCGTGGGAGGCTATCTCGAGGGCTTCCGCCTCCGGCTCCCCCCCTGCCCGTTGCGCCGTCGTCCGCAGGATCTCCGGCACGCCGCCCAGCGACCCGGCCTCGCGCTCCGTGATGGCGGTGCGCCACTCAGCCTCGAATCGCCCTGGGCTCACGCCGAGCCGCGATCCAAGCGCGCTCAGGAGCTCCCCGTACTCAACGGGTGTCACCGTATCCACCAGGGTGCCGAACAGATCGAAAATCACCGCGTCGTGCCGCACGTCAGCCGCTCCTCGCTTTCTCGTGGGAACTGACAGGGTCCGACGACACCAGCATCAGGAGGGCGGGCAGCACGACCAGCGAGGCAGCCAGCGCGAGGAAGATCATCACGGCGGTGAGGATACCGTAGGTGCTGAACATCGGCATCGGCGCGAAACCCATGATTGCGAAGCCGACCACGCTGGAGCCGGCCGAGGCCAACAGCGAGACGCCCGTGCCCGCCGCGGCACGCTCCAGTGCTTCGAGCCTGGTTCCCACTCGTGTGAGCTCCTCGCGGAAACGCTCGGACATGTGGATCGAGTAGTCGATGCCGACGCCGATGGACACGGCGCCGATGGTCGCCGACACGAAGTTCAACGCGAACCCGGCGAGGTGCATGATCGCGTAGAGCCACGCCACCACGAGTCCGATCGGCACGACGGTGACCACGGCGAACCGCAGCGACCGCATCGCCACCAGCAAGAGCAAGAACGCGCCGGCGGCGGCGATGGGCAGCGACGTCCGCAGGTTGTCCACCGTGGCCGTCAGCTCTTCGTCGCGCATGAAGGGCGATCCGGTGAGTCCCACCTGCGTGATCGACGGCACCGCGCGCAGCGGCTCCACGTCCACGAGTAACGATGCTCGCGCCTCTCGGATGGCGCTCTGCTCCCTCGTGCCGGGGATACCCATGACGATCGTGGTGATCACCTCGGCCGGGTTGCCGACGTCGTAGTACAGGCCTGTGCGTACCCTGTCGGCCTCGAAGGCGTTGGTTTCATCGTCGAAGGGGATCCCGAACGCCGTGGCATACGCGAAAACCGCTCGATTCTGCTCGGCAGTGTCCGGAAGCCCGTTCCCGTTACGGTCGGTGAGCGTCGTTCCGGTTTCCTCGCTGAGCCTGGCTTGAGCATGGGGGCTCGCGGCGAATGCCTTCAGCACGCTCACCGCATTCAGGCCGAATACGCTGGCCGTGCCGTCTGCCTCGGTCCCGATGTGCGGGTTGTCCGCGAGGCGATCCACGAAAGCGGAGAGCGCTTCGATCGCCGCCGGATCGGTGATGTCGCCCCTGACGAACACGATGCCCCCCTCCCCGCCCCGCTCGCCGACGTGCTCGTCGAGCTTGTCCAGGCCCACGACGATGTCCGAGTCAGCGGCGAAGAAGTCCTTCACGTCGAAGGTGGCCTCCAGCCGCAGCGCCAGCACGATGGCGATGCCGGTCGCCAGCGCGACCAGCGACAGGACGCCGAGGCGATAGACCGCGATACCCCGCACCAAACGTGCGACGGCGACCGTGACCCACCCCTGCGGTGCGGCGTCGCGCGCCGATGGCCCCGCTTCGCCGGCCTCACCGCCACGCCGTGCGAGCAGGACGAGCAGGGGCACGCCTACGACGCCGGCCGCGGTCGCGCCGAGGACCGCCACGCCCGCGCCTGCATGCACGGCCACCAGCAGGATGACTCCCGCGCCCGTCGCCGCCGTGACCCCGGCACTTCCGGCCAGCGCCGCCCATCGCGAGCCGCGCCAGCCGCTGGCGCGCAGCGAATCCACGCGCATCAGCGCCAGCGGCACGACGATCCCCAGCACCGTGAACGACGAAGCGACAGCGATCCCGGCGGCGATGCCGAACTGCACGATCGCCTCGATGCCCGACGGCACGTTCGAGAGGAATGCGATGCCGTCGCTCAACATCGCCAGCACCAGCGCACCCAGCACGCCTGCCATGCCGGCTCGCAACGCGGTGGCGGGCGCGATGCCGGGCTGCAGCTCCTCCTTGTACCGGCGTATCGCATGGACCGCGAAGTCGACCCCGAGCGAAACCATGGCGATGGGAACGATGAGGTCCACCACGAGCCCGCCCTTGATCCCGACGAGAGCCGAAAGTCCCTTCAGCCAGATCATGAGCGCGCCGATCCCAACCGAGGTGAGCGCCGTCGCCCAGTACGATCGCAGTGCCAAACCCACCACGGCCAGCGCTGCCACCACCGTCAGCACGATGAACGTGCCCGCGGTCGCCCCCTGCTCCCGAGCGGCGAGCGTCTGATCGATCGCTAGGCCCCATAGCCGGTAGTTCCTCTCCTCGCCCCTCAGGGACTCTTGCACCGAGCGGGCGAAGCGTTCCCGGTTCAATCCCGCCTCGTCCACCGCCTGTCCGGTGGACCCGCTGGCGCCGCCGAGCGCCTCATTGTCGGCTGAGACCACGAATATGATGGCGGGAGAAACCCAGTAATCAATTTCCTCGCCTAGCACCAGCCGGCGCTCGGATGAGGCCTGCACCGAAAGCTGGTCCGCTAGATCCGCGGTCAGTGGATCCCCCAGCAGCAGTGCTACTGCCAGTTTCACCTGATCGTCGGATGCGTCGGCGAGCGTCGAGCCCAGCCGAGGGTGGAGTGACAGCACCGCCTCTACTCCGTCGGCCATGGTAGAGACGCCGGTGAATCGCACACCCGTCTCAGGGTCAGCGAAATCCAACAAGAACGACCTCGGAGCCAGCGAGCCGGGAGTCAGCTTGCCGTCTGCGTCCCGCTGGCGCAGCAAACGCTCGTTGCCTAGCAGCTCGCCCAGACCGTCGCGCGTGAGCATGTCGCGGCTACCGTCGGGCCCCGGGAGTGCCTCGGCGACGTATGCGGTGCCGAATGTCGTCGAGGCTAGCTTCTCGTCGATCTCGTCCCGGAGGTCGAATACCTCGCCATCGGGCTCGGTGGACGCTGTCTCGTCAGGGGCGAACAGCAGCAGCGGTGCGATGAGAGCCACAGTGAGCAGGGTCGCGGCGGCGACCGTCAGATCTGAGTGCCCGATGAGGGCCGAGATCACACGGCTTGCCATAGATGCCACCGGTTAGCCGTCCCGCAGTATTCGCGGGATCCGGCCAAGGCCGGGGAGCGGGCCCATCAGGCGATAGGTGTGGGGGAAGTAACCAAGGACGAAGTAGACGACCGCGATTCCGATGCCGCCCACGGACGGGACGATGGTGATTTCGGGCAAATCGACCATGCCACGTATCGTGGCCGTCTCCCCAGAACCGTTCGGTCCAACGAGACCGAGCACGCTTCCGCGCATCGCCGTCAGCGAAACGTCTCGCACTACCTCACGGCTGTGGAGACTATTCAAGAGGTCTTTAAGAGATTGGACGCTTCGGCGATGGCATCGACCCTCAAGCTGGGCGTTGTATGGGCCATCGGGAGCGGATCCTGCGTCAGGATTGGGGCTTTACGACATCCGTTAGTTTAGCACCCAGGCCTCGGAGATCCGTTGCAAGCGACACGGAGACTGGCTGCCGCCTGCTGCTCCTGACCGCTGGGCGGTTTTGACGAATTGTGCCGAGCATCGGTCCTAGGTGCGCGGGAATGCGGGAAGAAGCCTGGTTCACTGGATAGGGGCCCGACGGAAGGCTTTGCCTGCCCCGCGTGAAGGTGACGAGGTTCAGCATGGCCCGGGGGTCAGCGCACTTCAGAGGACACACGGAGGCTCCCGTCGAATACCGGACAGAGAAAGAGCTGACGTGGCGGAATCAATTGTTTGACAGGCGCGGAGCCAGCCCATACTTTGTTGCCGGAATTGCCAGGGGATAAGCTTGGTTGCCATAGACAACGGGGGAGTGCCCCGAACTGCGGCTATAGCGAGCCCCATGAGCACGTAGTAACGGTATACCCGCACTGTCTCAATCCACCACGCAGCACGCACGGATGTTTTGTCCCCGCGTGGCAATGCTATTGCCAAAGCGGATGAATAAGAGGGAGCCATAGATGGTTGCGACCGACCTCGGTACGAGTCGCTTGAGCGTTCGAGGCCTCTGGAAGGTCTTCGGGCCCGACGCGGCGCGCATCGTAGACGAAGAGCGCGGGCAGCAGAACTCCAAAGGAGAGATCCTGGAGCGCACCGGCCACGTCATCGCCATCAAGGACATCTCCTTCGATGTCAGCGTCGGCGAGGTGTTCGTCGTGATGGGCCTCTCCGGCTCGGGCAAGTCAACGCTGGTCCGTTGCCTCATACGGCTCGTAGACCCCACCGAGGGCTCCATCTTTATCGATGGAGAGGACATCGCCATTTACGATGCCAAGCAGCTCATCCAACTGCGCCGGAAGAAAATGAGCATGATCTTTCAGCACTATGGACTCTTGCCCCACAGGACGGTGCTGGAGAACGTGGGCTACGGTCTGGAGGTGCAGGGGATCAAGAAGGCGGAGCGGATCACCATGACCATGGAACAACTCAAACGAGTTGGCCTGGAGTCCTGGGCAGGGGCCTACCCCGACGAGCTCAGTGGAGGTATGCAACAGCGTGTCGGCATCGCTCGGGCCCTGGTGCTCGACCCGGGAATCCTGCTCATGGATGAGCCCTTCAGCGGCCTGGACCCGCTGATCCGCAGGGAGATGCAGGACGAGTTGATCGCCCTCCAGGGGCAGCTAAAGAAGACCATCGTCTTTATCACCCATGACCTCAATGAGGCGCTCAAGCTCGGGGATCGCATCGCCATCATGCGTGACGGGGAGATCATCCAGCTCGGGACGCCTGAAGAGATAGTCACGCACCCTGCCGACGCCTACGTGGGCGAGTTTGTGCGGGATGTGTCCAAGGCCAAGGTCCTGGGCGCGGCGAGTATCATGCGGGAGGCTGAGAGCGTGGTGTACGAGTGGCAAGGGCCGCAGGAGGCGGTCCACGTCATGGAGCGCAACGATGCGGACCACGCCTTTGTCCTGGGCCACAACCGTGAGCTTGTGGGTGCTCTGAGCCTACATGAAGCGACTGAGGCGCTGGAACGAGGCGCAACGACGATGTTGGGCGCGATGCACACCGACTGTCCGAGAGTGGCGCTAGCGACTCTGGTGGAGGAACTAGCGCCACTCTCAGCGGGGTATGACGGCCCTATTGCCGTGGTGGATGAACAGGGTTGCCTGCAGGGAGAGGTCCATCGGTCCGCCGTTCTCTCCAGCATGGCCGTCAGCACCGTGGCGGCACCAGGCGATGATGGAGGCGTCGCGGGACCGGCGGCGACCAAGAAGTGATTCGGGTTTGTCGTGACGTCTAGGTGAACCGATCTGCTCAGGCGCCGGCAGCGATGGAACGGGGAAAGGGCTCTTTAGCAGAGTCTAATGCGGAAAGAGGAAATTCCTGCTATGGCTAGTACTCCCGACAAAGAGTCGATTGATCCCGGGGAAACGCCAGGGACTCTATCCTCTTCAGATGAGACCATGGCCGCTCGAGGCTCTACTGCTCAGCCACCAGGCTCGAGGCGGGAGTTGCCGAGGCCGCTGAACGCTCTGAGATCCATGCCCAAATGGATCTTGCTTATCTTGGTTTTGCTGCTCATCGCCAGTGTAGTTCCCCTCGAGGGGATCGCGGACGTACCCGAGAGTATTGGTGTAGGCGCCACGGTCTCGCACGGGGTGAACGATGCGGTAGATTGGTTGGTGGTGCACGGGGATCCCATTTTCAGCGCCATCAACATTGGATTGCTCCGATACATGCTCGTTCCTTTGGAGAAATGGTTACTGAGTCTGCCCTGGTGGCTGGTGATCGGCGTAGTAGCACTCATCGCGTACCGGATAGTAGGGCGCACCTTCTCCGCGGTAGCGCTGGTACTGATGCTGATGCTCGCTTTTCTGGGGATCTATGACCTGGCCATAACCACCCTGGCGCTGCTCACTGTCGCGACCTTGCTGTCGGTGATTCTGGGGGTTCCCGCAGGGGTCCTAGCTGCGAGGAGCGATCGCTACGACGCTATTCAGCGGCCGGTCTTGGATCTGATGCAGACCATGCCTAGTTTTGTATACCTCATCCCGGTGCTAATGCTCTTCGGCCTGGGGAAGGTGCCGGCGATCATAGCGACGGTCATCTACGCCGTGCCGCCCATCATCCGGTTGACCAATCTGGGGATCCGGCTGGTGGACGCTAGAGTCATCGAGGCGGCCCGGGCCTTCGGCACCACGCCCAATCAGCTGCTATTCAAGGTGCAGATCCCCCTGGCGATGCCCACAATCATGGCCGGCTTGAACCAGACGATCATGATGGCCCTGGCCATGGTGGTAATTGCTGCAATTATCGGAGCCAGAGGCTTGGGCGTCGAGGTCCTCAACGGCATCGCGCGGCTGGATGTTGGCCGCGGCCTCATAGGGGGTATCGGCATCGTGGTCATGGCCATCATTTTGGACCGCATCACCCAGGGCCTAGCCAAGTCTCGGCGGTCGGCCGTCTCCGCTGAGTAGCCTGCCGGATGCTTGAATCCCTCAGCAGGGATTGAGTGAACAGAACTAGGGAAGGGGAGGTATACAATCGCAAGGTAACTGGCCAGAATTTTTCATGAAAAGAAAAATTCAACTCGAAATATAAACCGAATGATACGGAGATTGACTTGAGATGAGGACAAAAATTAGTCGCTTGAATCCATTCCTTCTTTTGCTGGCGGCCATGTCGGCAGTGGTCGTCTTCGCCGCCGCCTGCTCGTCGGAACCGGACGTGAAGCCCACCATCAGGCTCTCAGACCAACAGTTCGAGTCACTGTGGATCAACAACGCGATCTTCAAGTTCGTCGTCGAGAACGGCTACGGCTATCCGGTGGAGACCGTGGAGCTGAGCACCCCTCTCATGCAGGTGGCGCTCGCCGAGGGCGACATTGATATAAACATGGAGGGGTGGCAGCAGAACTTCATCGACAACTACAACGAGCAGATCGCCTTAGGCAATTACGCCAATCTGGGCCCGACGTATGAAGGTGGGCCCCAGTTCTTCATGGTCCCCAAGTACACGGCGGATGAGTACAACATCAGGACCGTAGAGGACATGAAGAAACACTGGGAATTGGTCGAAGACCCGGAGGACTCCAGCAAAGGGGAGTTCATCAACTGCCCGATAGGGTGGCAGTGTGCCGAGATCAACCGCGCCAAGCTCGAGGCCTACGGCTTGGACGAGTTCTTCAACATCAAGTCCGGGGGTACCGGAGCGGCCCTGGACGCGGCCCTGGCTGGTGCTCAGAAGAAGAACAAACCCGTCTTCGGTTACTACTGGGCCCCCACCTCCATCATGGGCGCCTACGAGTGGACCGTCCTCGAGGAGCCCCCGTATACCGAGGCGTGCTGGGAGGAAGTGTCCAAGGGCCAAAACGACGCAACCTACACACCCAAGGAGGCCTGTGCCTACGAGACACTGCCCATAGACAAATTGGTGCACAAAGGGCTGCAGGAGAAGGCCCCCGACGTGGTGGAGATGATGGAGAAGATGAACGTAGGTCTTCAGCCCATCAACGTCACGGCAGCGTACACCGGTGCCAATTTCGAGGCGGAATGGGACAAGGCCGCCATCTACTACCTGCAGAACTATGAGGACCGCTGGACCACATGGATGCCTGCGGACAATGTCAAGAAGGTGAAGGAAGCGCTGGCAGCAGCAGGCTCCTAGTTGAGCTGCGACCAAATTGACGGACCAGCCGGCTCACACGCCGGCTGGTCCCGGCCGTTAGCCCCTTCCCGGGCCCACCTCTACGTCGTGTGGCGAAGCTGCTCACGCACCCAGGAAGGGGCGCTCAAGCAAGCTTGTGGCAGCGCTTGACGTAGAGCTGGGCGAGCCGAGCCCCGCCGTCGGTGGTGTCACGCCCGCTTGGAGTAGAGCGGGGGCTGGCCCGTGCTACGCCATCCTGGTGCCAAGGGCATGTGCTAGATGCGAAAGGCGGATGTATGCGCGTGCTCATCGCGGGGGTTAGCGGGTACATCGGCCGTGCGCTGTGCGAGTCGCTGCTTGGAGACGCGCACGAGGTCGTCGGTCTGTCGCGGAGCCCCGAGCGAACCCACGCGGCGCAGCCTGGATTGTTGCGCGTGCTACGTTGGACCCCCGTCACCGAGCCGGTGCCCGCTGAAGCGTTCGACGGCATAGACGTCGTCGTCCACCTCGCCGGCGAGGGCGTCGCCGGGCGCTGGAACGCGGCGAAGAAGCGCCGTCTCTACGATTCCCGCGTCGAGAGCACCCGCGCGTTGGTCGTGGGTATGGCGGCGGTCGCGGATCGACCGAGGGTGCTCGTGGCCGGCAGCGCCGTCGGCTACTACGGCGAGCGAGGCGACGACGAGCTGATCGAGTCCGAGTCCGCAGGTACCGATTTCCTGGCGCGGCTCACGGCAGACTGGGAAGAGGCCGCCAGCAGAGCGGAAGGCTTGGGCGTACGCGTCGCTCGTATCCGCACCGGGCTGATCGTTGGCCACGGATCACCCTTCATACGGCCCATGCTGCCCCTGTTCCGGCTCGGCCTAGGCGGCCCGATCGGCTCGGGGCGGCAATGGTGGCCGTGGGTGCATCTGGACGATGAGGTGGGCTTGCTGCGGTTCGCGATGGAGCACGCGGAATCCCCGCCGCTCCTGAACGCCACGGCGCCGATGCCGGTGCGCCAGCGGGAGTTCGCCAAAGCACTCGGCCGCGTCCTGCGCAGGCCGGCGCTGATGCCCGCACCAGCGTTCGCCGTGAGGGCGCTTCTGGGCGAGTTCTCTAACGAAGTGCTCACCAGTAAGCGGGTGCTGCCCAGCGCCGCGCTCGCGGCGGGCTACACGTTCCGATTCACCGATGTCGAGGCCGCACTCCGAGACGTGCTTATCCGGTAGGCACGAGCCGTCGCCGAAGGGAGAGCACATGGCAGAGGACCATCACCGATTCATGCGTACGGCCATCGAAGAGGCCGCAAAGGCGGGCGAGGGAGGCAACCGTGCCGTTGGTGCCGTCATCGTCCGTGGCGGCGAGGTCGTCGCCCGCGGCGGCAACTGCCGTGAGTCCGCAGTTGACCCGCTCGGGCACGCCGAGACGTCGGCGCTGCGCAACATGGTGGCCGCGACGGGCAACCTGGATTTTTCCGGCTGCACGCTCTACACGACGCTCGAGCCATGTCCCATGTGCTGCGGAGCCATCGCGATCAACAACGTCCCTGCCATCGTGGTCGGCGTGATGCACACGTCGGGCGAGCGGCGCTGGGGCGACTACACGGTGCACAAGGTCCTCGAGCTCGTTGGTCAGGGCAACAGCGTCGAAACGGGCGTGCTTGCGGACGAGTGCAACGCGGTGCTGCACGAGTGGGACGTCAAGCAGGGCCGGGCCTAGCGTCCGCGGCTACTTCTT
>Ga0310124_10003845_pt1 | contig 10024 bp, 9 predicted proteins | sample CB11b_AW_Bot5_MG_FD_203507 | JGI IMG/M metagenome (GOLD analysis project Ga0310124, IMG submission 203507) | Marine microbial communities from Western Arctic Ocean, Canada - CB11b_AW_Bot5 | ecosystem: Environmental > Aquatic > Marine > Oceanic | place: Canada: Western Arctic Ocean | collected...
CGGCCAACAGAACCTGCCTGAGGAGCTGGTTGGCATTCGCTTCTACGAGCCCAGCGATCAAGGGTACGAGGCGACCGTCCGGGAGCGGCTCAACTCTTGGTGGCGGAAAGATGACAGGAATCCGCAATCTAACGGCTGATTCAGTCCCTGTTACCCAATTGCAACCGAAACCACATTGTCCTGCCCGAAAGTACGAGTGCTTCTTCGTTGACCGTCCTGCACCCCAGCGGTGCCCTCGAGTTGAACCGGTAGGGAGTGGCGAGGCCGCTCCACCAGGTGTCCACATCCACCGGGAGGAGGTGCTAGATGCCACAGCGCGGTCTGTACGTGATGAACCGTCGGTGGCACTTCCCTTTCTCGGTCCTCACGGACGCATAGCGACTGCTGGCGTCAGGCGAGGGTGAGGCAGAGCCCCCAGCTCCGCCATCGAAGCGACGCACGCGCCACCCGAGCACGGGGACAAGGGTGCCCGTCATCCGGCAGAGACCCCCGGGAGCAGCGACGGGGTACAGGGGCGAGGTTCCGGCAGCAAACAGGGGCCACGATCAGACGCCGGAGCGACCTGCTGGCCTCTCCGGCGTCGTTGTGTAGCCCAGGGTGGATCGGTCAGTGAGCGAGCTAGACGACCGCCCCTTCGCGGACGACGGACCCGATCACGTCGACCGCCTCATCAACGTCCTCTGCGGTGACGCCGCGTCGCGTGACGAGGCGCACCCAATTGAAGCGGCCGTTGACCAGCACTCCGCGCTGCTTCAGCGCCGCCGCCAATCCCGGTCCACCGCCATCGCCGTCCAGCTCCGCGTACACGATGTTCGTGTCGATCTCCGCCTCGGCAACCGACAGCCCCGGCAAGCCTGCGAGACCGTGCGCGAGCCGCTTCGCATTCGCGTGGTCGTCGGCAAGACGGTCGACCATGGAATCGAGCGCGACGAGGCCCGCCGCCGCGATGATGCCGGCCTGACGCATGCCTCCCCCAGCCATCTTCCGCACCCGCCGGGCGCGGGCGATGAAATCGGCGCTGCCCACCACGATACTGCCCACGGGGCACGACAGTCCCTTGGAGAGACAGAACGTAACCGAATCCGCGACGCTGGCCAGCTCAGCCACCGGCACGCCCAACGCAACCGCCGCGTTGAATATGCGCGCGCCGTCGATGTGCACGGCCATGCCATGTGCACGGGCTAAGTCGACCGCCGGACGCATGACGTCCACGGAAAACGCAGCGCCATTGGCGCGATTGTGCGTGTTCTCCAGGCAGAGCAGGCTCGCACGCGGAAACATACCCGCCTCAGGCGAGATGGTCAGCTCCATCGCCTCCGCGTCCAGCACGCCACGGTGGTCGTTCGGCACCGAGCGGATCTGCACGCCGCCGAACCCGGCGACCGCGCCCATCTCGTTCACCAGCAGGTGCGCGTCGGCGCCCATCATCGCCTCGTCGCCGCGGCCGCACCACGCGAGCACCGACACCAGGTTGCCCATGCTGCCGCTCACCACGAACAGGCCGGCCTCCTTGCCAAGCCGCTCGGCCGCGACCGCCTCCAGCCGGTTCACCGTCGGATCCTCGCCGTACTGGTCGTCGCCGACCTCGGCCTCGGCCATGGCGCGGCGCATCGTGTCCGTGGGCTGAGTGAGCGTGTCGCTGCGTAGGTCGATCACACGTGGGGCGCCGTTGCTGGCCATGGGCCTTGTCCTCCCGGTATGCCGTCGGGCCGATTGTAGCGTACGACGCTGCGCCAGGCCACGGCCAGCCGCGTGCTAGAATCGAACCGTGGCAGCAGCGATCCGAAAGCATTGGCTGGTCAGCCTGATCGTGGTGGCTGGGTTCGCCGCTGACCAGATCTCCAAGGCACTCATCATCCGCTACGTTCCCTTCCGGACCTCATGGCCCGGCGAGGGATTCTTCCGCTTCACCCACGTCGGCAACCGCGGCAGCGCCTTCGGGCTGATCGACGATGCCAACCTCGTGCTCATGGTCGTGTCGTTCGTGGGGGTGGGCATCCTGCTCTACTTCTATCGCGCTCAGCAGGATTCCACGCTTGCCGTGCGAGCGAGCTTAGGGCTCATGCTCGCCGGGGCCCTCGGTAACCTGGTGGACCGAGTCGCCAACGGCCATGTCACCGACTTTATTGATGTCGGCCCGTGGTGGATCTTCAACCTGGCCGACGCCTCCATCGTGACCGGCATCACGCTGCTGGCGAGCTCCCTCGTGCTTGGGTCTTCGAAGAGCGACGAAGCGGTCGACGACGCATCGGCAGAGCCCGTGCCGGAGTTCACCCCCGTGCTGGAGTCGACCAGGGAAGAGCCTGATGACGAGCAGCGCGACTAGCCGCGTCCGGGAGCTTGCCGTCCGTTCCAGCGACGACGGCCAGCGGCTGGACCGCTTCGTCCAGACGCAGTGCCCCGACCTGAGCCGCTCCCGCTGCGCCGCCCTGATCCGCAACGGGTTCGTCACGGTCCGCGGCGTGGCGGCCAAGCCCTCGTCGTCCGTCCGCGCCGGCGACGCGGTCACCGTCGTCGTGCCGGCGCCCGTCGCGCTCGAGATCGAAGCCCAGGCGATGCCGCTGACCATCGTGTATCAGGACACGCACGTTCTGGTGGTGGACAAGCCGGCGGGCCTCTCCGTGCACCCCGGTCCGGGCCATCCCGATCGCACGTTGGTGAACGCGCTGCTGGCCATCGCCACGGACCTGTCGGGAATCGGCGGCGTGCAGCGGCCCGGCATCGTGCATCGGCTGGACAAGGACACGTCGGGCTTGATGGCCGTCGCCAAGAACGACGCCGCTCACGCCAGCCTCTCGCGCCAGCTCAAGGAGCGCTCGGTGGACAAGACGTACCTGGCGCTCGCCGAGGGCGTCTTCCGGCGGGACGAGGGAGAGATCGACGCGCCGATCGCAAGGCACCCGCGCAACCGCAAGAAGATGGCGATCGTGGAGGGTGGCCGCACGTCGCTCACGCAATACCGCGTCGTGGGGGGCTTCGTCGCGCACACGCTGCTGGAGGTGCACCCGGTCACGGGGCGAACCCACCAGATTCGCGTGCACTTCGCCTCGCTAGGCCATCCACTCGTGGGCGACCCCGTCTACGGCAAGCGATCCCCGCTGGTCGACCGCCACTTCCTGCACGCTGCGCGCCTCACCTTCGCCCTGCCCCCCGACGAACGCGAGCGCCACACCTTCCAGTCGCCGCTGCCTGCCGACCTGCAGGCGGCACTAGACGCGCTTGGGAGCGCGTAGGGGGTTTGGACCATGCGCCTGACGGCTCCGGACTAAAGGTCCGGCCTTCGCCGCTCTGGCATCGCGAACGCAGCGCGCAGCCAGTGGGTGCAGGGTCGCAACCTGCTGCTAGAATAGCGGGGGCCAGGCCGCTGCCTACCTCACGCCCCTACCAAGAAGCCATGCCAGAAACCGTTCGCGTCCGCTACGCACCCAGCCCCACCGGCGAGCCGCACGTCGGCAACATACGCTCGGCGTTGTTCAACTGGCTCTACGCCCGGGCCACCGGCGGCACGTTCATCGTGCGCATCGAGGACACCGACCAAGCGCGCATCGTGCCCGGTGCGCTGGACGCGATCCTCAACGGCCTCCGCTGGCTGGGCCTCGATTGGGACGAGGGGCCGGGCAAAGATGGAGCCCACGAACCGTACGTGCAATCGCAACGTCTCGCACACTATCAAGAGGCCGCGGAGCGCCTGGTCGCCGAAGGCAAGGCGTACCCCTGCTACTGCTTCCCCGAGCGCCTCGACTCCATGCGCAAGGCGCAGCAGGCGGCGGGCAGATCACCTGGTTACGACCGCCATTGCCGCGACCTCACCGAGGCAGAGCGAGAAGGCTGCTTGGAGGACAACCCCAAGCCGGTGGTGCGCTTCAGGCTGTCCGCGTCGGGCCAGATCACCGTCCACGACGCCGTGCGAGGCGAGGTGACGTTCGAGGCCGGCCTGCTCGACGACTTCGTGCTGCTGAAGTCGGACGGCTTCCCCACCTACCACCTGGCGAACGTAGTCGACGACCACCTGATGGAAATCACCCACGTCATGCGCGCCGAGGAGTGGCTGCCGTCCGCGCCACGACACAAGGCACTCTACGCCGCGCTGGGCTACGACATGCCGGAGCTTGTGCACCTGCCCATCATCCTCGGCCCCGACCGCTCTAAGCTCAGCAAGCGCCACGGCGCCACGTCCATCCTTCAGTACCGGGACGACGGCTACCTGCCCGACGCCATGCTCAACTTCCTAGTGCTGCTCGGATGGTCCGTCGACGACGCCACGGACGTCATCTCGCGCGAGGAGATGGTGAATCGATTCTCCATCGACCGTATCCTGGCCAACCCCGCCGTGTTCAACGTCGAGAAACTCGAATGGTTCAACGGCATGTACATCCGCGGATTGCCCCTAGAAGAGCTGTGCGCGGAGCTCATTCCTTTCCTAGAGAACGGCCTGCCCGCCAGCGTTGCGCGCCCCATCGACCGCGACTACTTGCTCCGCATCATGCCGCTGGAGCGCGAGCGCCTGAAGAAGCTCAGCGAGGCGCCGGAGATGCTGTCGTTCTTCTTCGAGGAGCAGCCTGCGCTCGAGACGGACAGACTGGTGCAGAAGGGCATGGACGCCGAGGACGCCCGCTCGGCGCTGGAGCACGGCCTGCGCGTCGCCGAGGGCGCTGAAGCGTGGGAAAGCGAAACGTTGGAGGCGGCCTACCGCACGCTGGCGGAGGAGCTTGGCGTGAAGACGGGTCAACTCTTCGGCACGCTGCGCGTCGCCGTCACCGGCAGGACCGCCGCACCGCCGCTATTCGAGACGATGGCCGTGCTCGGCCGCGACCGCTGTCGATCCCGCATGCGCCACGCCCTCGACGCGCTGTAGCACGATTGCCGCTCCGCGGCGCCCCCTGCTAGCATAAGTAGGCTCACTGGGGATTCGGCTAACGGTAGGCCGCCTGACTCTGGATCAGGTAATCCTGGTTCGAATCCAGGATCCCCAGCCAGTTTATCGCGACAGAAACGGCAGGCCGCTCGGCCTGCCGTTTCCGGTTTGACAGCCAAGTTGACAGCTACGAGAACGTTGGTGACACTTCGACCACGTCTCGGCACGATACTCCCGAGTCCACTCAGCACGGAATCTTCCATACGCACACCCCTGGGAGGAACCATCGATGATCGAAGAACAGACCATGGCGAGCGGCATGCGCGTTTGGGTCGCCCGCCCGGAAGGCGACGTGCCCCGCCCTGCCGTACTGCTCCTGCACGAGCGCTACGGCCCGGTGCAGCACAGCTTCAACATGATCGAGAACATGGCCGCCGAAGGCTATGTGGCCTGCTTCCCGGACGCGTTCCACCGCTTCGAGGGCGAGCGCGGGCCGCTCGAGCGCGCCGAGATGCGCTTCGACCCAACCGACGCCGACGCGTTGGATGATCTCGACGAGACGATCGCATACCTGCGCACTCTCTCCTACGTGGCGGGCGGGCAGGTCGGCATGGCGGGCTTCTGCGCGAGCGGCCGCGTGCCTTTGCTGTTCGCCGCGATGCGGGCGGACGCCGCCGGCATCGCGGTCGTCCACGGCGGTATCTACCCCCGCGACTACGATGCGTCGCTCGAGGGCCAAGAGACCGTCGCAGCGCTCATCCCCAAGCTGTCGTGCCCCATGCTCGGCATCTTCGGCGAGCATGACCGGCTCGTGCCGCTGGAGAACGTCGCTCGCCTCCGGGGCGAGCTCGACGACACGGGCAAGAGCTACCGCATCCGGGTCATCGCGGGCGTGCCGCACGGCTGGCTCAACAGCACGACGCCGGATGCCTATCACCCCGCGGAGGCGGAGGACGCTTGGCACACCATGGTGGGCTTCTTCGGCGAGGTGTTCACGGGCGGCTGGGACACGGCGGAACCACGTCGGCAGTTCACCGCCGAGCCTGCCATCCCGTTCGACTTCGGGGCGTAGGAGGCACCGCATGACGCAGACGCCACAGTTCGCAGAGATCAACGGCACTCTGATCGCCTACAGCGTCACCGGGAGCGGGTTCCCGCTACTAATGCTGCACGGATTCCCGCGCACTCGGCGCACGTGGGAATCCGTCACGCCCGCTCTTGCCCAGCGCTTCACCGTCGTGGCGCCCGACCGCCGCGGCTACGGCGACTCGGACCGCGGCAGCACGCCAGAGGCCTACGAGAACGGGAACCTGGCCGCCGACTGCATCGCGCTCGCCGACCACCTGGGTTGGCAGGAGTTCATGGTGGTCGGCCACGACAAGGGCGCACCCGTCGCACGGCGACTTGCCGCAGACCTGCTCGGCCGGGTGCGCGGCACGATGCTGATCGACGGCGTGCCGACGGGAGTGAGCATGCCCGAACGCAAGGATCCCACTGGGCGCACGTGGTACTTCGACTTTTTCCGTCAACGGGGCTTCTCCGAACAGATCATCGCCCAGAACCCTGGGCTCTTCTTCGGTCTGTTCCTCGACCGCAATCCGCACCTAAGCCCTGAGGAGCACGCCTTCTACGTGGCGGAATATTCGAAGCCAGGCAGTGTGGACGCAGTCCTGGCCGACTACCGCGCCGACCTCGAGGTGGACCCAGGCTACTGGAAGAACCAGATGGCGGCGGGCCGCAAGATCGAGACTCCGCTGTACATCATCTGGGGCGACAAGGGGGCCGCCGCCAATGCGCCGGTGATGGACGCGTGGCACCAGGCCGCCACCGACGTGCGCGGTGGGGTCGTAGCCGACGCGGGCCACTACGTCCACGAGATGCAGCCCAGGGCGACGATCGCGCATATCATGCGCTTCGCCGACGAGCTCGGCGTGCCGTAGCGAGGGTACGACCCTGGACCCACTCGATGCCGCGCTGCAACGATCGTCGCAATCCAACACCACAGCCCGACGGCTTGAATCCGGAAGCTGTAGCGAAGCGCAGGCGCCCAGTCCAACAGGAGCTTCATATGAACGAGCAGAACAAAGTACAGTGGGTATACGCGTCGAAAAATCAAGACGAGTTGGCTCAGCGCTACGATGAGTGGGCCGGGGAGTACGACGCGGATCTTGCGAGGGATTTCGACTGGGTCGGCCACGTGGTGACAGTGGACGCTTTTGTGAAGCACGTCGCTCCCGACGCGAAGGTGATGGACGTGGGGGCGGGCACGGGCCTCGCGGGCGCCGAATTGGCTAAGCGCGGCTTCAAGTCGATGGACGCCTTCGACCTCTCCGAAGGGATGCTGGCCGAAGCGCGCAACCTCGGCGTCTACGGCGACGTGCGCAAGGGCGTGCTTGGTGAGACGCTGGCCTACAAAACGGCGTCCTACGACGCTGCGATCGCCACCGGTGTGTTCAGCGTGGGTCATGCGCCGGCAAGCGGATGGGACGAAGTAGCACGCATCGTGAAGCCCGGGGGCTACTTCGCCTGTACGCTCCGTCCCGACATCTACGAGCCCAACGGCTTCAAGGCGAAGGAGGAGGAACTGGCCATCGACGGCAAATGGAAGCTTGTCGAGGCAGGCGAGCCCATCGTTATGCTGCCGAAGGGCGAGCCAGACATCCGCCATCAGATCCGTGTGTATCAGATCCTGAAGTAGCGGCCACGGAGGTACACATGACCGACCAGGCGTTTCAGGACCAGCTCGAGGGCAACTTCTGCTGGGGATGCGGCCCGACCGTCGAGGGTGGGCTGCGCATCAAGAGCTTCTGGGCTGGGGACGAGACGGTGAGCGACTGGACGCCGCGTCCCGAGTTCGCGGCGGGGCCGAAGGACGTGCTGTTCGGCGGCACCATCGGTAGCCTCATGGATTGCCACGGCATCTGGACCGCCATCGCCGACGCGTATCGCCGTGAGGAGCGCGACATTGGCTCCGGCACGCCGATCTGGTACGTGACGGCTTCGCTGCACGTCCAGTACCGCAAGCCCACGCCAATCGACCTGCCACTGAGCTTGGTAGGTCGTGCGACGGACGCCTCGGAGCGCAAGACGCTGGTGAGTTGCTCGCTCACGTCGGACGGGGTGGAGCGGGCGACGGCGGAGCTGGTTGCGGTGCGAGTGCCGCTGGAATGGTTCACCGGACAACACGGGTGATCCTAGTTATCAAAACGACGGTGTGTCCGGTATACTAGGCAACGGCCTAGCCGCTGGCCAGCGTGGCGCATTCGTCTAGCGGCCCAGGACATCGCCCTCTCAAGGCGAAGATCACGGGTTCGAATCCCGTATGCGCCACCACTGCCAGAGACAACAAGAGGCGCTCAGCAAGCTGGGCGCCTCCCTTCTTGTGCGGTTCTTTGGCGACGCCGGCTAGATGGACGGCTCGTTGGCCGGTGCCTCAGCTATGGCGCCTACCTCTTCCAGATAGTAGCGCACGCCCTGTCCGGTCCATGGCCCCGGATTGAGCCAGCCTGGGCGCGGCCGGTTCACCGGCGGAAGCTGGGTCTTGCGACCCGAGCGCGACCCGACGTCTTCGCCCGTAGGTGTTCTCCGCCCTTCCCTGGTCCGGGTCGGGATCGCGCCACAGGCTGAGGGGCCGTGAGGCCCCTCAGATAGCCGATCACGATGTGGTCAGACGTGGTCGCTTCTGCTCCTAGATCGAGGGAAACCGAAGGGGCGCCGGCGATGCCGGCGCCCCTTCGTACATATCGGGTCCGTCCAACGAGCTTTCTCTGCACCTCGCCTACATCCAGGGCAATACCGAGACGTGGATCGCGCCCGGGGCTCCATCGCCGCCGACGGACTTGATGGCCCAGTCGACTTCAGATAGCCCGAAGGTGTGGGTGGTCATGCGGTCCAGCGGGAACCGGTGCGACGCTAGTTGATGCAACGCCTGCTCGACAGCTGCGTAGGAGTGACCGCGGGCGCTTTTGAGCGTCATGGCCTTGCGGGTCATCCGCCCGAGGGGGAATCCGGGAAACTCGAACGATGCGGTTTCCGATTGCACCACCATGGTCCCGCCGCGGCGCTTGGTGGCCTCGATCCCGAGCAGAATCGGCGCTGTACCGGCACCGGACGTACAGTCGAGCACGACGTCGACGCCCTTTCCACTCGTGATCTCCATGATGCGCTCGAGCGGATCTTCCTTCTGGACGTCGATGGTGGCGTCGGCGCCGAACGCTTTCGCTACCTCGAAGCGCGGGCCGTCCTTGCTCGTGCCCGTGACGATGATCGTCTCGGCGCCAGCGTGCTTGGAGGACATGGTGCAGCAGAGGCCCTGCTGACCCGGACCTTGGATAAGCACGGTCGAGCCGTAGCCGACGCCTCCATCCATGAGCGCCCACTGAATACCGTTCGCCATAGGCGTCACGATGCCGGCCTCGATTGCGGTTAGGCCTTCAGGGATCTTGTGGATGACGGAGTTGTGAGGCAGATAGATGTAATGGCTGAAGCCGCCCCAAAGGCCTGGAGCAACATCGAGCGAGGTGTATCCCAGGCGAATCGCATGAGGGTCGTACAACCACTCGGTCGACTCGCAATGGCGGTACTCGCCTTTGTGATCCCATTCGCAGTTCATGCAAGGCATATAGTGTTCTACGAACACCATCTCGCCCTCTTCGACACCCTTCCGATTGAGGAAGTCCTTGCCGGCCTCGGCGATGTAGCCGACGTTCTCGTGGCCCATGATTAGGGGTTGGCCGCGAAGCGGGAGCTTGTACTGACTGACGTCGGTGCCGCATACGCCCGCGACTTCCATCTTGAGCAGCGCGGAGTCCGAGGACAATTCCGGGATTGCCATCTCCTGGAAGTCCATGGTCGAGGGCCCCGTCTTCAGCGCCACCAACGTTTTATCCACCACCGCAATCACCTCTCACAATAGTCATCCCCACTGCACCGCTTCCTACCGCCCGGACAAGTTTAGGGCACCACCGTCACGTGAATAGCCCCAGGCTCGCCTTCGCCCCCTGCCGTATCGAGGGCCTCCTTGGCTTGCTCCAGGGGGTATTGATGGGTCCCCAAGCCGAGTAGCTCTGGGTGCTTCCCCGAGGTTAAATAACCGATCGAGTCATTGACCGACGCGTAAGAGTGACCATTCGCGGTCTTGACCGTGAGATCCCTTCGGCTCGGCTGCTT
>Ga0310124_10003847_pt1 | contig 10020 bp, 8 predicted proteins | sample CB11b_AW_Bot5_MG_FD_203507 | JGI IMG/M metagenome (GOLD analysis project Ga0310124, IMG submission 203507) | Marine microbial communities from Western Arctic Ocean, Canada - CB11b_AW_Bot5 | ecosystem: Environmental > Aquatic > Marine > Oceanic | place: Canada: Western Arctic Ocean | collected...
CGTACCCGTGATTCTCACAAGGGGTTATTCGGTACGGTGCCGGGCCGGATTTACCGGTATTTCTCACGAGTTTCGCCGTTCGGTCGTGCAAAGACCCCTCGTGAGAAATGCGGGTTGGTACCCAGTCCTGGACACGCCTGCCGCAGAACTGTATGCTGTACGGATGCCACAACCGTGTCCTGTATGCGGAGAAGCGGCCTACTCGCGCGGTGGTATCCACCCGCAATGTGTCCAGGATCGGGCCGACAAGATGCTCGCGGCCCGTCGTACGGCGGAGGGCAATACCGACAAGAAGTCGGCAGAGAAGCGTATCGCGTCTCTCACGATGAGGCCTTGGCACAGGCAGTGCCCGAAATGTCGTGCTCAGGTCCACGTCCGTAAGATGGCGTGCGAGTGCGGATACAGCTTCGCCGCCGCGGCCGCACCGCGTTCCGGCTGACGCACCTACCCGATCGATTCCATCCAAATCGACCTTTTCAAATAATTCAGGGATGCAGCAATGGCAGGGCCGGCGTCGGGTCGCCCCGTTCATTGAATTCTTGGCTCTCGACAAACCTCGCCACGCGCAGGTATTACGAGATTTCGATAAAAAATCGTTGTGTTTTTCTCAGGCCGGCGTATACTGCGAGCGGTGTTCCTGCAGTCTGGAGAGACGAGAGGCAGGCCATGCAAATCGCGCCGGACCGGCGTCCGTGCCGTCATGTACGGTGTCGATATACGTGCCATTTCGTGTTCAGGGCTATACGTACATTTACACATTTTTCGGAGGACGGCTGATGATGCGGTACAAGCTGGCAGATCGCATCGGTGGGGTCGTTGTCGTCGTGCTCGGGTTGTGCGCGACTGTGGATGCCCAGTTTCACTATTCGATGGATATAGGAAGTGACCTGGATATCAGCGATCCGGTGACGTTTCCTGGATTCAGCGACGCCGGCGACATCTACGTCGAGCCGCTGGGTCCCCTGCTGGGCGGGCTTATCAAGGAATGACGGTCCCGGTTGGACCGAACACCGGTTTCACGCTGGCAGGGACCGTGATGGCACCCTTTGGTGGCTTCGCGAGTCAGCCCGCCCCGTTCGGGCCGCCGATTACCTTATTCGTCGGTGGAGGCGGCGGCGTGGCCCTGCCCGGCGCGGTTCGAGCGCAATACAACGACGCCTGGGACATCGACGCGGAAGACCAGATGCAATTTACGATTCCGGCGAAGCCTGGCATTAGAGCGGTTTCATCCATGACGTAGCGTCCTGAGCTGGCTGCAGCCGCGCCTGACTTTGTCGTGCTGCATCGCCGACCCACTGCGGGGTCGCCTGCTTCGGGGCACCCCCATTCGCGCAGTAATGCGAATGGGGACCGCTTCACCCTCCGTACCAGGCTTGTTTCGCCGACGCTCAAAACGCTACGTCATGAATGAAAACGCCCTAGCAGGACGCTGCAAAACCCCGGATTCTTGAATTCGCCCAAGAATCCCCAATCTGAAACTACCCCTCTCGCTTCGCAGATCGAGTCCGAACGCGTTGAAGGCGAAACTTTCAAAAATCTCAGGTACACATTTTTGCGCCGACCGAGTTTTGCAGCGTCCTGCTAGAAGAGTGAGGCAGGTCAGCAATGCTTGAGCCAAACCTCACCTCAAGCGGGTGCTGGGAGGACGGCGTCAGTGGGAGTGGATAGTGATGGATTCCGTCGCTCGCTATTCACTCGCGACGGCGCGCCGCATGGATCGGTCCAGGCGGACGAACCCCACCGTCGAGGCGGCGGCAAGCGCGATGCACACCAGGAACACATGGTGGCCGATGCCGGCGAACGCGGGGATGTTCAACCCCAGAGCGTCGTCCGGCCAGCCCATGTACAGCAGCATCGCCATGAAAGGCCCGACCGCACCGCGGACGCCGGTCAGCGTCACGTGGATGCCCATATAGAGAGCAACGAGGCGCCGGTCCGCAAAGTCGTTGTGACCGAGTGTCCAGGCCAGCATGCCGCCGCTTCGGGTCATGCCCAGAACCACGCGGGATATGCCGATCACCTCGATCGAAGACAGCGCTGCGCCGACCCAGTTGAGCGTCTGGTTCAATACCCACAGCAGGCCCTGCCGGGCACGCAACCGCGTAACGTGGACCCTGTCGAAGTAGCGGGCCCACAGTGGCAAGCTACACGCTACGAGAATCATGGGGATTGCCGTCGTTAGTGCCACGCTGATCAGGTACTCGTATTGAATATCTTTGGTCATCTGGATGATCAGGTAGACGATCAGAACGTCGCCCATCATGTTGGACATGCCGCCAACGAATTGCCACTTCATGTAGCGACGAAACAAGTGATCGCGCTTGAGAACCGTCCAGAAGTTGTCACGCCCGGCCGCCGGGTGGTACTCGTAGAGGCTCGCCGGCGTCCCGTGCGGTTGAGGTCGGGCGCCGGGATTCGCTTCGAATCGCAGCAGGTCGCGCTCACCGCGCAAACGGACATGAGAAAAGGCCGCCACGCCGATCATCGCGATCGCGATGGCCCCCGGATAGCACCAGCGAAATGCGGAGGGGTCGTGGTCAAGCGCGGCGTAGCCGATCACCGGCGCCGTTGCGATGATGATGCTGCTGACCACGTTCAATTTCCCGATCACGCTGGCGCGCACCGGCCGCGGATAGTTCATTCGCCAGACCGTGCTGCGAATGGTGAGGATCCCAGCCATCAGACATCGGCACGAGACGATCAACGCGGTAAGCGCGTATGCCCCCCACCGGTCGGTGGGCAGCAGAGCTATCGCGCCGATCCCCAGGAGCAGCGCCATCTGCAACCGGACGATGAACGGCACTTTCCGCCGGTTTCGGGCCATGCGCGCCCAGGCGTAGCTCGTCACGTTGGCGAACATCGGGGCCGCCATGATCGTCGCGAACAGCATGGGCCCGACGTGAAACGTCTTCTCGGCCAGGACGCCGATGACACCTCCCTCGATCATGGCCACCCCCACTGGAAACGTGACCGCCGTGATCAAATCGTGCCTGTAGCTCTGCCTTGTGATCCAGGGCTGTCTGCGCGGGTGGAGAGTTGAAAGAAGGCGCTGAATCATGGGTTAAGTCCGGCTAGCCCGCATTTCTCACCAGTTTCTCCGCTCGGTGGTGTGACAACCAGCGGGCTTGGAACTTGAGGCAGGGCCTACAATAATCGGCCAGCGACACTGCGCAAACCAGCGAGACAGGTTCGTTCGCTGGCGAGGACGCACACGCGATCCTCCGCAGGCGTAGCTGAATACTACGTCGAGGACGGATCGCACGGAGGACGAAGCCAGCGAATGAAGCCGCCCGCTGGGCGGTGAAACTGGTGAGAAATACGGGCTAGCGGTAGCCATCATCAACGACTGCCTTCCGTACGGGAACGACACATTGCGGACACCTACTTGCCCTTGCATCGACGGCCGCGTTCATTCGGCCTTCGTGGACGTCAATGGGGATGCCTCCGTGCGAGACTTGCGAACGGCCGCGAATCGATTCTTCAGCCGTAGAAAATAGCTCTCGAAGTAACGATAGCTGATCGTTGCCGCCACGGCGGCGACGATACATGTCAGGATGAATGCCACCGTCGAGTGTTTCCTGACGCCGAGAGGGCTTGCGACGACGACCACGGCGTTGGACGCCAGGACATGCAGCAGATACATGCCGTAGCTCACTTTGCCCATGTGCGCCATCGGTTTGAGGGTCAGAAACCACGTCAGAACGTGATCGTCACGAATCACGCAGGAACCGACGAGCAATGCCATCAGCGCGAACGATATCCACTGCGACAAATTGAGACCGACCGATAACAGAATCAGCACGGCGATGACCGCCGACGCGAAGCGGCTGCCGATCATGCGCCATGCGACCGCGAAACTTCGCTCCCAGTGAAGCGCGTGCGCCAGCAGCACCCCGAAGCAGATCGGCGGCATCACGCTCCACCTGATGATCTTGTGCGCGAGCGTGTCTTCGGGCAGCACGCTCGCGATCGATCCCTGCTCCCAAATGAAGCGCAACGTCACCAGCGCCACCATGAGGGGCACGGTCCACCGCTTCAGGAACTTCTCGATGCTGGGCCAGAAGAGATAGAACTGCTCCTCCGTCGCCAGCGACCAGGCAAAGAAGAAAATCACGTTCCCGTCATAGACGACGTACCAATTCCCGGTATAGGTGAGGTAGTAGGGCAGATTGTGAAAGAACTCGCGCCCTTGACTGCTGCTCCCCTCGATGATTGCGACGAGCACGATGTAGAGGAGCATCACCACGTAGTACAACGGAAAGATGCGAAGCGTTCGGCGCATGTAGAAACGGCGCAGCGAGACGTTGCCGGTCAGTTCGCGCTCGCGCAGAATCAGCGTCGTGATGAGAAATCCGCTGATAGCGAAAAACAGGTGAACGCCGTACCGGCCGCTATCGAACAGCACCACGTTTTCGAGACGGAATCCCGCGTGATGCCAGATCACGGCAAGGATGCTCAGACAGCGAAGACCATCTAATGATCGAAAGAATCGCGTGTTACGGAACAGGCCGTGTGCGTCTGCGGCCGGCGTAGGGCACATGGATCAATCCTGCAGCACGGCCACGTCTCTGGGGTGAAAGCAGACCTGCACGCTCCGGGTGCCCTGCTCGAACGGCCGCGGATTCAGCTCAAGCACCTTGAGTCTCAATCCGTCGCCCGCGACGACTTCGTGTTGCGCGGCCTCGCCGAGGTAGATCGCGTTGGTGAGTGTCGCTTCAAAGCGGTTCGACGCGTCGGGCGGCGGGGACTGCCCGGGAACAATCAGGTGCAGCGCTTCGGGCCGGACCGAGCACGTCACGTTTCCGGTCGTCGGCAAGCCGTCTGGATTACACGCGGATCGGAAATCTCCGGCCGAGCAGTGCAGTACCACTTGACGACCCTCGCGCCCGACGACTTCAGCGGCAATGAAGTTGGTCTGACCCAGAAAGTCCGCGACAAAACGGTTGTCGGGTTGCTCGTAGAGCGATCGCGGCGAGCCGATCTGTCTAATCCGGCCCTCGTTCATCACCGCGACGGCGTCGGCCATCGACAGGGCTTCGGTCTGATCGTGAGTCACGTATACCGCGGTGATTCGGGCCTCACCGCAGATCCGCTTGATCTCGCTGCGCAATTCGAGGCGGAGTTTCGCGTCCAGGTTCGACAGCGGCTCATCGAGCAGCAGCACGTCGGGTTCCACCACGAGCGCCCGGGCCAGGGCCACGCGCTGCTGCTGCCCGCCGGAAAGTTCGTTTGGCTTGCGGTCACCTAACGTTTCCATCCGCACACGACGAAGGACCTGCTCCACGCGCCGGGACCTGTCGCCCTTGCCGACCCGCCGCACCTCAAGACCGAAGCTGACGTTCTGGGCCACCGTCATGTGGGGCCAGAGGGCATAACTCTGAAAGACCATCCCGCATTGCCGCCGATTCGCCGGTTCGTGCGTCACGTCTCTGGCGCCGAACAGAATCTCGCCCTGCGTCGGCTCGATGAACCCGGCCATCATTCGCAACAGCGTCGTCTTCCCGCAGCCACTGGGGCCCAGAAGGAAGAACAGCGATCCGGCGGGAATCTTCAGGTCGACGTGATCCACCGCCACAGTCGGACCGAAACGTTTGGTAATACCCCGCAACTCGATTGGCATCATGGTCAATGCAAGGATACCGCGTCGGTGGCGAGCGAGCTATGCCCCCATGTGAACTGGATCTGGTCACGATGCCGGTCCAACGTTAAGATCAGCCGCCGGTGGTGATTGCCGCCGCATCAAGGGAGATCCACATGCGACTGAAAGACAAAGTTGCGATGGTCACCGGCGCGTCGGGCGGTCTGGGCGGCGGCATCTGCGAGGCCTTCGCGCGCGACGGCGCCGACTGCGTCGTCGCCTATCACTCCGACAAGGCGACCGCCGAGCAGACCGCCGCCGCCGTGGAACATCTCGGACGCAAGGCGGTCCTTTGTCGCGTGGACACACGGGATGAAGCGCAGGTGAAGGCCATGGTTCAGGCCGCGCTCGACGCGTTCGGAGGCCTCGACATTGTCGTCGCCAACGCCGGCAAGGGGATCGGCGCACCGCTGATGGAGACGACGCTGGCCGATTTTGAATCGCTGATCAGGACGAACCTGATCGGAACCTACCTGACGGTGCGCCACGGCGCCGAGCCGATGGTCGCCCGCAAGCGCGGCAAGATCATCACGATGTCTTCCGTCCACGGCCTGGGCGGCTCGTACGGCTCCTGCCTCTACGAGGCGACCAAGGCGGGAATCGCCAACTTCACCCGCGGGGCCGCGTTCGACCTGGCCGAATACAACATTCAGATCAACGCGATCGCGCCCGGGGCGGTGCCGGTGCCGAAAGACCCGCCCCCGCCCGTTGATTCGCCGGCCCACAAGGCGTGGATGCAATTCACACCATGCGGCCGCTTCGGGACGCCTGCGGACGTCGCTGCGGCAGCCGTCTACCTGGCCAGCAGCGACAGCGATTGGGTCACCGGCCAGGTGCTCAGCGTGGACGGCGGCATCACCGCGGGCCATCTAATCCCACCGCAGAACATCTACGGCGGAAAGAAAAAAACGCGTGAGGATCAGGGGATTTGAGTCGCGCGAATGTCGCCACTCGTTGGAATCAATCACATGTGGATTCGACACTACGGGTGTGAGTTGAGCGACGAAGCGACGAAGGGTTGTCGTCCGGGAGTCGGTTCGCTTCAGCGGACCTTGTATCCGTTTCGGCCGCGTTTCCGGTTATCCGCACGGGCGTATCGCATCATTCACCTTCCCCCCTTCGTCGCTCCGTCGCTTCGTCGCTAATTTTGATTCGTCCTCGCCATTCACCGAATCATGTACGAAATCACCATCACACGAACCTTCGCCGCGGCCCATGCGCTGAGACTCCACGATGGATCGCTGGAGCCGCTGCACGGTCACAACTGGGCGATCGAGCTGGGCGTGGCGGCCGACGAACTTGACCAGATCGAGGTCGTCATGGATTTCCACGACCTGGATCGCATCGTGGACGGCCTGGTCGGTCCGTTTCACAATGGGAATCTCAACGACACAGCGCCGTTCGCGGATGAGGACGGCGTTCTGAAGCTGAATCCCTCAGCCGAACGCGTCGCCTGGTGGCTGGGCACGCGAGTCGCCGCGCAACTTCCCGGCAGGGTGAGACTCATCCACATCCGCGTCGAAGAAGCGCCAGGATGTACGGCGACGTATCGGCCGTAACGCGATCTATTGCCGAATCGACGCAATGCCTTTTCGGATAGTCGATAGATCCCCCGAAACAGAACCAACGACCGCCAAAGCCGACCAGCGCCAAAACTACGACCATTCGTCGCTCCGTCGCTGTCCCCCCTACTGCCTCTCAATGGTCTCGGCGCCTTCCATTTGCTTCTTCGCCGTCGTGTCGCCGGTTTTCGCGAAGCGTTCGCGGTACGCGTCCATGCCGGGTGGTTGTGTCAGGGCAAGCTCGGCGTTGAAGGGCGTGTCCCGGAACTGGCGAACGAAAATCCTGTAAAGACGATCGTACGTGCGCTGTCGAAGATCCAGGGGCGTGTTTTGCCAGACACGTGCCCGGCGCGTGATCGAGTAGCGCGGCCGGCTCATGTAGTCGAGATAGGACATGGTAAGCAGCTGGCCAAAGTTATCTGCAAGGTCCTGGCGATCCCTGCCCGCGCCGGGGTTGACGGACTTGCCCTCGTGGAAGTGATCAAACATCACCTGGGCGGACCTGATGCTGTTCTCGAACCATTCTGGACGGTTACTGCCTAGCCCCATGTGGATGGCGCGAAAGATCATGTTGCGGCAGAACGACTGCACGAAGTAGGGCAGGTCGTCGATATCCTTGAATTCATCGAAGACCAGCTCGTGCAGGGCCATCTTGTACCGCTCCACGTTGTGCGGTTTGTGGCCGTAGAGCCTGCGCACCTTGTCGTAGAGTTGCTGGGCCTCATCCTCGCCACCGGTCATGTACGCATCGACGATGTACTTCAGCAGGAAATTCTCGTGCCCCCCTTCGAAGCTGTTGATCGTACCCGGCTTCGAGTTGACCTTCTTCATGTAGGCCAGGGCATTGTCGAGGGCGCGCTCGTACATCTCGATAAAGCGCGAGTCGGGCAGCAGGTCCGGCGGATCGGCCATCCGCGGGTCGAAGCTCACTTTGCCCGTGTGAGCCAGGTCCTGGATCGTGTGAATCCTCGCGCGATAGACGTTGATGAAGTCGGTCGTGCCTCGCACCCTCCTGGCATCGACGGCCTTGACCCCCAGATGGTTGAAGTATGCGGCCTGGGCCGCGGGGTGACGCCAGTCGAGCGGACCGAACAGCTCCATGACTTCGACCATCACGGCGGGGTCCATCCGGTAGGTTTCGATCAACACCCGACGGCGTAGAAACGCGAGCAGCGGTTCGACGCCCGGCCCCAGAGCAGCGTCCCTGAAGATCGTGTCCAGCCTCTGGTCCAGTCGGTCGGGCACGGCGATCCCCAGTTGCCCCCAGAGGTCGCGATCGGGCGAGTAGTTGTACATGAGGATTCCGCCGATCTGCCGAAGCAACTTCACGTCCGGCAGGTAGCCCAGGTCGCTGAGGTGCTGCCAGAGCGGCACGACCTGCGGCTGTTCGGAAAGCAGTTCGCCCAGCGTGTGGGGTGCCTCGGCAACGAGGCGCATCGCGTTGACGGTCTGTTCAGTGGTGGCGCCCTCGGTGGGCGCGCCGAGACACTCCTGCCACTCTTCGGCAAGCTTCCTCTTGTAATACCAGTGCATGTCGTCGGACGTTCCACCCACCTTGTGCGAGAGGATCCACCCCAGTTCCTTGTACAGCAGCGGCGAGCCGGGGTTCAACGGAATGCCCTGTTCGCGCAGCAGCTTGATGCCGCTGTTCACCCAATACCATCGCTCATCGCGGGTGTGCGTGGCTACGGAAATGTTGTACGCCATGTTCCACGCGTGAAAGACCCAGACCTGGGGGAAGCGCGGCTGCAACTGCGTGATGGCGTGACTCAGCTGGTTGGCTTCATAGAACTTACCGGCCTCCTTCAGCTTGTACGCCCGGTACCAAAGCACGTCCACGATCAATCCTCGGAACGAACCCAGGGCCGCCGTACCCAGCGCGATGACGGGGGGCAGCGAATCGTCACCCGGAGTGCCCGGTCCGGTGAGCTCCAAATCACGCCGGCCGGCGTTGATCTGCGGTCGAAGCCACGCTGTCGTGCCCATCAGCGCGATCGTGATCAGAAGACATACGAATTGGACAAGACGATTGTTGTTCATGTGCCGAATCACACCGTGACGCGCGCCAGCTCGCGCCCGCGGAAGACCAGCCAGGCGATCATCCAGCAGATGGCCGTGCTGAAAAGGCCGACCCGGAGCCACGCCGCGGTCAGCCGCGGCACGCCCACGATACGTCCGTCAGTAAGCAGCGGAATCGGATTATGGTCGCTGAACGACGGGACGATCGTCACGAAGGCCTTGCCGACCAGCCCAATGGGGATTTTCGCGGCCTCCCAGTACTTGCCCGTACCAACGTTGTCGGCGAACCGGGTCCAAATGACACCGACAAGCTCAAACGGCGTGTCGTAGGTGTCCGGAAATTGACCGAAGTAGAAGATCGAATCGTCGACGTAACCGCTGAGCACGGTCGTCACGAACACAAGCAGGCTGAGCATGCACGCGACCGGAAACCCAAGAAACGTTCCCGCCGCGAGCCCCATCATTGCCAGAAAGCAGAGCCCCGCCCAGATGATGAGAGCCGACCGTAGCAGGTTGCCTTCAAAGCTACCGGCCGTCACCAGGATTTCCAGGCCCTCCCCCGGCGCGAAGCTGACGGTCACCTCGGGCCTCGACCCGTCGGGGTCGAGGTCTTGCGCCTCGGTGATGTTGGCGATGTGCAGCTCGAGCGTGCCACGCTGATCGATCAATCCAGCCGGCACGTTCACCACGTGGTAGTTGTCCCGCGCATAGGAATGGATCTGCTGCCCGTCCTGAGTCGCGTAGGGCCGCCCGTTGATCTGGAACGCCAGCAGCACGCGCTCGCCAATCGGCCTTTGCGAT
>Ga0310124_10003849_pt1 | contig 10015 bp, 7 predicted proteins | sample CB11b_AW_Bot5_MG_FD_203507 | JGI IMG/M metagenome (GOLD analysis project Ga0310124, IMG submission 203507) | Marine microbial communities from Western Arctic Ocean, Canada - CB11b_AW_Bot5 | ecosystem: Environmental > Aquatic > Marine > Oceanic | place: Canada: Western Arctic Ocean | collected...
CCGGGGACGGCCAACTCCTGCTCCGCTTGCGTCGGCGCCGGCTTTTCCCGGACGCACTCCACGCGGTACAGATCGGTCCGACCCGCCATCGGCCGACCTCCAACGACGCCATAATAGGGGAGCAGGCTCTCCCTTGACGCTCGCACTCCGGAGACCGAGCAGGCCTCGGTTTTCGCCACTTCGACGAGCTGCCGGGCACAGGGCGTATCAGAGGCGGGGACCGTCAAATGGTCGCCTACCAGGTGCAGGAACGAATCGTCGCCGACGAACTCCCGCGCACAGGCCAGGGCGTGTCCATATCCGCGGGGTTCCGGCTGGATCAGGAACCGGATGCGGTCCGCCACGTCTCCGGCGGCTTCGGCGTACCGGTCCTCGTCCTTCGCATGCACGATGACCGCGATCTCCTCCGCGCCCGCGTCCACCGCCTCCCTGGCAATCAACTCCAGTGCCGAGCGGGAAACCCCGTCATGTGCCACCAGGGTCTGCAACGGCAGCGTACGCTGGTCCGGTCCAGCCGCCGTGATGACCGCCTTGGTGATGTTCATGGTTTCTAATCCTTGAGCCGAAAAACGTACTTCACTCTAGCGGCAGGGTGGGTAATACTACAACTTCTATTGCCCCCCGGAGAACCGATGAAATCTTGTACCATCAATGCGGTTGCACCGACCCGCGTGTGCGACCTGGGAGGATGGACCGACACCTGGTTCGCCGGTCACGGCACCGTGCTGAACATCGCCGTCTATCCCTACGTGGAGGTTCAACTCCGGATGGATGAACAGACCGGAACCGGGGATCGCATCGTCATTTCCGCGGAAAACTACAATGAAGTCTATGCGATCGATCCGAAAGAGATCGTCTACGACAAGCATCCCATGATCGAAGCGGCCATCGATCTGATGAAAGTCCCTGCCGAATGCGCGTTCCAAATCAACATCTACTCCGATGCCCCGCCCGGCGCCTCCATGGGCACTTCTGCCGCCGTCTCCGTGGCCCTGGTGGGGGCCCTGGCTCGCTACCTAGAGAAGCAGCTGACCCCGCATGAAGTCGCTTCGCTGGCCCACTCCATCGAGACCGACATGCTGGGCATGCAGTGCGGCATCCAGGACCAACTTGCCAGCGCCTATGGAGGAATTTGCTATATGGACATGCATGAGTTTCCTCATGCCAGCGTATCGTCTCTGCAAATTCCGAATCCCGTGTGGTGGGAATTGGAGCACCGCCTTGCCGTCGTCTATATCGGCACCCCGCACAGTTCGTCCGAGGTGCACAAGAAAGTCATTTCGGAGCTTGGGGACGATGCCCGGGACGATCCGCGGCTGTCCCGCTTGCGGGAGATGGCCGGGGAAGGCAAAGCCGCGCTCTACGGCGGCGATTTCGAGCGCTTCGGATGGTGCATGAATGAGAACACCGAGGCTCAGCGCCGCCTGCATCCGCAGCTTGTATGCCGGGAGTTTGAAGAGATCATTTCGATGGCCCGGGAGTTTGGCGCCCTGGGCTGCAAGGTGAACGGGGCCGGCGGCGACGGCGGCTCCCTGGCGATCCTAACCAACGGCGAGATGGCCGGAAAAAGAAAACTGCTTCAGGCGCTGCAGGACCAGGGGTATACGCCGTTGCCGGTCTATCTTTCACGAATGGGGCTGCGAGTCTGGGAGGGCTAACTCCGCGTCACCTGCATCCCGGATTCCGATACATTCATTGCGATAAAACGTGCGCGGGCATTCGATGGTTTGCTCGTCAGCCGTTCCTGGATACCGGCCCGGGCCGCCGGGTCGCGCGCCAGCATCAGCATGTATCCTCCCCCGCCGGCTCCCAGCAGCTTGCAGGCATCCAGGCCGTCTCCTGCCGCGTCGATGATGGCTTGAACCTGCGGCGTGTTGGTCCCTTCATCGAGCCGTTGATTGAGCTGCCAGCTTCGGCGCAGCGCTTCACACACGCCTGCCCGATCGTTGTGTTGGATTGCCCGTGCGGCGAACGCCGCATTCCAGCCAATCTCCTCCAGCACGGCGTGCCGCCGCCGGTCGTTGAGGAACATCCCGTGCACAATCTGGTTGAGGACATCATGAGCGACCCGGGTCAGCCCGGTGTAGTAGAGGAGCCAGCCGAGCCCTTCCGGGTTGCCTTCCCACTGGCCATGCGGCAACCACTGGATGTCCGGTTCCTGGGCCGGGCCGGGTTCTGTGGTGATCCACTTCAAGCCCGATTCAATGCCGCCCACCTGGTCTTGCCAGCCGCCGCCGGCTCCCAGCAATTGTTCGAGGGCCAATGTACGCTGGAAAATCTGATCGCGCTTCCAGGCCAGGCTCAGGGCATCGCTCAACGTGCCCAAGACGGTAGCGGCCAGGATGCTGCTGGTGCCCAGTCCGGAACCCTTGGGCACCGCGGCCAGGGTGGTCAATGCCAGCCCGCCCCCGACTTCTTTTTCGAGTTGCTCGCGCAGTGAGGGATAGCCCCCGGACGCGTGGAACCGGGGCGAGAACCCCGCGAGGGCCAGGGCGCACTTCACAATCCCAAACCCGCTGCCCAGGTGCCCCGGATCCTGCAGGCCCTCGTACGTCTCGACCACTTCCTCCATGTCCAGATCAATGGAGCGAATCGTGATGCGCGGTGCACCGCCCATCCGGACAAAGACCTGGATCGGGGATTGCCCGTTTAAGTCGACGGCCACATTGACCACGCTGCCGCCGAACTCCAGGCAGTAGGGCGGTGTATCGGTCCACCCTCCCGCCAGGTCCAGCCGGACCGGCGATCTCCCCCACACGATCTGGTCGTCCATCACGTTTCGCGCAGGTGCCACGGGATCCATCTTCAGCCGGTTGACGATGAGGTCCCGGAGGAGTCCGAATGCCTCCGACTCGAATCGTTCGGACGCGGCCGGGTCTGAACGGCGCGCCATTTCGGCGCGGAGCATTCGCGCGTGCACGGCGCCCATGGAGACGGGGTCAGGGGTTCGGTCAGGGCGTCGTTCACGCGAGTCCGATGTTGCCAGCACGAGGAGATCGACTTCAGTGCCGTAGTCAGGGTTCTCCCGCAGCACGTCGATACGATCCTCCCCATGGAGCAGGAACTCCGGTGCGGCATCGAGCAACAAATCGGCTGCCGACCGGCGTCCCGCGCGCAGCCAGTGATCGCGGTGGGAGTCTGCGCGCGCGGGGGCAGTCGCGGTCAACCATTCGACAAACGAGACATCGACGGTTGCCGGAGAAACCACGGGAAAGAGGGCCGATTCCTGAATATCTTCCGCACCCGAGAAGCCGGCTTCTTCCGGCCGGATGTCCCGGGCCTCCATCCACGAAGTGACGGACCGCCCCATCCAGGTCGTGTCTGCTGCGTTCAAGGAACCCCGAAAGGAATCGTCGATGCCGTAGGGCCGCAGGCACCCGGTCGTTTCGGACAGTGGAACATAGTCGAGGCAGACGCCTTCGGACAAGGAGATCAACCATTGCCCGCAAGGCACCTGTGTACACACATGATGGCCCGCCAGCCTCAGGGGGGTGGGGAGATCGCAGTGGTCCATCCAGATGTTTCCGGTGCCCCACCCTCCCGCAGGGGCATCGTCCGCCCCCACGACTACCGCGGCTGCGTGGTCCGGCCGTGCCGCCTGACCGAAAGAGCGGCTGCTCACGGCCGGCGAGAGGAGCTCCGCCACCGAGTTCAACAGGCTCCGGCTTGAACCAAAATGATAGAACCGGCCTTCCGGCAGGGGCAGGACGGCACACCGCAACGCACTGATTTCATCGTCCGCTTCCTGCGGCGCCCGGCCCAGCGAGAGACCGAATTGCGCGTAGAGTTCGTATCGGCATCGATCGGCTTCCTTCGGCCGGCCCGTGGCGACATCCTTCCATCCCGATTTTTTCATGAGTAGATGCACGGCGCGACGACTCAGCATCCACACGCCGGTGTCCAGGTAGGTGACCTGGTGTGGGGCCAGGGAACGAAGTTGATCGATGGAGGGCTTCTGAAGAAATGATTCGAGGCTGCCCGGGTTGTCTTTGGGGCAGACCATCACACCGTGATGCTGAGCCTCCTCCTCGGAGGCGCGAATACCAACCAACACGACATCGGCTTCCGGGATGACGGGCAAGGCGCCATGGGTTTCCAGCAGGACGTCCCCACTGGTGACCATGACGCGTAGACTTGGCGGCGCGTGCCAGAAAAGCCGGCTGTAGGATTCAATCTGTAAATCCAGGAGCCGCTGGGGCACCGGGATGAGCGGTTTACCGAGCACGGCATACCCCGGCAGCCGCCGGCTTTCCCCGCTTCCGTGAATGAGCAGCTTTCGTGAACAGGCCAGCCACGCGTCAAACGCCGGCGCGTTTTCCCGGCTCCGGTGCGCAGACGCCAGCAGGGATGCCGATCCGCCCCCCGAGCCTAACTGGGTTCCCGGCGGATCCGACGAGATGAACAGGTTCAACTCCGCGCGAAACCCTGATGCCGCACACCACGCGGCGGCGGCGGGCGGCAAGGACACCAGGCGCTCAATCTCCTCCCGCGGCACCTCAAAACTTTTACTGCACCCACTCATTCGTTGCGAAAATCAAGGCTCGTCGATCAATGGCTGCATTCTTCCAGATTCACGAACACGTCTTCGCCTTCGACCACACATTCGTAGCAGCCCGTTTTCAGCCCCTGCATCATCGGCGATTCTCCGGTCTTCACATCAAACGGCCACCCGTGCAGGGGACACATCAGGATGTCGCCGTCCACGAAGCCGCGTCCGAGCGGCCCGCCCATATGGGGGCATGTATTGTCCAGGGCGTAAAAGGTGCCTTCCACGTTGACCAGCGCGATGCTTTTGCCGTCGGCCGACACCACAGTGCACTTCCCGGATTCGAGGTCGGCCACGGCGGCTACTTTCACTAGGTTACTCATTCAATGTTCCTTGTATTTCGTATCGACTCATCGGCCGGATCGCATGGAGTCCGACTCCGGAGCGCCTTCGAACAGGAGGTCGAAGGTCGCGGCGCAGAGAACATCCATAACAGAGGAGGTGCAGGATGGCCAAAACCGTCGTGGTCGTGGGGCACACCAAACCAAGGGAGAGGAGTTCGCCGCAGAAAAAGTGTAAGCAATGTGGGCTAGTAGTAGGGAATGCTGTCGGCATCCTCAGCCGTAACGACCTGGAAGTACCGATCGAACCACTCCCGGTGGGTTTTCGGTTCTTCCTCTTCGACCGACACATCGATGCGGGGCATGATGGCCATGGTGACCGTGCCGGCGCGCAAGTAGTCGGCGACCCCCATCATCATGCCCATGCTCTGCGCGATGATGAGGGGTGGGGCAGATTCAGAGAGCCTGTTCGGGGCGTCCATCTGTTGCATGGGCATACCGACCAGTGAGATGAAGGCATCGACTTCGCTATGCTTTTCAACGATGGCGTTGTAGTCGCTGATCGTCATTAGACCCATCTCCATCATCATCATGGGCATCTCGCCGGGATCGGTCCCCACGGCTTCTACCGCTGCGACGGTGACATCGCCCTTCTCAAGGGTTTCGATATAGGCCTTTTGCTGCCTCTTCAGGGCCTTCGCATCTCCGGCTTCCATGGAGATAATCACCACCTGTTTACCGGCGCCGAGGAAGTTCACGGTCTCCTCCGCGGCAAACTGCCCGAGGCTTTCGAATCGATCCATATCGACTTTCGGCCTGGATCCCCTGCCGGTCTTCATTATGGAAAACAGCGATATCACGATCACAACGATCGCGAAAATCATCACTATCGGTTTCTTCTCTTCGCCGATCTTCACCTGAGAGCCCCTTTCTCTTGCCAATTTCGAGTGCCGCGCGCCTGAGGAATGCGCCGTTTTCGCAGGTACCTTAGAGGGGGGGCCCCAGCCTTTACAAGCAGATTATCATGGGTTGATCCGGACCCAACCCCGGGCTGGAAAACCCCGGTTCCAGCCTCTGATCCTTGCCATTTCCGCGATCCATCCCGTACGCTTCCAGGGACGAGGAGCACTGCAGATGAAAGAACTACTCATTGGCATTACCCAGAGCGGAGTCATTCACACCAGCGACGACGAGCCCTTCAGTCTCGATACCATGTTTCGAATGGTTAAAGAGTCTGGAGTGTACGATTACTTTGACAAAACGCCCCCTGCCGAAGAAGCGGACGAGTACATCCGTTGCAGCGAGAAGTACGAACTGCCGGTGAGGACCGGCGGCTGGTATTACATCCTGGGCCAGAACGAAGACCTGCTCTTTGACAATCTGCGTCTCGGTGCGCGCATGGGCAGTATCATGCACAACACGCAGATCCAAATGAACCACGCCGACGGCCACCTGGTCACCAACGAAGAAGTGGCCGAGATCTATTTGCGCGCGTATGAAGTGGGCGAAGAGTGCGGATGTATGGCCACTTTCGAGGTGCACGTAAACATGTGGTCGGAGGATTTCCGGCGGGTGGTGGAGGTCGCCCGAATGGTGGAACGGCGCGGCGTGCCCTATCGCATGACCATGGATCACTCCCACGTCATTTTCAAAATCGACAACCCGGAGGAGCAGGAGGTGCTCAACATCCGGCCGGATGTAGAATCGGGGGCCCTGAAGTTAAGCCCGTTTGAGGAGGGTAACGTGATCGACCAATGGATCACGGGCGGGTACGTGTGGCACTGCCACGCCCGGGCGGCCGTCCCCAACAATCCGAAGAACATCTGGGCCACGCATCCCGACGGCTCGTTCGGGCGCGGAATCCAGGTTCCGTTTATCCAGCCCGAACCGGGCGAGTACCACAGTGAGTGGAACGAGGAGAACCTTGAGCCCTGGAAAGAAGCCATTCGCCGATTGATGCGATACCACGCTGTTCACGATGACAGCCCGTTGGGCCAGATATCGACGGAGTTTATTCCCGGAGTGGACTACGGCATGGGCAATAAGTACTCCATTTTCGAACATTCTTCGGCGTGCGCGAAATGGCTCAAGGAAACGTGGTCGTCGATTCAAAGCGATGGCTGATTCCAGAAGCGGCGCAAAGAATTTGCCGCATGAAAATAGGCTGTCCCTAGCTCGCGCCGTGCGTCACGATTCGCGCGGGATAGCGACGAAAGGCTGACCATGAGTGACGGTGATTCGAAATCGATTTCGCGGCCCAGGTTACTCTGGGGTGTCCTTATCGGGTTGCTGGGCCTCCACGCCTTGGTGGCGCATTTTTTCCCGGAATTCCTGGGTCTGCGGCGGATCCACGCGGGGCCGATGTATTCCGGCAGGGGAATCCCCGGCATGGGGATGGACTCGAGACAACGCGTCCTGGATCTCGAAGGACGCCGGTTGCTATGGGCAGGAGCTGATCCGACCCACCACTTCGACATCACGGCCTTTCGCCTTGAAGCGGCCAATCTTCACTACGGGCTGGGTCGCGAGCACTTTCCGGCGCTGATCGAACCCCGGTTTCAGCATACCGAGCTGGCCAACGAATGGCTCCTGGATGAGGAGCGTGTGCTGCTGGTGGAAATCGGAGACGAGACCAAGGTCTATCCCATCGGATTGTTGCAGCGGCACGAGGTCGTGAATGACGAAGTGGGGGGGACGCCTATCTTTGCCGCGTTCTGTATTCTGGCCGATCTGGGCGCTGTCTATGAGCGCCTGATAGAGGATCACACGTTCACCTTCGGCGTCAGCGGGTACACCTACGCCGATCCCGATGTGTGGGACGGCATGGATGCCTTCGTCCTGTGGGACCGCGACAGCAACAGCCTCTGGTGGCCGCCGATTGGGAAGGCAGTCTCCGGCCCGATGATCGACCAACCCATGCGCGTGCTCGACGAAACGCTTTGGGCCCAGACGACCTGGGCGGAGGCAAAGTCCACGCACCCAGACGCCAATGTCCTCGCGCCCGGCCAGGATTTTACGCGGCCGATGGAGTGGCCGAGGTACCCGGCCGAAGGGCAATCCATCCCCGTCCTTTCCAGCGGCGATCCCGCCGGAGGGATTCCCCCGAGGTGGGGATCTAATGCCGACTTTTAACCCGCTTTATCGGGGGTGAACGCGCTCCCCTTCGACGGATGAAGCGCCAATTCCTCACCACCTTTCGCGATCCCCCCGCCGTGTACCGCGGGAAGCCGTTCTGGGCCTGGAACGGCCGGCTCGACCCCGGCGAATTGCGCCTCCAGGTGCGGCGGATGAAGGAAATGGGGCTGGGAGGATTCTTTATGCACGCCCGCATCGGGCTCGCCACCCCCTATCTTTCCGAGGCCTGGTTCGACGGCGTCCGGGCGTGCGTGGAAGAGGCGAGATCACTGGGCATGGAGGCCTGGATGTATGACGAGGACCGATGGCCTTCCGGTTCGGCCGGTGGCACCCTCACCCGCGACGCGCGCCACCGCATGCGGTATCTGCAATTGGACGAACTCAAAACGTACCGCGGCCCTTGGATTGGCCGGGACGGAACCCTTCTTCGGCTCGCCGGACGACAAATTATTACAATGGACCGAAGATCAACGGCGGGCCTTGCGGAAGAAGGGGGACGAACTTGGCGTGGAGATTACGTCCGTTTGCCTGGGGGCGTTCAATGGGGATCCGGCGGTAATCCAGGCCGAAGGGCGGGAGAAAGCGGTGGCCTTCATCGAGAAGACGCTCGATTTCACCCGGGATGTGGGCGCGAGCGTGATGTTGCTCTGCACCTACCTGCAATCACATCCCGATACCGAAGAGAAGAAAGCAAACCTCCTGGAAGTCGTGCGGCGCATCGAGCCCTACGCCCGGGATCGGGGCATTCGCATCGGACTGGAAACGCCGCTCGACGCGACCGAGTTGAAGGCACTGGCGGAGGCGGCCGAGTCCGATCACGTAGGCGTCTATTACGACACCGGGAATGCCGTTTCCCTCGGATTCGATCCGGTGGAAGAGATTCACATCCTGGGGAGCACGATGTTCGCCATCCATATCAAGGATTCCGTGGACAAACTTGGCGCGTTGCACATGGGGGACGGGTACGTCGACCTCGCGGGCTGTATGCAGGCGATCAAAGAGATCGGCTACGACGGATGGTTGATGCTGGAGACGCCGGGCGATGACATCGAAGCCGTAAAGCGGGATATTGAGGCGGTGAGGTCATACCTTTAGTTCGCCTTTTGCCAGCCTGGGGGGAGAACGCGGGAAATTCGAAACAATCTCGAATTCCGAATGAATGAAATCCGAAGCCGCTCGTGCCGCACCCAGAAGGCAGTCGTTCCATCTGTTTCGAATTTTCTACATTCTTTTTTCGGGCTTGTTTCGAATTTCGAATTTCGAAATTCGTGCTTCACATAGCTGGGTCTGAGATGCGAGCTAACCAGGAGCTGGAATCATGAAGGCCAACGCGGTCGTTTTCACCGAACCCAACACCGTGGCATTCCAGGAAGCGGATTGCCCGGACCCCGGCCCCGACGATGCCGTCGTCCGGCTGACCCATTCGTGGGTCAGTATCGGGACGGAGGGGTCCTACCTTCGGGGCGAGCGCATTGCCGGGGATACGGCGTATCGGGGCGGGGACGATCCCTGGCCGTTCCCTATTGTGCTTGGGTACCAGGCGGTGGGCGTGGTCGAGGCGGTGGGGGACAAGATTGACGACCTGACCCCGGCGAGAGACCGTCTTCACCGTGGTGGGCAAAGTGGAGGAGATGTACCACGCGGTCGGCGGGCACATTTCGCCCTGTATTTGCGAGCGCGACTGGATATTGAAACTCCCCCCGGAACCCGAACCGCTCGCCTTTTCCGGCATGCTCCTCACGCAGGTGGGGTTGAACAGCGCCACCCGCGTGCCGGTGGAGAAAGGCGATCCGGCCGTGGTGATCGGAGATGGCCTGGTCGCCCAATGGGCAGCCCAGACCCTCGCCTGGCGCGGGGCGAAGGTGGTGATGGTGGGCATGGAGGACGATCGCCTGGCGCTCGGCGAGCGATTCGCGCGCGCAACCACATTCAACATTCGCCGTGATGACTGGACCGCCGAAGTGAAGAAAATGTTTCCGGGGGGCCTGGCTGTGGCGGTAGATGCCGCTGGATCACGGGACGCCACGGAAAAGCTGATCGGGCTGATGCGAAA
>Ga0310124_10003852_pt1 | contig 10007 bp, 10 predicted proteins | sample CB11b_AW_Bot5_MG_FD_203507 | JGI IMG/M metagenome (GOLD analysis project Ga0310124, IMG submission 203507) | Marine microbial communities from Western Arctic Ocean, Canada - CB11b_AW_Bot5 | ecosystem: Environmental > Aquatic > Marine > Oceanic | place: Canada: Western Arctic Ocean | collected...
TGCCCGCCGATGCCTCGCGACGTAGATTAAGCGCTTCGGTTTTCCTCCCCAGTTCGAGTACGAGGTTTTGCGTTGTCGGTCCAATACGATTTTCAAAATGTCATCGACAATCAGGGCATCAGCATCGCCATCACGGGTATGCTGATCGTCTTTGTGGCCCTCTGTCTGATCAGCCTCTTCATCAGCATCCTCCCACGTATCGTTTCCGCACTGAACAACCGCTTTCCCGAGCCAGCTGAAGCAGCAACAGTTAGCTCATCCACGGACCCGGCGATCGTCGCAGCGATCGGCCTCGCCCTTCATCGCAGAAGCCAGGCGACCGGAGGTCGGAGGACGTGAGCGTGCTGAGCAGTTTCCTTGGAACGACAGGGTTCGCCACGATGACCCTCGGCCATCTGGTCATGATCATCATTGGCATCGTCTTTATCACCCTGGCCATCGCCCGTCACTACGAACCCCTGCTCCTGTTGCCGATCGGCTTCGGCGTCATCGTCGGAAACATTCCTCACATCGAGAGTATGGCCCTTGGCGTCTACGACGTCGGTAGCGTGCTGAGCTATATCTACTTTGGGGTCAGCCAGGGCATCTTTCCGCCCCTCATATTCCTGGGCATCGGCGCGATGACCGACTTCTCCACAATGTTGTCGAATCCAAAGCTGGTGCTTCTCGGTGGAGCTGCTCAGATCGGCATCTTTCTCACGCTTATCGGCGCCCTCTACATCGGATTCACCCCCGAAGAAGCCGCAGCCATCGGAATCATTGGTGGGGCCGACGGTCCAACGGCCATCTTCCTGTCCTCCAAGCTGGCACCGCACCTGTTGGGTGCCATCGCCATTGCGGCCTATTCCTATATGGCGCTCGTACCGGTGATTCAGCCGCCTGTGATGATGCTCCTCACCACACAGAAAGAGCGTCGCATCCGGATGAAGGAGCCACGTGCGATCGGCAAGCGCGAGCGCATCATCTTCCCGATCGCCGCGTTCCTCATCGCAGCCTTGATCGCGCCAGGATCGATCGCACTGCTGGGGATGCTCTTCTTTGGTAACCTGATGAAAGAGAGCGGTGTCACCGAACGGCTCGCCGAATCGGCTCGAAACGCCCTCATTGACATCGTCACGATCCTCCTCGGCTTCAGCGTCGGCGCCAGCACCCAGGCCGACACGTTTCTCACCCCCCAATCGCTGCTCATCTTCGGTTTGGGTGCCGTTTCCTTTGCCGTGGCCACAGCTGGCGGAGTCCTGTTCGCAAAACTGATGAACCTGTTTCTCAAAGAGAAAATCAATCCGCTCGTGGGAGCAGCCGGCGTGTCCGCCGTCCCTGACTCCGCCCGCGTGGTACAGATGGTTGGACAACAGGAAGACCCTCAGAATTATCTGCTTATGCACGCGATGGCGCCCAACGTCGCCGGCGTCATCGGGTCGGCCATTTCGGCCGGCATACTCTGGTCAGTCCTCGTCAAATAGCCCACTCATTCAACGAGCCAGCCTTGAAAAAAGTCACCTTTATGTGTACCGCGTTCCGTGACGGCTTCCAGTCCGTCTACGGCGCGCGCGTGTTCACGAAAGACTTCCTCCCCGCCCTCGAAGCGGCGCGCAGCGCCGGTATCGATTATTTCGAAGCAGGCGGGGGTGCGCGATTCCAGTCGCTCTACTTCTATTGCAACGAAGATGCCTTCGATATGATGGACGCCTTCCGCGATAAGGCCGGGCCGGATGCAAACCTCCAAACCCTCGCGCGTGGCGTCAATGTCGTCGGTCTTGAATCACAGTCGAGCGACATTGTCCGTCTGCACGCGAATCTGTTCAAGAAACACGGTATCTCCACCATCCGGAACTTTGACGCCCTGAACGACGTCAATAACCTCATCCATAGCGGCCAGTGCATCGTCGACGCAGGTCTCAAACATCAAGTGTGCGTCACGCTGATGGAACTGCCTCCCGGTTGCGAGGGCGCGCACGACGCCGACTTTTACGAAAAGACACTCCGCGCCATCCTCGACGCCGGAATACCCTACGATTCCGTCTGCTTTAAAGACGCCTCGGGCACAGCCGTGCCCTCCAAAGTCCACGAAACGATCAAGCGCGCGCGGACGATGCTCCCTGAAGGAACGTTCATCCATTTTCACACACACGAGACCGCCGGCATCTCTGTTCAGGCCAACCTCGCTGCACTGGATGCCGGAGCTGACGCCATCGACCTGTCGATGGCACCGTGTTCCGGCGGCACCTGCCAGCCCGACGTTTTAGTGATGTGGCACGCCCTCCGTGGCTCCGAATACGATCTGGACATCGACATCGACAAAATTCGCGATGCAGAAGAAGTGTTTAAAGAATGTATGGCTGACTACTTCCTCCCACCTGAGGCCACGGCCGTCGAGCCCCTCATTCCCTGGAGCCCGATGCCCGGCGGTGCCCTCACCGCGAACACACAGATGTTGCGCGACAACGGCATTATGGACCGATACCCCGAAATAATCCGTTCGATGAGCGAGGTCGTAAGGAGAGGGGGCTTCGGCACATCCGTAACGCCCGTTTCCCAGTTTTACTTTCAGCAGGCGTTCAACAATGTGATGTTCGGTCCCTGGGAGCGGATCGCCGAGCCTTACGGCCAGATGGTCCTCGGCTATTTCGGCAGAACACCCGTGCCACCGGATTCCGACATCGTCAAGATTGCTTCCGAGCAGCTCGGACTCGAGCCCACCGACCAACCGCCGCTCGAACGAAACGACGCGGATCCTGACAAGGGTATCGATGCCGCAAGGGCACAACTTCGCGAAGCCGGACTCGAAGAAACCGACGAGAATATCTTCATCGCAGCCGCCTGTAAGGACAAGGGAATCGCCTACCTCAAGGGGGAGGGCGAAGTCGGGGTGCGCAAGGTCGAGAAGGAGGACACCACGGCCGAGGTGTCCGATGGACCCACGAGTTACAAAGTTACCGTCGGCCGGCGGACGTTCGCACTCACCGTAGACGGCGATGCGGTCACCGTCGATGGCCACCGCTACGAAGTCGAGCTCGAGGCTTCAGACACACCCGAGTCGCACGCGGCCGTCTCGGGAAGTGGCAACGACGTACGAGCGGAAATGCCTGGCCGCGTCATCCGCCTCGTCGCCTCTGAGGGGGCGACCGTCGGGGAGGGCGACGTCCTCCTCGTATTGGAAGCAATGAAGATGGAAATGCAGATCACCTCCCCTTACGCTGGAACCGTCCAATCGATCCCGGTCGCCCAAGGCGACCAGGTTGCAGGGGGTGACGTACTCGCCGTGATCGGCTGAGTCTGCGAGCTGAAGCAATCTGGCGTCGCCCCAACGTCGATTCCAGATTGCATATTGCAACGTTCGTCGGTAGCTTCGTGTAAGGGCATTACACTTAGCCGGACAGACGCGTGTCGCACGAACTCAGTCTCGCCTGTTATCGCTACGCTGTGGAGCGTAACCTCCCGCATTCTGCCTACGGGGACCTCGAGGTTCTGCTCGATCGGCTGGACTTGCGATCGGACACCCCACAGCCCCTGGGCTTCCCGCCACGCTTCGACTTTACCTACCATCCGCCCAGCCTCATCGTCGTTGAAGATGACCCGGATGTCGTATCGGTCGTCCTTGACACCTTGATCGGCTGGGGATATCCCGAATCGGCAATCCGCACGTATCATACGGGCGAGCAGGTCCTTGCCGATCTGGCCACACATCCCATCAGCATTGCAGTCGTCGACATAAAGCTTTCCGACGGAGAAGGTCTTCTCGCCAGTCAGTATCTGTCGGGGATCGAAGTCCTGCGCGGTATTAAATCCGCGGCGCCGGGGTCGCGGGTGATCCTGGCATCGGCCTTCGGGACGTCTGGAATGGTCAACGACGCGATCCTCGAAGAGGGCGCTTCCTACTACCTTGCCAAGCCCTTCAAAGTGTCAGAACTCCTGATCGTCATCCAGGGGTGCGTTGATCTCCTCCTCGGCCATGACGTGACCACGGCGGTCCGCAACCCCGTAACCCGAGACACGGGACCAGGCGAATCCGTCAATCGTCGATGACGACCCGACACTCGCTAAAACACTTGCGCTCGCCCTCGCCGGCCTTGGCTACAACACGACCTTCGCGACTCGAGGCCTCGAAGCCCTCGATTTGCTCAAGCAGCGAACGTTCGACGCAGTCATCCTCGACCTGCGAATGCCCGGCTTAGGGGGATTAGAGCTGATCAGCCGAACTGCGAACGTGCGCACGCCACCGATCCCTTTCGTCCTCACGGCGGTCGGGGACGAGGCACTCGCGAACGAGGCAGCGAAGGCAGGTGCACGCGACTTCTTCACGAAACCCGCCGATCTTTCCGTCATTCACTTCGCACTGGAATACGCCTTCGCCAACAGATAGGGCTCAAATACCACCTAATGCCCTAAATGCAGATACTTTTACCTTTGTCCCTGAAGACAAGGTGCAATATCTTAAATTTTCACGACTTAAAGCCCAACTTTGCATCCTATGAGCCAAGAAAAACCAAAAATCCTGCTCGCCGACGACGAAATAGAGCTCCTCGAGTTCCTGACGTTGCGGTTGTCCAGAGAACCGTGGGAGATCGTCACGGCCGAGGATGGCGAGCGCGCCCTCGAAGCCCTCAAACCGGGCGATGTCGATGTGGCCGTCCTCGACCTTCGGATGCCTGGTCTTGACGCCTTGAACATCCTCAAATCGGTGCAGCAGCTCGGCATCGACACCGACATCATCATCCTGACCGGCTTTGCCACGGTCGAATCCGCCGTCCTTGCGATGCGGCGCGGAGCACGCGACTTTCTTCGAAAGCCCTTCAGGCTCGAGGAACTGCTAACCATCGTTCGCCGCCTTCTCGATGGACGCTTCCCCGCATCGAACACGTTGGCCGAACGGCTCGTGGCCTACGTCAAGGACCACGCCTTCGACCCGGAGCTCTGCATCGATCACCTGTGTGACCACTTTAAAATCTCACCCAGGTACGTTTCAAAACTGTTCAAAGATCACTTGAGTACATCATTCAAGCGCTGTCTTGCCGAGCACCGAATCAACCGTGCAAAGCAACTCATCAAGACCGGCGATGATCCCCTCTACACCATCGCCGACAAATGTGGCTTCAGGAACTACCGCCAGCTCACGGCAACCTTCAAGAAAATAGAAGGCCTCTTGCCGCGAACCTACCGAGAAGTCTGCGAGCGTGCGTGACGCCCCACCGACCACTGGCCTGCCCACAGCGGAGGTGAGTCACTGGTCACTGGTCACTGGTCACTGGTCACTGGTCACTGGTCACTGGTCACTGGTCACTGGTCACTGGTCACTGGTCACTGGTCACTGGTCACTGGTCACTGGTCAGAAAATAAGCTTAACACCATTTTCGAATACGAAAATGCCCGAGCTCAAAAGCTCAGGCATTTTTTCGTCTACCTCAATGCTTAAGTACCTCAAAGGCCCAGGTCCTTAAGGTTATAATCCTTGAGAATCGTCTGTCTCGTCTCCTCGCTCCACCGATTGGCCAACTCTTTGCCAACAAGGGGCTGATAGGTGTAACGAGACTCGTGTGGAAACCGCTGATGGCGTGCGTCGATAGCCAGAGCGATCAGCCGTGATCTTTCATCGATCCGTTCATCATCGTATACAACCTCCTCGTCACCCACTTTCTTCCGAGCACCGAGTACAGACGCCCGCCGGTGAAACCCGAAGTTGATCGTCATCCGCTTGTTCGACGACGTGTTGGCGAATGATCCGTGGAGCGTCTGGCGATTGGCCATCACGACATCTCCCGGGTCACACACGATCGGCACGGCATCTGGTATCCGATCAGACCCGTTTGCATCGACCATCGCCTTGATATCGATTTTACCTTTCTTGTGAGATCCGGGTATCACCCACACCCCATTCTCCGCCGTGCTTCCGTAGAGTTGAGCCATAAAATTGAATCCGTGTGAACCCTCGTCCCAGTCCGGGTGATCCCAGAGCGTCGTGCCGTCCTGGTGCCAGGCCACGGAGCTCCCCAAACCCTCCATCTTGACGATGACAGACTCCGTGAACGGCGTAAAGTCCTTACCGTTGATCTGTTCAGCAACCCGGAGCAGCTGTGGATGCCCATACAACCGAAGAGCCGCATCCATCACCTGCAGAGGGGAACCGATCGAAGAAATGATGTAGTCGGGCGCGTCGCTCGGTGGCTCGGGTTCCGTCATCTTGGACGGATGACGGCCGTTGTTCGCCGAGGTTCCACCGACCGGATCACTCAATGGTTTGGCAAACCGAAATGGAGGCCGGGAAAGCTCGGCACCGAGCGCCGTCCGCCCCTTCGAATCAACAGACGCATCCTTTGTGTGCGGAGCTCGCTCGAAAACGTGTTCAAGGTCCGCCTGCAAGTCTTCTAGCTCTTCCCCACTCAGTGCCCCCTCGAAGACGTAGAATCCGAATCGCCAGTAGGCGTCCGAAATCTGCTCAGCCAGACTGCCGTCGTCTTCAAACCGGATGAGCCCGCGGTTACCAAGCTCCATCGCACGGCGTTTCCCCTCCCGGACATAGTCTGCCATCGAACGATCTTCCGCCATCTTGATCACCTCATGAAAGTCCTGTCGTATTCATCCCACCCGTCATGATATATGTACGTCATAGTATGCACGTCGGTGATGAAACACTCGTCACCTACCTGCCTCAGGCTTCGATCGCCGCCGACACAAAGCGAACGGCTCGCCTTTCTGACCAGATGCGACCCCACCGATCCATAAACCCGACGTGGCCCCCCTCATTCGGTGTCTCGAGGTAAATCCGCTCCAGCACCCCCGCCTCCGCGAAGGGATAGCACGGAGGCGCCAGAAACGAATCGTTCCGGCATTGAGGATCAGCGTCGGAATCGTGATCGATGAGAGATATGGCCGTGAGCTGCAACGCTCATAATAGTCGTCCGCACCGGCGAATCCGTTGAGCGGAGCCGTGTAGCGATCGTCGAACGTCGTCAGACTTTCGATCTCGTCCAGACCCTCCGTCGAGATCTCCGGCATCACTGGTGCTTTGAGCCTGACGGACGCCTTCAGTTCATTCAAGAATCGATTCTGATACAGTCGATTGCGCCGGTCTCCAAGGCGGTACGAAGACGAACGCAGATCTATCGGAACCGAAACCCCGACAGCTGCGACGACCGTTGGGTCGAGCGCCTCGCCCTGTTCTCCCAGGTACTTCAGCATCACGTTTCCACCGAGACTGAACCCCACGAGCCCCAGCGTATCGTATTCCTGACCCAGTCGTTCCACGATCCAACGTAATTCGGACGTGGTGCCCGAATGGTAGAAGTGCGGCGGCTCAGAGCCAGCGCTGCTCTGCCCCCAAACCGGCCAGGCCACGGCATCCCAGCCGGCCCTGTTGAAAGCGCGCACCATCCCCCGCACGTAAACTCGATTCACGTGCCCACCCAGACCGTGGGCAAGAACCACACATCGACCACCGCCGACGCCGGAGCGATAAAGCGGAACGGGCCAGCCGTCTCCCGCGATCTGATCCCGCGTGTACCGCACCTTCAGCACATATCGGAGCCGGTTGGGAACAATCGTCTGAAGATCGGGACCCTTCAGGAGTGGGAACGGCCTGAATTCAGACGCAATATTCGGCATCGACGAACCGGATTCAGCGGGTGCTGTACCACTCGGCCACGCGGTCGCCCTGCGAGGCCACCTTCGCGAACGCCTGACCGATCTGGTCCACCCATTCGGGATCAGGATCCACCGGTGTGGAGAGCCAGTAAGCCGTATCCTGAATCGCTTCGCTCACGGGCAAGCTTCCCGCATCGATGGGCAGCCGATTGTCAGAAGCGGGATCGCCCCACGGTCCACCCAATCCCTCGAACGAAAAGTCAGTGAACAAGGGCTGAAGGTGCATCACGCCATAGGTTGTCTTGCTGTTCAACCGGACACCTTCGGCCCTCAGCGCCTCATAAAATGCTTCGGCCGGTGCCCCGATCGTATCCGGATCCACGCGTCCCGTATAAAGCAACATCCCACCACGTCGTGCCTGCTCGTACGTGCGTTGATGAGACACGCCGTCGATCGCATCGAGGCTCGTGTCCATTTTCTCGTACCACGCCGAACGCTTCGCGTTCAGCTCAGGAAGGCGCTGAAGCCCCGCGCGCGCCAACGCCGTACCCATCGGGTTCGCTCGATACTTCACGCCCAGCCCCATTGCGGCGAGATCCTTGAATCGATCCGTCTGCCACAGACTCCCGCACCGCCCATACTGACCAACAGCCAGCATCCGGTCGTAAAGCTCATCGCTGTCCGTCGTTGCCACCCCTCCCTCGATCGCGTTGATTGGCTTGCTTTTCTGCAGACTGAAGCACCCGATGTGGCCGATTGACCCGATCGTCTTTCCCGACCAGAGCGCGCCGTGTGCGTGCGACGCATCCTCGATCAGTACGATGTCCGTACCCTCAACGATGTCGACCAGCGCATCGAGATCGGCCGGGTTCCCGTAGACGTGCGTCGCCACGATCGCGCAGGTTCGATCCGTGATCTTCGCCCGCACATCTTCCGGATCGATGCAATACGTTTCGGGATCCGCATCGCAGAACACCGGCGTCGCCCCGCAGTGAAGAATCGGAGAGATCGACGCGTGCCACGTCACCGATGGAACGATGACCTCTTTGCCCGGTCGCGCCCCGGACGCGAAAATGGCCGCGTGCAGCGTCGCCGTCCCGTTGCACATCACCAGCGCGTGCTTCGTCCCCACGAACGCACGATACTCCGCTTCGAACAGATCGTTCTGATCGTACGCACTGCCTATGTCATCCAGTACGCTGTCAATAAAGGCCCGCTCCACGTCGGTCACATCCTCCCATCGATCGCTGATGGCCGCTTGAACGGCCGGGCGGGCCCCATCGATTGCAAGATCGTTCGCCATACTGATTTCTCCGAGTAAAGGGTCGCGCTACGAATGTCAGACCTTACGGTACGCCGCTACGTGCACGTGTCAACACTTCCGTCCTCCTCCCTCACACCGATTGCCGACCGACACACTGGAACAGCGACCGGCAATATGCTAATTTACCAGTCTCAATCCTCGTTCATCCAACTGTCCACGCGTCCACACCCACCGGAGCATACCGTGTCCCAGCCTCCCCCCATCGTCACATCTGACATCCAAAGACCTGAGCCATTCCTCATCGACGCGTTGCGCGACATCGGCAGCGCCACGGCCAGCGGTGAACTCGCAAAACTGGGGGTGCGCAGTGCACACCTGGTCGGTCCCTTGCCGCGCCTCGCCGGCGCCAGCATCGTCGGCCCGGCCATCACCCTCCAGTTTCTCCCGAAACGTGAGGACCTTCACAAGCCGGGCGAGTATTCGGGACCCGAACGTCAACTCCATCGTCACGCGCTCTATCATACGCAACCCGGTGACATCGTCGTCGTCGACGCGCGCGGCAATATGACGAGTGGGATTTTTGGGGATATGATGCTCACCTTCTTCAAGGGCCGTGGTGGTGCCGGGGTCATCGTTGACGGCTGTATCCGCGACTACCCGAATGTGAAAAAGCTCGAACTACCGCTCTGGACACGCGGCTTTACCCCGAATTTCCATACCCAGACGAACATTTGGCCGACCGGCGTGAACTGTCCAATCGGTTGTGGCGGTGTGCTCGTGATGCCCGGCGACATCATCATCGCGGACGACGACGGCGCTGTCGTCGTACCGATCGCCCTCGCATCGGAACTCGCCAATAAAGCAGGCGAACACGCTGAATGGGAAGTCTTCAGCCGTCAGCGCCTCCTCGAAGGCGGCGACCTGCGCAAGTATTACCCGCTGACGGATGAAGCCAGAGCCGAATATGAAGAATGGAAGAAAAAGCAGTGAAAAGTTCAAAGTGATGAGTGCAAAGCTGGGCGCACTATCCACCTAGGCTCTTCGAGGCTTTTGTGGATGTGAAGTCCGATTTTCATCCTCAACCAGCGAGACCCGATGGACACTCGACCCTACGGAACCACAGGCGAAACCGTCAGCATCCTCGGGCTGGGTGGCGCGTACCTGA
>Ga0310124_10003853_pt1 | contig 10005 bp, 10 predicted proteins | sample CB11b_AW_Bot5_MG_FD_203507 | JGI IMG/M metagenome (GOLD analysis project Ga0310124, IMG submission 203507) | Marine microbial communities from Western Arctic Ocean, Canada - CB11b_AW_Bot5 | ecosystem: Environmental > Aquatic > Marine > Oceanic | place: Canada: Western Arctic Ocean | collected...
CAAAAGCTCGCCGTTATATATGTGATCGACAATAGCCCGGATAACCTGCCAGGGGTCGGGGAGCATGCGGGTGTCAGCCAGTTCTGCCCCCACCTGCCAAACGGCAAGGAAGGCCACTACGGAAAAAACGCGAATTCGGGATTCAAATTTCCAGTTCGCAGTTTCGGCCATGGCCCGGCGTTCTTCCTCTAGTACCGCCAACCGGACCAAAAGGTCCCCGGCGCTAGGACCGGGCTTTCACCGACCAAATCGCGGCCGCCGTATTCGGCAAGGGTCTTGAACAGGGACTTGGCGGCGGCGATGTCCTCGTCCCCGAAAGACTTCGGGATACCGGCCCGATAGGCTTTGCGAAGGGCGACAAAGGTTTCGTCGTTCTCGGCCTTGGTCAGTGGCCGTAGGCGGTCCCATTCGGCATCCGATGAGGCCAGAATTTTCTTCGCCGCGCGAAGCGAGCGAAGGAAGCCCTTGATGGCAGGGCCGTAGTCCTTGGCCCAGCGTTCACTGAACACCCATCCGATCAAGGGTGGGCGTCTGTTGACGCCAAGCGCCGGCAGCAAGTCGTTGACGCCGATCAGTTCTACCATGCCCGCCGATTTCAGGCGCGCCGTGTAATGCCAGAAGTTCAGGACCGCGGGTATTTCGCCATTGAGCATGATCTTGTTCAACAGTGGCGGCGCCGCGAACGTCGGCTTGGCGATATCCTTCAAATCGGCGCCGATAGATCTCATGGCATAGGCCCGCAGCATCAACCAGCTTTTATCGACGGGGCCGCCGGCGATGCCGATCTTACGGCCGCGCAAATTACCGATGGTTTTGATCCCTGAGTCGGGGCGAACCATCAAGCCGCCGACGGCGACGGAATGGGGAACGAAGGTGAAATCGGCGCCGGCGGCGCGCTGGCGCGAAACCCAGATCCAATCAGTGACGATGACGTCCACCGCGCCGCCCTGCAGGGCGACGGCGCTGGCATTCTTGCCGCCGAGCTTGGTTACCAGCAATTCAACCCCTTCCTTGCGGTCTAGGTCGTGGTGTTTGACGATATTAAGTTCCCAGTTGACGGTGCCATAGGACAACACCCCTGCCCTGACCTTCACCAACTCCGCGTGCGCCTCTGCGACGACGAAAAGGCCAATGACGAACGCCAACTGGAACAGCCAGGGCCACTTTACAAGAGATGCTTTCATAGCTTCCTTCTCAGCTTATTCTTTTTATTTTTTGATCCCAAGAGCGGGAACTATGGTGTAAGGGTGCGCCTATTGCAAGGAAGCGGCCCCATTAAAGACGTGGAATCGTTGGGGTTTTAACCACCGGGCCTGCCCTTTGGTAAATTTCTGCCCCGATATTTAGGCTCTACTCCTTGCCGGTCTTAAGGAGAGTTTATCAGAGTTATTCACCTTAGCGCGGTAGCAACCGGTTCCTGACAATATAGGAGACCCCCCGGGACCAGGATTTATCGGTATTGCCTCTGACATCAACGCTGAAGGCCATGATTACTTTCTCAGTCGCCGCATCCCTGACATACAGGTTGATAACCAGGATCAGATTGCTGACTTTTTTCACTGTACCCGTAAAGGCGAAGTCGGCCCCAAGAGAACGGGCGATTTCGGCCTCACAACCATTGCACCCGTAGAGATGCCCGGCGGCCTTGATGGCCGTCGCCGCCGGGGCCGTGTCAACGATGACAAAGACGCCCGACTCCGCGAGTTGGCGACGTAAGAGATCGCTGATCAGCCGCAAGCGCTTCTGCTCGGCAGGGGTCGCACCCTTGGTCTCTTCTTCTAGGTTGACGTTGTACAACTCGTAATCGAACACAGCTACCGGCGTCGGATGCTCAACCGCGGTCGCGGCAACCGGTCCGGCAAACAAGCCCGCCAGCAGGGCCAGTAAAAATAACCGCCGTCGTCCGGCTTGCAAGTGGGTCATTTTTTCTCCGTCCCATCGGTTGTAGGCATGGCTGCGTTTGACGAAGCATTCCCGCCCGCTCCGGCCTCCCTATCTTATACGCGGTCGCGTGCATGGAATCCATTGCCACCCGGATGTTGTTTTTTTGGCCTCCGGAATACGGCTGGGTGCCGGCCCGAAGGCCAAGATCGCCCTGAAACCCGGTCTTAACCGGAATGTCGGGAATTGGTACTCTTGTAAGGCCACAGTACCGATAGTAAGTTTTTTCACCGCCAACCGGCGAAGACCGACGACGGATCGAGGAGTGCCCAACGTGATTCGGATTTCATTTATGGTTTGCGTTGCTGCGCTTGCCATGTGGGCCAGCGCCGCTATGGCCGAACAGGGGAGTGTGGCCGTCGTTCGCATCGCCGTTCTATCCCAGCTCGTGGAACGGCCACCGGCACTCTCGAATCTGGAGGTGTTGCCCGATGACAGCGGCTTGCTCGGCGCACGGATGGCCATCATGGAAAACAACACCACCGGCCGCTTTATGAAACAACGCTTTGATCTTAAAGAAAAAATCGTCCCGGTCGTTGGGGACGTGGTTGCCGCTTTCAGGGAACTAATTAGAGACGACTATCATTTCATCATCACAAATCTTGCCCCGAAGGTCCTGCTTCGGGTCGCAGATCTTGCAGAAGCCAAAGAGGTCCTGATTTTTAATGCCGGTGCCCCGGACGACATCCTGCGCACCGATCAGTGTCGTGCGAACGTTCTCCACACCATTCCCAGTCGCGCAATGATGGCTGATGCGCTGGCTCAATATCTATCCCGGAAAAGGTGGTCGAAGTGGTTTCTAGTCGTCGGCCGCAGGAATGAGGACAGGCTGTTCGCAGAGTCCGTCAAACGCGCCGCAAAACGCTTCGGGGCCAAGATTGTGGCCGAAAAGAAATGGGAGTTTGGTCCCGATGCCAGGCGGACAGCCCAGTCGGAAGTTCCGGTTTTTACCCAGGATGTGGATTACGATGTGCTTATTGCTGCCGACGAAATTGGTGAGTTTGGTGAATACTTGATGTATCGAACGTGGGAGCCAAGGCTTGTGGCCGGCACCCAGGGACTTGTGCCTACGAATTGGGATCGCGTCCACGAGCAGTGGGGTGCCGCCCAGCTCCAGAGCCGCTTCTTCAAAACCTTCGAACGCTGGATGAACCAACAGGATTATGGCTTCTGGACGGCCGTCCGAACCATCGGGGAAGGGGCTACGCGCACCGGGTCTGCAGATTTCAAGAACATAATCGGCTACATCCACGGCGACAAGTTCGGCCTAGCTGGCTTTAAGGGTCAAAGACTTACCTACCGCCGTTGGAACGGGCAGTTGCGCCAACCCATACTTCTTACCACGGCCAAGTCGATGGTGTCAGTCTCTCCGCAGAAGAAGTTTTTGCACCAGCGGTCTCATCTAGACACCCTCGGTTACGACAAGACGGAAACAAATTGTCAGCTAAGATAAGGTGGCGGTGGGATCAATATTTTAGTGCAGAATGTACGTGGCTCAACATTGCGGCTATGGCCCCGGGCGGAGGGTTTAATTGAACGATCATGAATGAAAGAGAGAAAATCATGAAGCTAATCGGGAAGTTGGTGATTTGCCTCGCCATCCTGTTCGTTGTCGCTGAGGTTGCTTTGGCGAAGGGCTACTTAGCAACGCGGGCGACTAGGCTGCCGGACTTGGTGCTAGGCACGGACGATACCGGGTTCGAGCTCTCGCAAAAGGAATACAAGCTCGAGACCGGTAAGGCCTATCGTTTGAAGATTGTCAGCACGGGTAAGCACGAATACGCAATGGTAGCGCCGGAATTCTTCGACTTCATCTGGCTGCGTAAGGTTGAGGCGGGCGGGGTGGAGATCAAGGCGAATGCCATCTACGAACTGGAGTTTGAGAACGAGGCAGAAGCTGAAATTTTCTTCGTACCCATTAAGCCAGGCACCTACAAGATGAAGGCGAAGGGCTTGGAAATTCGCGGCGTCGAAGTAAAATTTATAGTCAAGTAAATTGACCTGATTGCAGGGCGGCAGCTTGCCGTCCTGTCTTAGGGATGGAGGCGCGCACCGATGTGTCAAATTGAAGGTTTGCCCGCCCTGACAACTGTCTTGCCGACGATCCATCAAGAACGCGGCTGTAAGATCCGGGCACTGTTATTTACTTTGGTTCTCGGCCTCAGTGTGGCATTAGCACCGCAGGCCTATGCAATCACTGTTTACGTATCCAATGAAAAGGACAATACCATCAGCGTCATCGACGGCGACACCCACAAAGTCATAGCGACAGTGCCGGTGGGCCAGCGGCCCCGCGGCATCATTCTTAGCCATGACAAGAGCGAACTCTACATTTGTGCTAGCGATTCCGAACACATCGAGGTGCTCGACCTGAAAACCCTGAAGGTCACAAAAACTCTTCCTTCTGGCCCCGATCCAGAGCTGTTCATCCTTCACCCCACTGGCAATCCGCTCTATATCGCCAACGAAGACGACAACATGATTACAATCACCGACGTGGAGAAAGGGAATTTGATTGATGAAGTGCCGGTTGGCGTTGAACCCGAAGGCATGGGTATCAGTCCGGATGGCTCGGTGCTGGTGAACACGTCGGAAACCACAAACATGGCTCACTTCATCGACACCAAGACCTATGAGGTATTTGATAATGTACTCGTCGATACCCGTCCGAGGGTTGCGATTTTTACCCGGGACGGTGCCCAAGTTTGGGTGTCGTCGGAAATCGGCGGGACCATAAGTGTCATCGACGCCAAGTCGCGCCAGGTGATTAAGAAGATCGGTTTCGAAATTTCGGGCATTCGTTCCGAAGCCATCCAGCCCGTCGGGATCCGCTTGACCAGCGACGGTAAGATCGCTTTTGTCGCGCTTGGTCCGGCAAACCGCGTGGCGGTCATCGATGCCAAGACGTTCGAAGTCAAGAAATACCTACTGGTCGGCCAACGCGTCTGGCAACTCGCCCTCAGCCCGGACGAAAGCAAGCTGTTCACTACCAACGGCGTCAGCAACGACGTGTCGGTGATTGATGTAAAAAAATTGCGGGTCGTCAAGTCCATCTCCGTTGGTCGGTTTCCATGGGGGATCGTTGTCAAATGACGCCTCTTGGTCTCGCCTGCCATACGCACCTTTCCGCGAAGGCGTCCTAGATTGAAGGCCGTGGAAACCTTGGCCGAGGGGGCCGAAACGGCGACGGACGCTACCCCCGCCCTCGAGGTTGCCGGGATCGGTCATAGCTTCGGCGACTTGCACGCCCTCGACGACGTGAGCTTCGCTGTCTGGCCCGGTGAGTTCACCGTTCTCCTTGGCCTCAACGGTGCCGGCAAGACAACCCTGTTTTCCCTGATCACGCGGCTTTACCACAATCGGAAGGGATCGGTCCGCATCTTCGGCTTGGACATTCGTAGGCATTCCTCTGAGGTTTTGGCCCGAATCGGGGTGGTGTTTCAACAGCCGTCGATCGACCTGGATCTCTCGGTTGCGCAGAACCTGTACTACCATGCCTCTCTTCACGGCATGAGCCGGCGCCGGGCCCAGGAAAAGATGGAAACCGAATTGAGCCGCCTGAATATGCTGGAACGGGCCCACGACAAGGTGCGCCAGTTGAGCGGCGGCCAGCGCCGCCGGGTTGAGATAGCCCGCTCCATGATGCACCGGCCCAGGCTTTTGCTCCTGGACGAACCCACAGTGGGCCTGGATATCGATGGGCGCCGTGCGATCATCGAACACGTGCGGCGCCTTTGTGGCGAGGAGAATATAGCGGTCTTGTGGGCGACGCATCTCATCGACGAAGTCGACGAGCGGGACCGCGTGATTGTGCTCCACGAAGGTCGCGTGCTGGCCTTCGGTGGCGTGGCCGAAGTTACCCAAAATGCCGGGACGGCGACGATCGCCGAAGCCTTCGCCAACCTGACCAGGGATGACTAAACGTGACCCTTGACCATTACCTGAAATGCCTGATCGGCATTGTAGTCCGAGAAACCAGACGCTTCATTCACCAGCGCGGCCGCTTCATTTCCGCCCTGGTGCGGCCTCTGGTCTGGCTGTTCATATTCGCCGCTGGCTTCCGCTCGGTGCTTGGGGTGTCAATCATCCCGCCATACGAGACCTATGTCCTCTATGAGGTGTACATCACGCCCGGCCTCATCGCTATGATCCAACTCTTCAACGGCATGCAAAGCTCCCTCTCAATGGTTTACGACCGGGAGATGGGGTCAATGAAATCGTTGCTGGTGAGCCCGTTGCCGCGTTGGTATTTGCTCACGTGCAAACTCCTAGCCGGGGTCGCTGTGTCGATCCTTCAAGTCTACATGTTCCTTGTCATCGCCGCCTTCTGGGAAATTGGGGTGCCGCCGTTGGGGTATGTGGCCATTTTGCCGGCCCTAATCCTGTCCGGGCTAATGGTGGGCTCCCTCGGCATGCTACTGTCATCGACGATCAAGCAACTTGAGAATTTCGCCGGCGTGATGAACTTCGTCATCTTCCCCATGTTTTTTGCCTCGTCCACGCTCTATCCACTGTGGAAGATCAAGGAATCGAGCCTAATTCTCTATTATATCTGCGCCTACAACCCGTTCACCCACGCCGTCGAGATGATCCGCTTTTCGCTCTATGGCCAAGTCAACGCCTACTCGATTCTCTACGTCCTGGTTTCCCTCGCCCTATTCCTCGGCATCGCCATTTACGGCTACGACCCCTCGCGGGGGTTCGTCGGTCGCAAGGGCGGGCCCGTTGCGTGAGGGGGGGCCGATGATGATGCGTATCGGCGCTGTTAAGTTTTCCTTGTTGGTCATCCTGGCCCTCGTTCATTCGCATGGTGCATGGGCGCAGGCCCAGTTAGACCCGGACTGGCCGTGTATCCAGCGGTATGTACCGGAAATCTCCGTCGCCACGGTCTGGGCCGGGCCGCCCGTGAATAATTCCCCAGGGGCCTGGAGCGAAAGGCCCGGAATCCGCGACCTAGTTGCCGGACTCACGGCCCGCCGGACTAGCCCCGAGCAGGCGGAACGGGATATTACCACCTTCGCTGGGACCTTGCCGGGCGGGGACAAAAACGCCGTGCTCACGTTCTTGTTCGCCGGGGTGCTGGAGACCGTCAACGATAAACGCCGGGTGATGATCAAAAGGATCAGGGAATATGCCCGCCAGCAGCGCGTCCGCGTCGAACGGATCGAAGTAAAACTGATCGAATTCGACCGGCTTAAGGAAAACACCTCCCCGGTCGGCCGCGCCAAGGCCGAGGAGCTCCGCCAGCACCTGGAGATGGAAACGCGTATTTTCGAGGAGCGCGAACGGTCGATTAGGTCCCTCTGCGAGCTTCCCGTGAAGTTGGAAAGCACCTTCGGCGCCTTGGCACGCGTGATTTCCTCCCACCTGGATTGAGCGTTATCTACCCGCGATCCCGTCAATCGGCAATCAGGCGCCGCTGTCTGTCGAGAAGGGGAACTCCGTAGTCCTTGAGAATTCGATCGATCTTCGGCTTCAGGCGCTTCAGGATGCGATTGAGCTGCCGCTTCCAATCGTTCTCGTTGGCCCGGACGGCCATGGAGACCCGGAAATCCAACCTCACGCCCGTCTGTTCATTGAGCAGGGGAACTACGACCAACGCGGCCTTCTGCCGCTTGGCGAAGTATCCGGCCGTGGGTCCCCAGATGAGGGCAATGTCGATCTCCCCCGCTGCCACGTCTTCGATGGCCTGGCGCGTAGGTGAGAAAAACCGTGTGTCCACGGTCAGGTGATAGGGCCGCGCCTGGCCAATCAAGCCGTATTTGGCGAGTAGGGTCGCCGGTGGCGTCCCGGCGATGACGCCGAAACGCAACGATTTCAGCGCCGGATCCGACAGCGACGTCGCTTTCAGGCCGGAATCCTGCCGGTATACCATGGTGTATATGGAGCGGTAATAGGGATTGGTGTTCTGCACCAGCTCGTTACCGGTGCCGATCCCGACAATCAGGTCGCAGCGCCGAAGCCGCAGGGTGTTGCGGACGAAGCCGATCGTTTGTGGCCACCAGTTGTAGCGGATGGGCTGCTTCAGTTCTTCGGCGATCAGCCGCGCAATCTTGTTCTCGAAGCCTTCCTCCTTTTTATTGGAGAAGGGAAGGCTGTTGGCGTCCGCGCAGACCCGCAGGGTCTTTGTCACACGCGCTTCACGGCTCGGCTGCTTGGCACGGGCCGCGCCCCCGTCGAACGCGGGGAATGAGGCGCTGGCCAGGATTGCCCCCGTGCCGAGGACGATAATCAGACGAAGAAAAAACTGAGACATGAAAAGCCCCACAACATCTCTAGGACCTTGCCCAGTCATGGATCGATTGTCGAGCCTTTCCCCGAATGGTCGGTTTGAGACGGAGTGTTTGGCGGCGAACGGTTTTCTGATTGTTCACTCTTATTTATAAGGCAAGTAGATCGACAGGGTGCACGGCCGTCGTTCGACGAAGATGATCACCCTCAAAATATAGTCCCGTCAACCCGACCCATGGCGACCAGAAAGGCATAGCCTACAACGGCTTCTTCAACTGCACCTGTTATCATACCTTGTTCCTGTTCAAAAAAAAATTACGGAACCGGGTGGTTGACTTCCAAGGGTAGATTCTCGAATTCCCATCCTTCAATACCCATGGGATACCAGTGGATAGCGGTGTAGCCGTAAGAGGCGGCGCGCTTTGCAGCATTCCAGGACATCCAGCAGTCGATCCGGCAATAGATGACTATCGGCCGGGCCTTGTCGTCGCCGGCGGCCTTAGCTAGGTTGTCCCGGAAGTAGGCGTTCACAGACACCGGGATTTTGCCGCGCCCCACCTCGGGCAGCCAGATGCTGCCCGGGATGTTGTGGTGGGGAACCGGCATCCAGGGGACGCCCGGCAGCATGTTGGGGGGCTTTCGCGGTGCCGGCAGGACATCGACCAGGACTACGCCTCCGGCATCAATCATCGCCTTTAATTGCTGGGTGGACACAGTGGTTGCCCCGGCGACCGTCTCCGGTACCGGGGCGCGGTAGTCGTCCATGCGGTAGCCTGGTGGTTCGGGGACCCCTTCCCCGGCGATAACGGGCGCTCCGGAAAGCAGAAATAAGGTTACTGCCAGGACAGCCACGGCGACGGAATTGGTTTTGGATGCTTGGGTTGTCGAATCCATAATATTGCAGTTTAAGTTGAAGGCCGCGAGCATGCTAGCGTCGGGCGGCGTCTCTCCCATCAACGAGACCGCCGGGAAATGGTGAAGGAGTAGAAAGGATGGCTGGAAGAAGGCGGAATGGCGGCGCCCTACTAATAGCGGCTTTCCTAGTGGGAGGGTTAGCTGGGGCGACGCCGTCTGTAGCCGGAGGATTAGCGGTTAACGAAGTGGCGTCTGGAGTTTTTGTCCATCGGGGGGTGCACGAACTCGCCTCAGCTGATAACGCGGGCGACATTGCCAACATCGGCTTTATTGTTGGCGAGCAGGCGGTGGCGGTCATCGACGCCGGGGGCAGTCCACGGGTTGGGGCAGCGCTGCGCGAAGCGGTTCGCCGGGTCACCCGGCTGCCGATCCGCTACCTGATCCTCACCCACGTTCATCCCGACCATATTTTCGGGTGGTCCGCTTTTGCCACCGATGGCCCGCAGATCGTTGGCCACGCTAAGCTGCCTCGGGCCCTAGCTCTCCGCGGCGGACACTATGTCCGAAATTTTTCTCGCATCTTGGGCGACGGGGCTGGAGCCCTGAAACTGCCCACCATCAATGTTACGGTATCCGACCGCCTGGAGTTGGACCTGGGTGGACGTATCTTAGTCGTTCGCGCCCACGCAATCGCCCACTCCGACAGTGATCTCTCGGTCTACGATTCCCGGACTGGCACCTTGTGGCTTTCAGACCTACTGTTTCGCGAACGTATTCCCGTGGTTGACGGCAGCATCAAGGGCTGGCTCACTGTAATGGGGGAGGTGGCGGCCATCGGGGCCGAACGTGTGGTGCCCGGCCATGGTCCGGTGAGCGACGACTGGCCTGGGGCACAGGCCGGCCAGCACCGTTACCTGGAAGTGATCGCGCGCGAAATTCGCATCGTTCTCAATGCCAACGGTACCATCGAATCGGCCG
>Ga0310124_10003854_pt1 | contig 10001 bp, 7 predicted proteins | sample CB11b_AW_Bot5_MG_FD_203507 | JGI IMG/M metagenome (GOLD analysis project Ga0310124, IMG submission 203507) | Marine microbial communities from Western Arctic Ocean, Canada - CB11b_AW_Bot5 | ecosystem: Environmental > Aquatic > Marine > Oceanic | place: Canada: Western Arctic Ocean | collected...
GCACTCGATCAGGGTGGGCCCTTCTCCCGCTCGCGCTCGGCGGATCGCGGTCTCCGCGGCTTCGTAGACGGCCAGTACATCGTTCCCATCCACGATCACACCGGGGATGCCGTAGCCTGCGGCACGCGCGGCCACGTCCTCGTGTGCCAACGTGAGAGCGGCCGCCGTACTGGCAGCGTGCAGGTTGTTCTCACAGACGTAGAGCATGGGCAGCTTCCACTTCGCTGCGATGTTGATCGATTCGTGAAAGGGGCCCGCGTTCGACGCACCGTCTCCGAAGAACGACACGGCAACGCGCCCCTTGCCTTCGAGCTGAGCGGCCAGACCCGCGCCCGTCACGATCGGAATGCCGCCTGCCACGATGCCGTTGGCCCCCAGCATTCCAATGCTGAAGTCAGCAATGTGCATCGAGCCACCCTTGCCTTTGCAGTAACCCGACGACCGGCCATAGAGCTCCGCCATCATTCGCTTCAGATCGGCGCCCTTGGCCAAACAGTGCCCGTGCCCACGGTGGGTACTAATGATCTGATCATCCTTGTTCAGAGCCGAGCACACACCCACGGCTACGGCTTCCTCACCGATGTAGCAATGCACGACGCCGTAGATCGCGCCAGCCACATAGTCGTCCGACGCGCGTTCTTCGAAGCGACGAATCGTCTGCATCATTCGCAGCATCTCGAGCTGCTTTTCTGGAGTCGGTGCCATCTGTCCCTTCCTATCAGGTTACAGTCGTTTGGAGAGTCCCCCGCTCGCCCGCTCGCCGCGTCTCCCACTCAGCCTCACGCTGGCCGATCGCCCTTCTTCACGGGCGCCGTTCGGCTGTCCACGCCCGGTAGCATTTTGGACGGATCGCGAGTCACGACCACATCGACGATCGTCGGGGTGCCTCGATTCGCGATGCCTTCGGCAAACGCAGCCCCGAGCTCTTCGGGATCTTCCACACGGATGCCCTGGCATCCGAGCTCCCGAGCCACGTTCGCGTAATTCACTTCACTGAGATCACTCGATTGGTACCGGGCGCCATACATGTTGTGTTGAAGCGCCTTCACATAACCGGAGGCAGCGTTGTTCACGATCGCCAGCGTGAACCCGAGATCGAGCCTTCGCGCCGTTTCGAGCTCTCCGAGGACCATGTTGAAACCCGCGTCGCCCGTAATCCCGACGACGGGCGCATCCGGGGCGGCGAGCTGGGCACCTATCGTGCCGGGCAAGCCGTATCCGATCGAGGCGAGCCCCCGATCCGCGATATAGCTCCGTCCAGAACGCGTGGAGTCATACAATAGACCTGTCCAATGTGCGGCAAATCCGCCGTCGACCACAAGGATGCCGTCACCGGGCATCACACTCTGGAGCTCGCGGATCAGGCGAGCCATGTTGACCGGTCGCTCTTTGGACGCATAGCGAGGTTCGGCCTCTACTCGCCACGCCTGCATCCGCTCCTCGATCTCTCCCACGTAGACCTTGCGACGGTCCCTCTGCGCTTTCGCGTTCTCACTCATGCATTCCTGAAGGTCTCGAAGACCTTCCGCTGCATCTCCCCAGAGCGCCACATCGGTGGCCGTGGTTCGTCCGATCTCCTCGGCCACGATGTCGAGGTGGATGAATGGAACATCTTGGGGCATCAGCGCATACCGTTTCGTCGCTATCTCACCCATCTTGCACCCGACAGACATAATGCAATCGGAGGTCTCGATCAGATCGTTCGCGATGCGAGACCAACGCCCGAATAGACCCACGCTCAGCGGATGCGTGCACGGAATGGCGCCCTTACCGCTCAAAGTTTGGGCGACTGGGACACTGAAATCTTCGGCGAATTTCAACAGCTCGTCGTAGGCACGAGAAAGGTGGACGCCACCCCCGGCCAGAAGAATCGGGCGATCGGAATTTCGCACGAGTTCGGCCGCTTTCTCGATGGCTTCGCGACCGGGCCGAGATCGTTTTGCAGGGATGCGCTGAGTCTCTGGATCGGCATACAGGTCGTCCTTCGGATAGTCGAAATCCCCGTGCGCCACGTCTTCAGGAATGTCCAGAACGACAGGGCCCGGACGTCCCGATGTAGCCACCGAGTAAGCCCGACGAACAAGCTCGGGAATCCTCAATCCCCGTTCGACGCGAATCAGGTCTTTCACCGCTGGTGCGAGGATTTCGGACTGGCGTGCTTCCTGCGTCATGTTCTTCCACGAATGATCGCGGTTGCTGTTACCCACGAGAACGATGAGCGGCACACCTGCGTTCAACGATTCAACCAGCCCCGTTACCAGGTTCGTCGCACCTGGGCCGAGGGTCGCGTCACAGATGCCGGGTCGACCCGTCACCCGCGCCCACGCGTCCGAGATAAATACGCCGGAGCGCTCATCGTTGATCAAAGTGTGACTCAGACCCAGCTCGCGGACTGCATCGTAGAAAGGAAGCAGCTGGAATCCGGCCATCCCGAACATCGGCGCCGGATCGTGGAGCTTGAGCATTTCGGCGAGTGCCCGCCCGCCGTTCATTTGTATAGTTGTAGACATCCGTTCTCCATTATCTGCTGGCAGCGATGGCGTCGGCAAACTCAGGTATGGTCATTCCGACCCGAACACCCTGTTGCGTGGCCATCACGTTGATATGCGAGACGATTCCAGTCTCCCACGCCGATCGGGCATCGCCGATGCGAGCGGTCATCGCATCTACGGTCACAGCAGGCACGCCGGTCTCATCCAAAATCCTCAAACGCCGGACCCCCGCTTCGTCCACGCCCACACCCGCATCGTTGAAAACCCCGCCCCGCGCCTTCACCGCGAGCCCATAACCAGGTCTCCCAGCAAGTGATCCTCCGTGTGACCCAGTCACGATGATGGCATCCTCGTCACCCTCGACGACGAGCGATGCCGAATCACAGGCAATCACCCGAAGCGGGGTCTCCATCAATACTTCACGCCCTTCCTCGTGGGGTGGCGGCTCGCCTTCGTAGGCCTCCCCGTTGTCCATCACCGCGGCCACATCCCAACACGCCTGTCCTGCGACACATCCAAGAGATCGTGCGACTTCGTTGCAGTGGCTCAGTATCCCGCGTTCGAGCGTGTCGGCTCCGTCTCCGATTCTCGCAGATGAATGTGACACCGTCGCCGCGGCAATTCCGAGGGGTTGCAGGTAGTCGAGCGATCCGATTCCCGCATTATCTTTGCCGACACCTGCATCGTTGAGGATCACTCCCCGCAGGCCTCCAAGCGCAGCGAGATATCCGCAATAGCGGCCGCCGTGGGAGCCTGCCACAAGAACCGTCCCACGGAATTCCGGTCCAAGTTTGGTAATGCTGTCCACGAATCTGACTGACCGACTCATTCTGTAGCCTTCGCAGTTGTCCAGGTCAATCACAAGCTTGCGTTTCCTGAACACTGAACACTGGCCCGGCTGCTTCTACCCGGGCGCTGACAACTTAGCACGGCCGATAGGCTGGGCGCCTATGGCTTCAGCAACACCTTGATGGCTGCGTCCGGCTTGTCCTGAATCGCAAAGACGTCGCGAAAGGCTCCATCATCGCGCCTTCTTCGAAACTGATCGTGTCGGGCAACAGATGAGGGCTTCTCTCTCGAATCTCCAGGGACGTGAACTCGGCAAAACCACCAAGGCCTACGGAAGTCACTCGATCTCCTGCGCAGAATCCCTCGACGGCGGCCCCGACCTCCACGATCTCACCGCTCATCTCGTGCCCCACGATGCGACCGTTCTCGATCGGCCGCCCCAAAGCCTCCTCGAACATCCCCAATCGATATGTGTGCAAATCGGACCCGCAGATTCCACAGGCCTTCACCCGCAACAGGACTTCATTCGCCGCGATCTCGGGAGTGCCCACCTCCTCGACCCGAATGTCACGGGGACCGTGATAGACGACTGCTTTCATGTCGTGTTCCTCCAGACCGGTCCGGCGCACGGTCTCGAATCTGAATGGCAGACCACTGGGACGGAGTATGATACATCCGGCTTCCTGGAAATCAGATCAGATTTCCAAGGGGGTCTGCTCACCTCGCTTTTCACTCCTTGCTGGACCCCATCCCCGTAGGCATCATGCCAGACGAACGCCGCTGCATCTCCGCACCTCAATAATCGATCTCCTGAGGAGGGACATCGTGAAAATCACCAACGTGAAACTCTACCCTGTAGGCACGCGACGAGAAACTGCCGCTGTCACGCCCCACATCATCGTCACCCTCACGACCGATGAAGGTCCCGTGGGGATCGGTGAAATGTCCGACCTGGGACACGACCCGGTGATGCCCGATGTGGACCACCTGGAATACACCCTCAACAAAAGCCTGTCCGGAGCAGATCCGTTCGACCCCGAGCGTCTCGACCCGATCGTCGACGGGCTTAGGGCGCCCCTTGGCGCGGGCATCGACACCGCCCTACACGATCTGCGCGGCAAGATCCTCGGCGTCCCGGTGCACGATCTTTACGGCGGCGCATACCGGGATCGCTACAAAATATGCTATCCCATTTTTCGCCAGTTCGACAACTCCCAGTTCGACCTTAACCTCGATCGCGTTAAACGCATGCTCGAACTCGGGTTCGATCTGTTCCGGTTCTATGTAGGTGGTGACGTCGATATCGATGATCGCCTCTTCCGAACGCTTCGCGACAACCACGGCGACGACTTCAAGGTTAAATCGCTCGACTTCAGCTGCCGTCTCGACTGGAAACAGTGCGTGGCCGCCGTCGAGCGTCTCGCGTGGGTCGAGCCTATGCTCGTCGAGAGTCCTGCGCCGGACATTCCCGGAAAAGCCAAAGTACGGGAGCGCATCCGATTCCCGACCAGCGAGCACTGTAACAGCGAAGCCCAGGCGATCGAATTCGCCGGCGCCGTCGACATCCTCAACATCGCCGTTAACAGCAGAGGCATTCGAAGAGCACGCAGCCTCTTCGCCACGGCCGAAGCTCTGGGCCTGAAAACGCTCATCGGAACCACGCAGGAACTCTCGATCGGCACATCCGCCCAGGGCCATCTCGGCGCGTCGGTCCCTAACCTGGAGTTTCCCGGGGATGCCGCGGGTGCGCAGCTCTACCTGGACGACGTCGTCGTCAATCGAGTCCAATACGAGGCCGGCCACCTCATCATCCCGAAAGGACCGGGTCTCGGCATGGAACTGAACCAAGAAAACCTGTCTAAATTTGGCAGTCGGACCTGGGAATTCCTCAAGAAATAGAAAGGTTGCCATGGCAACATCTTCCGAACCGATTTATGACGTCCTGATTGAGCACGATATCATGGTCGCGGTACGAGATGGTGTAAGGCTTGCCACACACGTCTATTTCCCGGCAAAGGATGGGGAGCGGCTCCCCGGCAAGCATCCTGTTCTCCTCAACAGAACACCCTATCGCAAGGAGGACACGGAGGAAGCATCGGGCTACAATCGCTTCTTCGCGCAGCGAGGCTACATCGCTGTTGTCCAGGACTGCCGGGGTACGTTTAAGTCGGAAGGGGACGTCGACTTCCTCGTGCCCGAAGCCGAAGATGGATTCGACACACTCGAATGGATCGACCAGCAGCCGTGGTCCAACGGCAAGGTCGGTTCGTGGGGCACTTCCTGGTCGAGTTGGACGCAGACCGCGATGGCAGCGCTCGGGCCCACCAACCTGGCGTCGATGGTCCCCAACATGAGCGGGGCCATTGCACACGAGAGCTCTGTCCGTCACGGGGGCGCTCTCGAACTCCGGTTCCTTGCCTGGGCCTTCTGGCATTCGGCAACCAACACCCAGGCGAAACTCAAAGCGGATCCAGCGCTCGACGGCGCCCTCAATCTGGGGGCAACCTCCTTCGCGGATTGGATCACGAGGATGCCGCTCCGCAAGGGCCAGACCCAACTCAAACTGGTTCCGGCCTATGAAGACTGGGCGTTCAAGATTTACACGGAGTCGGATTTCACGGACTACTGGAAGCATCCGAGTCTCGCTCCCGCCCTCTATTGGGACGACTTCCCCGATATCCCCATTCAGGTCGTCGGCGGCTGGTACGACTCGTATACCCGAGCCACATTCGACATCTACGGAGGGCTTTCCGCTCGCAAGAAAGGGCCCATCCGCGTCCTCGTTGGGCCCTGGACCCACGGTTCGAGCACACTCGACCTCTCCTTCGCAGGCGACGTGGAATTCGGTCCCGATGCCGCCCTGAACAGCTTCCGTGATCTACATCTCCGTTGGTTCGACTGGACGCTGAAGGGCACCCAATCCGATCTGGAAGACGCAGCGCCTGTGCGCATCTTCGTCATGGGTGGAGGCGACGGCCATCGCACGGGGTCGGGTCGATTATTCCACGGCGGTCGATGGCGTGACGAAAAGGAATGGCCGCTCGTACGCACGACCTACACACCCTACTACATCCACGGCGATGGCACCCTTTCGCCCGATACCTCGAGCGAAGAAGGGCACACGACCTACCGATTCGATCCTTCGGATCCCGTCCCCTCTCTCGGCGGCAATGTCTCCTCGCTCAGTGCCCTCGACTCCCTGCCCCCTGGAATCGCCGACCCGGCCTATTCGCCACGTGGTGCACGAATTCACAATGTCCTGTCGCCCGGTGGTTTCGACCAGGTCGAGAATCCAGACTTCTACGGCTGCAAACCACCCTATCTACCGATTGGCACGCGCCGTGATGTCCTTGTTTTTCAGACACCGCCGCTGGATGCCGATGTGGAAGTCACCGGTCCAATCGAAGTCAACCTCTCGGTATCGTCATCCGCGGCCGACACCGATTTCACCGCAAAACTCATAGACGTCTATCCACCCAACAGATGGTATCCCAACGGCTATGCGCTTAATCTGACCGACAGCATCCTCCGAATGCGCTACCGGAACGGGCGCGAACGACCGGATTTCCTCCCCCCCGGCGAAATCGATGAAATCACCATCACACTCTATCCCACCAGTAACGTATTTGCGGCGAGTCACTGCATCCGCCTGGACATCTCCAGCTCCAATTTCCCCAGATTCGACGTGAACCCGAACACGGGCGACCCGATTGGAACCGAACGACGCCGGCAGGGCGCAGACAACACGGTCTATCACGGTCCCGAGCATCCCTCGCACATCGTCTTGCCGATCATTCCGGCCAGCTCATAGCGCATGTCGCCCATCCTACCCCCCGGTATCCAGCCCGCCTATCCATCCGAAGTAGCCGATGCAGACGTCCGCCATAAACTCATCGAACTGCTGGGTCTGGCAGAGATTCCCGATCGGACTGATTTCACGACCTCAGTCGTAGAGGAGACCGACGCCATCCGAGCCACCAGCTTGACCTACACGAACTCGCTCGATGACACCGTCCCGGGCATCCTTTTGGAGCCCCTCAGCGACCCCAACGGTGACCGTCCCGGGATCGTTTGCGTATCGGGCACAGGCGGCTCTGCCGAACGCGTCGCCCATCCCGATTTTCATCAGTCTCCAGACGGCCCGTTGATCGGCTGGGGGCGCGAACTGGCTCGAAGAGGATTCACCACACTGGCGATTTCGGCGAAAGGGACCGAAGGCCGTCGAAAAAGCGCGAACGACTGGGCCCTGGAACACAAACATCTGTCGCCCTACGGTCGCACGCAGATGGGGGTACTCGTCGAAGAGACGCTCCGCGCTGCCCGAATCCTCTGCGCAGTGGAGGGCGTCGATGCCAATCGCATCGGACTCACTGGCATGTCGCTCGGCGGCAACGCCACGTGGTATTCGATGGCTTGTGCACCGTGGATTGCTGCCGGTGTCCCCGTCTGTGGGGGCGTGGGAAGTCTCGCCCAGGTCATCCACCACGGCGATCCCGAGCGTCACAGCGCCTACTACTATATCCCCGGTATGCTGCGTTATTTCGATCATCCCAGGATCGTCGCCTCCTGCATATCACCCCGTCCTCTCATGATGATCTCACCCATCCGGGACGAAGACATGCCACGCTCGGGCGTAGATCAGCTGATCCCCGTCGTCGCCGAGGCCTATCGAGCATCCGGTCACCCCGACCGTTTCAAGGCCCACCAGCCCGAGGGGAACCATCAGTTCCTCGTAGAGTATTTCGAGTGGGTGGTGGCGTGGTTTGAGGAACACTTGAAGGACTGAGCGGGCGACGGAGGGAACGGGAGAGCGGGTGAAGATCACACTTCCGTGTATTCCGTGTATTCCGTGGTCCCAAGGTTTCCGTTCGTTTTCGTGTGTTTCGTGTATGGAGCCTGCCTCGTTTCTCCTTGCCATCTGACCTCTACTGCGGCAGCATGAGGATCGTTCTGGATATGAGATGACAACATTCACATCCCCGAGGAGAATCGATGAAACCCAACAAGATTCGTGAAAAGCTGAGTACGGGTGAGGTCTCGATTGGTACGCGCATTCACTCCCACTGGCCCGCCATTGTCGAAGTCGTCGGCCACACCGGCCTGTATGACTATGTCGAATATGTGGGCGAATACGGCACGTTCACCCCCCACGACCTCGACAACATGTGTCGTGCCGCTGAACTCTACGATATGGGAATGATGTTCAAGATCGATCAAGCAAATCAGAAATACCTGTCTCAGCGGGCAATCGGGTCCGGGTTTGGTGCCATTCTGTTCACCGACGTCCGAACGGCCGAGGATGCCGAGGAGTGTGTCCGCATCACGAACCCTGACACGCCCGAGGACAACGGCCGCTACAGCTCATACATGCGGCGGAACGCTTACATGGGATACGGTGGCGGTCCTGACTACGTCGAAGCCATGCGGAACACCGTCGTCAACCTGATGATCGAAAAGGGAGAGGCGGTTAAGAACCTCGAGGCCATCCTTTCCGTTAAAGGTGTGGATATGGTGCAGTGGGGTCCCTCCGACTATTCCATGAGCGTCGGCAAGGCGGGCCAGCGAGGTGACCCTGCCATCGCGGATGCCAAGAAGGAGGTCTTCAAGACCGCCATGAGTATGGGTGTTCAACCACGAGCCGAGATCAGCTCACCCGATGACGCGAAAGAGTATCTCGACATGGGTGTTCGGCACTTCAACATGGCGGTCGACATTTCAATTCTCTCCTCCTTCTGGCAGAAAAACGGCGAAGCACTGAGGAAGGCCGTCGAAGGCGCCTGACGCTTTTCGGGACTTCTGACCTCTGACCTCTCCCAAGGAGTAGCTATGTACATCGGCACCCAGGGCATTCGACCCGAAGAAGAAGATCTTGTCCAGCTATCCCAGCTCGGCGTGAATAACATCGATACCACCCCGACCGAGCCTCTTAGCGAGTGGACGCCCGATCTGCTAACAAGCTACATCGAGCGATGCGCCAAGCACGGCATCAAGCTCGAAATGATGCACCTGATCGGCTCGGGTAACGCGCTCAAGAACAACGAAACAGGCGCCATCTTCTTAAAGCCGAGCGATGATCGGGAGCGGCAGCTCGATCTGGTTTGCGACGTCATCCGCACCGCAGGTCAGGCTGGAATACGTGGCCTGAACTACAACATCACCATCTTGGGACATCTGCGAACCGCGCGTACAACAGGGCGAGGTGGAGCCAGCTTGTCTACGTTCGACTACGCTGAATTGATGGATAAGGGAAGCGAGAGGGAGCCCGAAGAAACACGATTCAGCGAGTTCCAGGACGGACCCGCCGACGGAGATGAGATGTGGGAGCGCATCGACTACTGGCTCAAGCGCGTCGTTCCCGTCGCCGAGGAAGCCAAAGTTCAGCTCGCGTGCCATCCAGCGGACCCCGGCATCGGATTGGGTACGATCTATCGCGGCGTCGACCGCGTCATGGGCATGAGCGAAGGGTTCAAGAAACTGGTCGACCTCTACGACAGCCCGTACAACGGCATCAACTTCTGTGTTGGCTGCATGTCCGAACAGCTGGAGAACCCGGGCGAGGATGTCTACGACGTCATCCGCTACTTCGGCGAGCGGAAGAAGATCTTCAACATCCATTACCGAAACATCAAAGGCGGTCTTCGAAAGTTCGTCGAAGTCTTCCCCGACGAAGGTGACGTCAGCATGCTGAAAGCTCTCCAGACGCTGAAGGACGTGGATTAT
>Ga0310124_10003857_pt1 | contig 9995 bp, 13 predicted proteins | sample CB11b_AW_Bot5_MG_FD_203507 | JGI IMG/M metagenome (GOLD analysis project Ga0310124, IMG submission 203507) | Marine microbial communities from Western Arctic Ocean, Canada - CB11b_AW_Bot5 | ecosystem: Environmental > Aquatic > Marine > Oceanic | place: Canada: Western Arctic Ocean | collected...
CTGTCATGGCTGATGCCCCATTTAATCGCACGTTATCGGGCCGTGGAGACATTGATGAGCGAGATCAAAAATCATCGTCAACAAGTTTATCTTTTTCCGTACCCTTTGCGGCCCGTACCGTGTCGTTATGTACGGAGCACGCCAGCGACCCTCGCACCTGATCTGCGGCCTCTGCCCGTCCATCACCGACACGACCTTCGCACTGCAGTTCCCGCACATGCTGATCATTCACGCCGTTCTGGATTATGACGTGAGCCTGGAGGACGTAGCTCGGAGCGCAAACAATTGTTGCCATTACGCGTAAAAAGACACTCAGCTATAAGTGCCTCTTTACCATGAGAATAGCTTTGGTGATCCGCCTCGGACTCGAACCGAGAACCTACTGATTAAGAGTCAGTTGCTCTGCCATTGAGCTAGCGGACCATCTGGTCGTTCGACCTCACAGGGCCACCGTTTAATTCAATCGCAGGGTTGGGGGTGTGTCAACAGGTGGAGGGTCTGGGAACCGCTTCATCCCGGCCCGTTCCCGCTGAGAGACGAGAGGCAATGGCACACGTTGCTGTTGGACTGACCCTTCGAGATCCTCAGGGTGGTTCTGTGTGACTCAGGGTGGGTTGTCGGCGGTCGGGATGTTGTTGTTTGAGTCGTCCTTCGAGAACTTCAGGACGCGGGTTTGTCGCTGGTTGTTCTTGGGTGAATGAGCGTAGGTGAGAGCTTATCCTCCCTCACCCCAACCCTCTCCCATCTGGAGAGCGGGGGAGATATCCGTCCCCCGCTAGTTCGCCAACCCTTCCACCACGGTCGCTGTTGGCATTTTCCTGAAGACTTCAGGGTCGATCTTCACTTTTGCTGACCGGCTGCCTCCGCCCAGGATCACGTAGTCGAGCGCCATGATTCGGCTGTCTACGTAGACGGGGAGGTCATCCGGCAGGCAGAAGGGCGTTACTCCGCCGATCATCATTCCGGTCACCTCTGCCGTTTCGTCGGCCGACGCAAACGACAGTCGTCTGACCCCCATAAGGCCACGCACCGAGTGATTTACGTCCAGGCGCGTGTGTGCCAGGGCGATGCAGGCGGAGTACTTTTTCTCGCCCCGCTTGGACGCGATGAGGATGGTGTTTCCGGACTGTTCTGGTGCGAAGCCGTACTTCTCGCAAAACGCCGCGGTATCGGCGAACTCCGGATCACACTCCACCATCTCGTACGACACGCCGAGAGCATCCAAAACGCGGACTACGTCCTTCTCGTCTGGCAACTACGCGTCTGAGGCGAGCTTGCCGGCGGTCGCCCAGTTGGTCTTCGGTACGTCGTGGATCACGACTTCCGTCGCCTCGGCCGGCGCTCCGGTGTTCTTCAAGATTGCGGCCGTGATGTCCTCGGCAAGCCCGCGCTTCTGCTCAACGGTGCGGCCTTCGTGCATGTAGACGTGGATACTGGGCATATCGATACGTGCTCCTCGGTGGTGATCAGGAATTATCGAGAGGAGTGCGGACGGCGCATTTTCCTCTGTGTGGATATGTGGATATCAGGACCGAATTATAAACACGGCCGCTGGCCCCTCGCTGCGTGTCACTCGGCCTACTGACCCCATTCCAGCCGCTCAGCCAGGAACTCGGGCAGCCCGAATTCACGGATACGTGCCTGCGCACGTGGGATGTCGTACTCCACCCGTCGGAACTCCACGTCCCATGTCTCTAGATCGATCAGGGCATAACTGGCACGATTATCCCGGTCGCAGGGCTGCCCCACGCTGCCGGGATTGATATAGAGCCGGTCTCCAACGAGTTGCTCTCGCTCACGAGGAGTGTGATCAACCCACGACACTTCACCATCCGTCACCCCCACCGTAAATGGCATATGACTGTGGCCGATCGCGCATGCCTGGGTCTCAAAGTGTTCGAGGTTGTCCAGTACCTGTGGACCGGTTTCGATATATTCCCAGACTGGATCTCCTGGGCTTCCGTGCACGAGCGTGAACCGATCGACGATCAGGGTGAGTTCCAGGTTTTTGACGTACTCGCGATCGTCCTCACTCAGGGCTTCCGCTGTCCACTCGATAGCCTCACGCGCCACCGGGTTGAAGGCCTTCGTCGACATCCGACCGATCGCTGCTTCCTCGTGATTTCCGGCGATCGCCAGGGCGTCAAAATCACGCACAACACCAATAACAGCAGATGGGTCCGCACCGTATCCGATCGTGTCGCCAAGCACCCATGTGGCGTCGAACAGGCCGTGCGCGTCGGATAGAACCTCTTCGAGAGCGGGAAGATTTGCGTGTATGTCGGACAGCAGAAGTGTTCGCATTGAAAGTTTTGTGCGCTGGATCTTGACGCCAGATCGTAGTTGCTCAGATCACAATTACAAGGACACGAATAGTCGAACCCTATCCGGAAGGTACGACGTCGGTCGCGAAACTATAATCAGACCATGGCTTCTGATGGAACGGACAAACCGGCCTCGACTCTGGGTGAATTCGGGCTGATCGAGCGCCTTGCCAAAGTACTCTCCGAATCGGCGGAGGATGGTAGTGGTGTTCCCGGACTCGTGCTGGACATCGGCGACGACTGCGCTGCGGTCCGTCGTGGCTCGGTCACGGATGTATACACCACTGACACGATGGTGGACGGTGTTCACTTCTGCACGGGGCAAATCTCGTGTCGGGACCTCGGCTGGAAATCGATGGCGGTTAATCTGAGCGATATCGCATCCATGGGCGCCCGGCCCGTTATGTCCCTCGTGACTCTCGGGCTAACGGGCGACGAGTCTGTCAAGGACCTGGAAGAACTGTACCGGGGAATAGCGGATATCACGAACGAGTTCGGTGGAGCCGTGGCGGGTGGCGATATCGTCCGCTCTCCGGCGCTCTTCATCACGGTCGCAATGACAGGCGAGGCGGCGGCCACTGCCGGCGGCGCAGCGTTCAATCGCGCTCGACTGATGGCCGGTTCCATGACGGGAACGACCGCAGGGGCGGGATACCCGACCGCTGCATCTCAATTGAAATTCGACGCCGATGCGAAACAGGACCCCGATGGAGCGGCACTATTACGACGCGACACGATGTCGGTTGGTGATTTGATCGCCGTCACGGGCACCATCGGCGATTCCGGCGGCGGCGTTCGAGTTCTTGCAGATGGACTGTCCGGCGAAGAGGCCGATGCTTTGAAGCGAGCACATTTCAGGCCAACCCCGCGAATGGCTGCGGGGATAGGGCTTGTGACCCAGGGTGTGCTGACGGCAATGGATGTGAGCGACGGATTTGCCGACGATCTGGGCAAGATGTGCCGGGCAAGTGGAGTCGCAGCAAGGGTGAGAATGCCGGCGGTCCCCGTTAGCCATGCGCTAAAGGCCTGTTTCCCAGACGATTACATAGAGATTGCGCTCGCTGGAGGCGAAGATTATGAGCTCCTGTTCACGGCGCCGCCACCGGTGATGGCCGCAATCGCCCCAACTCTTGGCGTGCCGGTTTCGGTCATCGGCGAAGTGATCGAGGGCGACGCTGGATCGGTCACGGTGCTTGATGAGCGCGGCTTACCGCTGGAGATGTCCGGCGCCGGGTGGGATCACCTGGATGGTTGATCCTGGGTCCGATTCGCTGACCATCAACTCCCGGTCGGAAGAAGAGACCGTAAGCATCGGCATCGCCGTCGGCGCTGCGCTGCAGTCGCGTGACGTGGTGCTTCTGAGTGGAGAGCTCGGCGCCGGCAAGACCAGGTTCGTCGAAGGAATGACCCGGGGTATCGGGTCGGCTGCGGAAACGCGCAGCCCCACATTTGTACTGGTGAATGAATACGTCGGGGGCATCATGCTCGCCCACTGCGACCTGTACAGGCTCTCTGGGCCGGAGGAGACCGGCGAACTGGGGCTTGACGATTACCTGGATCGCGGTGCTGCGCTGGCCGTGGAGTGGCCGGAGCGAGCGAGGGGCGAGTTTCCACGAGAGGCGCTGGAGGTGCACCTGGGGTTTGGCGAAGCGCCGGACGACCGGGTGCTCATCGCGACCGCAATCGGAGATGCCGCCAATAGGCTGCTGGAGGCGATGCGCGCCGCAGCCGGGATCGGGCAGCAGGCCGGAGGTGACCGGTGACCTGTCTTCTGGCGATCGACACTGCGACGCGATATGCAACGGTCGCTGTGTCTGTGGACGGGAGTCTCTTCAGCAGAACCTGGTTTTCGCAACACAATCACGGGGTTGAGCTACTTCCCCGGATCAACGAAACGCTCTCGGACGCTGGCCGTTCTACCTCGGATATCACCAACATCGCCGTCGTCATCGGGCCCGGTAGTTTCTCGGCGCTTCGGGTCGGGTTGGCCACGGCGCAGGGGATGGCGCTGGCCGGGAACATCCAGTTGTTGCCGATTCCGACATTTGAACTTGAAATCGAGCCGTGGACCGATTGTGATGTCCCGATCTGCGCTGCGATAGATGCCGGGTCCACCGGACTCGCATGGGGACTCTTTATTCCCGGTAAGAACGGCTACGATCTGGAAAAGAAGGGTATCGACACACCTGCGGACCTCGTTGAAGCGATGCCCGCGAACACTGTTTTCTGTGGCGAATCGGCGCAGAAATTAGCTGATCACGTCCCCGTCGCGCGTATCCTTCTTGGTGATGCGCCCACGCGCAGCGCTGACTCATTGATGCGCCTCGCCCTGCGGAAGTTAAAAAGCGGCGAATCCAGCGACCCGTCAAAAGTGGAAATTACATATGCCCGCGCTCCCAATATCTCGACACCGAAGCCACGGCTTCCAGACGGGAGCAGGGCGAAATAGTCGTCATGACTGTCTAGCCAGCCAGCTAATCGATTACTTAGCCAATCCAATAGCCGAACAGTTAGAAGGAATCGAACTCATATGGCCAACGAAAAGACACTGATCCTGGTGAAACCAGACGGTGTTCAGCGGGGCATCGCCGGACAAGTCATCGCTCGCCTGGAGGCCACGGGTCTCCGCATCGCAGGAATGAAGCTGCTCCAGATCTCGGATGAGCTTGCGGCGGAGCACTACGGTGAGCACGAGGGCAAGCCGTTCTACCCGGGACTCGTAGCGTTCATCACATCCGGCCCGGTGATAGCGATCTGCCTTGATGGCCCGAACGCAATTTCTATCGCGCGCAAGGTGATGGGATCGACAAACCCTGCGGAGGCCGCCCCCGGCACCGTACGTGGCGATCTCGCCATCGACATCGGCCGAAACGTGATCCACGGGTCAGCTAACGAGGAAGACGCTGCGCGCGAAGTTGCGCTTTACTTCAGCGACGTTGAGCTGGTGGACTACACCCGGGCAATCGACGGTTGGCTCGTCGAGTAGTGGATGTTGGGGTGACGTTGGTCGGGTGAGCCCCGCCCCTACATGGCCTGGCTGCCTTACTGAACGCGCACGATCTCTGGCGCCCTGGCCCAGAGTTGTTCCAGGCCGTAGAACTCGCGCGCCGACCGGGAGAAGAAGTGGACCACCACGCCGGAGAAATCGAGCAGCACCCAGCCGCCGGCTCCGGTGCCTTCACGGTGGTGCACTCGAAGCCCGTTGTTACGCAGTGCCCGCACGACGTCGTCCGCCATGCTCTCGAGGTGGCGTGCCGTCTCGCCGCTGGCGATTACGAAGAAATCAGCGAACTGGCTGACGTCTCGGAGATCGAGCAGCGCTATGTCAGACCCGAGTGCTTCGGACGCTTCGTCGAGGGCCATCCGTGCGTAATCTTCGAGTTCTAGAAGCTGTTTTTCTGATTCGTTTTCCGTCATCCCTAACATTCAAACACAGGGAGGCCCCGAACCGGAGCCATATCGACGTGTAATGCAGGTTTGCGTGCTACGCTATTTTGATGGGCGAAGTGCAATCAATACTAGGTAATCGGACTACCCTGAGCCGTTCTGACGGCCCCGGTAGCGGCAAGCGCGTCGTAGTAGCAATGTCCGGCGGCGTTGACTCGTCTGTCGCCGCATACCTGCTCGCAGAACAGGGTTACGAGGTTATTGGTGTCACCATGCGCCTGTTTGCCGTCACCGACGAAAATGCGGCGCGGCTCAATCGGTCTTGCTGTTCGATAGAAGACGTCGATGATGCCCGTGACGTTTGCCGGGCGATCGGCGCAAAGCACTACTTCATGAACTTTGAAAAAGAGTTCAAAAAGTACGTCGTGGACTACTTCGTGTCCGAGTACGAGCGCGGCCGCACGCCCCACCCATGCCTCGCCTGCAACGACAAACTCAAGTTTGAGTTTTTGCTCCGCCGAGCGAAGATCATGGACGCCGATTTCGTTGCGACCGGCCACTACGCTCGTATCGAGCAGCACGAAGACAAATGGCACCTCAAGCGTGGGGTCGATCCCAGCAAGGATCAGTCGTACGTTCTGTTCACGCTCGGCCAGGAGCAGCTGTCGCAGCTGTTGTTTCCGGTCGGCGAATTCGACAAGGACGAGATTCGGCGCATCGCCTCCGAGGCTGGACTTCCGGTAGCGGACAAGCCTGATAGCCAGGACATTTGCTTCATTCCTAGCGGCGACTACAAGGCGTTTGTGGAGCCGCGACTGACGGTTAAGACGCCCGGCGATATCGTCGATTCTGACGGAGTCGTACTTGCCCAACATGACGGGGTGCATCGGTTCACGGTCGGACAGCGCAAGGGTCTGCCGTTACCCGGCGGATCGCCACGCCCCATATTCGTGACAGACATTGACCCGGACGGGGGCCGTGTAACCGTCGGGTACGCCGAGGAGCTTTTGCGTCACCGGCTGGCCGCCGGCGGCGTGAAATGGGTATCTGGAGTTGCTCCCGAAAATGGCGTACGCGTTGAGGCGCGCATCAGGTATCACGGCGCAGATATCCCGGCGACCGTCAGACCGGAAGGCGATGGAGCCGTCGTGGAGTTCGAGTCGCCACAGCGCGCCATTACGCCCGGCCAGGCGGTCGTGTTCTACGATGGTGATCGGGTCCTGGGCGGGGGAATGATAGATCGCGCCCTCCCCGAGGCAGACATGCCCGCGCCTTATCCTGGCGGAGGCTCGCTTCACGCTGCTGGGCCTGGACACGCATTCAAGGGTGTTTCCACGACAACACTGTAGGGGCGTATGGCAATACGCCCGCGCCGGTCTTTCGGGCGCCTCAATGCACCGGCCTCAAGACCCGGACGAAGCGATTCATTCCTCCCAAATTCAACGCGACCGGACCTCGTAACACCAGGTCCGTGCACTGCTTTACATTGCGTGCAAGACCTACATCACCGGGGAGAATCGCATGGTCCACAGAGTAGTTACACGTCACGGGCTCGACGAATACCTGACCGATTTGAAAACGGCACTGGACGGACTGACTCCGGCGGAATTGTACTGGCAGCCCTCGCCGAACGCTAACCACATCGCATGGCTCGTCTGGCACATGGCCCGTGTCGAGGACAACTGGTACAGCATCTACATCGGCCAGAGCGAACCAGTTTGGATTACGGGCGGCTACTGCACACGATTTCGGCTTCCGGCCGTTGGAAACGGGTCAGGGGACAGTGCGGAGGGTGTGGCGGAGTTTCCGGTGTTGTCGATAGACGATGTATTGGGATACTTCGATGCCGTCCGGGCGAGGACACTGGAAGTACTGGCCTCTCTTACCGAGGAAGACCTGTCCCAGACGCGTCATCGAGAACGCGGGGATCCGCCGCCAACGGTTGCTTGGGTCATGGGCCACGTATTGATCGAACAGGGTCAGCACCTCGGCCAGGTCGCATACATACGCGGAATATTGCGCGGAATCGGCAACTGAGTCTCGTCTGAAGACGCGACATCGCATCACGACGGTAAACAGGATGAAATTGCTTCGTTTTTCGAGTTGTCCGACTACATCACGACGGGTAGCCTTCGGTTTCTGCCCATACCGCTGAAAGTCAAAGGTGATTTGCATGGACCACAGGGATGTCGCTCAGAACGGCCTGGATGAGTACCTGACCGGCGTGAAATCGGCCGTCGATGGCCTGACCCCTGTGGAGTTGTACTGGCAACCGACACCGAACTCGAACCACATAGCGTGGACCGTGTGGCACATGGCACGGGCGGAGGACCACTGGTACAACCGTTATATCGGTCAGGGCGAACCCGTGTGGACGGCCGGCGATTTCTGCAAGAAGTTGCGATTGCCAGCCGGGCGAAGCGGCGCCGGAGACAGCGCCGAGACGGTTGCCGAGTTTCCGCAGTTAGACATGGCAGACATCCTGGAATACTTCGATGCCGTCCGCGCCCAGAGCCTGAAGAACCTGGCCAAAGTCACGTCATCTGACCTGAGTCAGACGCGAGAGGGCGCACGGGGCGAGCCGCCGACGATCGCGTGGGTGCTGGGGCATGTTCTCATCGAGGAAGCTCAACACTACGGACAGGTCGCGTATCTGCGCGGCATGCTTCGTGGCCTGAATAACTAGACTCTGACTGATGCGGCCTGCAGGGCACGCAAAAACTGAATTCCGACGCTCTCGCAGCACCGGGGAACACGTATGCTCCGGCGACCGAATGTCACGCCGTGACGACGCGTTCAGTGAAGTCCGAAGTAGACCAAAAGGTATGGCTCGACGTTGGCCAAAACAATCAAACGCACCCTCCCAGACGACTCTTTCGAGTCGGCTCTGCGGCAACAGGGATACAACACTGCGGCCGGTGTCGATGAGGTCGGACGCGGCACACTTGCCGGACCGGTAGTGGCTGGCGCCGTGATTCTTCCTTCGGTATTGCCGGAAGAGGGTCTTGAGTTGATACGTGACAGCAAGCAACTCACCCCTGATCAACGTGATCGGGCCGCGGTCTATATCGAACAGCACGCCATAGGTTACGCGTGCGGGGCAGCGGATGCGGCCGAGATAGACAAGTTCGGGATCGTCGCCGCCACACGAATAGCGATGGGCCGGGCGATAGATCTGCTTGAACCGGTTCCCGACCACCTGCTGATAGATGCACTTGAACTGCCTGGCATATCCCTTCCGCAGACATCGATGATCAAGGGCGATGCACGATGCCGAAGCATCGCGGCCGCTTCCATCATCGCCAAGGTCACACGTGACCGACTCATGGCGACGGTGTGGGACACGCGATTCCCCGGATACGGATTTGCTGCGCACAAGGGCTATGGCACGGCCACGCACCTTGAAGCTCTGCGCGAGCGTGGACCCGTCTTCGGGCACCGCCTGACCTTCGCTCCCGTCCGCGAAGCGGTCGCCATTTACGGGACCCCGATCGGCACCGGTTGATGAGCCCGGATTCCGATGGCCGCGATGGTTCTCGTAACTCCGGCCCCGCCGATGGTGGCCGAGGTGTCGTTGACCGGCGCGGCGAGGAGATCGCGGCCGAACGTTTGTCCACGCGCGGGTATCGCGTAATAGATCGGAACTATCGCACGCGGGAAGGCGAAGTGGATCTGATCGCCTGGGACGGACCTGTACTGACCTTCATCGATGTGAAGGCGCGACGGGGCAGGGCGTACGGGCTGCCGGAAGTGTCGATTACCGCCACAAAATCGGAACGCCTGATCAAGGTCGCGTACACATATATGCAGGCGATGGAGACGCCGCCGGAAGACTGGCGAATCGACGTGGTGGCGATCGAGTTCGGCGTCGGCGGCACGGTACGGCGGTTCGAGATCATCGAAGGCGTAATAGAGGGATAGCGCGGGCGTGCTGCAGCAGCAAATCCCCCTCACGGTCGGGAGAGAGTGCAGGGTGAGGGAGTTGTCGCTTGAAAAGCGGCAAAGGCCAAACGCGTTGCTGTATCAATCCGGTTCTTCGAGACCCTCAGGACACGGTTTTAGCTGGACGACGTTACGCCCATGGGAGTACCTGCCACCGGCCTATCAACCGTGCGTGTGGAGCAAGCCCCGCCCCTACGGCGTGCCCCTTAAAACACCGCCACCGGGTTTACCGGGGATCCCGTCACGTTGTTCAGCCTTAGCGGCAGGATATTGATCAGGAACTCCCATCGGCCCCGTCGTGCGCACTCGTCTGCGAGATCGTCCAGCCATGCGTTGTCCAGG
>Ga0310124_10003859_pt1 | contig 9991 bp, 9 predicted proteins | sample CB11b_AW_Bot5_MG_FD_203507 | JGI IMG/M metagenome (GOLD analysis project Ga0310124, IMG submission 203507) | Marine microbial communities from Western Arctic Ocean, Canada - CB11b_AW_Bot5 | ecosystem: Environmental > Aquatic > Marine > Oceanic | place: Canada: Western Arctic Ocean | collected...
CGTCTTTGGCGATTTCGATAAGTTCTTGCTTGCGTTTGTCGATAGCGGCGCAGGCCTTCTGCTTGAGTTCTTGCGTATTTAACATAACTATATAGCCTCGAAGGACTCTTCTTTGGCCAAGCCTCGCATAAAGTTGAGGTATTCTGCTCGAGTCATGTCCGGGCGGTGGTCGGCGATAACCTTACCAGCCGCAGCCGCACCGTCGCCTAGCAGGTCCACTACGGTAGCGGCCATCGCTTTGGCCGCAGATATCACTGCCAGCGAGTAGTCTTGTACCACATAGTTGTTCCCGTGGCCCAGCCCGGTCGCCCCGCCAACGTAAGGGTGGATGGCGGGCATTAGATGACTAATATCGCCCATATCGGTGGAACCGGTACGATGGGTGATATGCCCCACGTTTTCTTCACCCACCATAGCGGCGGCGTTGGGTTCAAACCAGGAATTCATTTGCCGGTCTTGCTGCAAGGGCAGGTAACCGGGAATGGTCTGGATGTTGACCTTGGCGCCAACGGCCATCGCTCCAGCCCGGAGCGCACGGTCCACTTTCTGATTGGCGTCCATAATGGCCTCGACGGTCTTGCCCCGCACAAAGGTCTCCATTCTGACGTCAGCAGGCACCGCGCTGACGGCCTCGCCGCCCTTGGTGATGATCGGATGTACCCTGATAGTATCTTCGTCGCGGAAGGTCTCCCGATTGTAATGTATGGCGCTGAGGGCCAGAGAAGCCGCGTTGAGGGCGTTGATTCCTAAATGGGGCGCGCCACCGGCGTGGGAGCCCTTGCCAACAAACTGAATCTTTTTGGCCAGCGTGCCGTTGTTGGTGCCGCTGATGCACATCTTTCCTTCTTCGGGGTTGCTGGTGGTGTGAATCATCATGGCCAGGTCAACGTCGTCGAATTCACCAACGCGTATCATCTCCGGCTTGCCGCCCAGAAACTCCAGCTTGCCTTCGCGCCTTAGCCCGTCGCGATACTCGATTTCGATGTACTCTTCGGCTGGCACCGCTATCAGCGCCAATCTCCCGCTCAAAGCCGATAAAACCTCCGGCTGCATCAGACCAATGGTCGCGCCGAAAAGCATGCCGATCTGGCAGTGGTGGCCGCAGGCATGGGCCGCTCCGGTGATGGGGTCGGCGAAGGGATGCTCGTTTACGATCAGCGAGTCCAACTCCCCCATCAGCGCCATAGTCGGCCCGGCGCTACCGCCTACTAGTTCGCCCCGCACTCCAGTGAGAGCCAGCCCGGCGCGAAAGGGGATGCCTAGCTCGGCGAATTTGCTGGACACCAGATGCGCGGTCTTGACCTCCCGGAAGCCCGGCTCAGGGTGGCTAAGGATAGTCTTGGATAGGTTGATGATCTCTTCGGCCCGGGAGTCTATTTCTTGATATACTTGGCGTTTCAAGTCTTCTTTGGACGGCATGGCGGCACCTTATTCCAATAGTTATGGCCAATCATTACGGCCAATCGTTAAGGGTGTTGTTGTCTGACCGATTTTAGCAGAGGCTCAGGGAAATGGACATACGGCTGGTGTATAATTGCGGAGATATGCCAACCAAGATAATTATTGCTCCGCAGAGCTTCAAAGGCGGCCTGTTTGCGCTGGCGGCGGCCCAGGCAATTGAGCGTGGCGTTCTGGCGGCAGACCCGGATGCCGAGACGGTGCTAGTGCCGGTGGCCGACGGCGGCGACGGCACCCTGGAATCTCTGGTCGATTCTACCGGCGGAGAGATATTCCGAAGTATCGTAACCGGCCCGCTGGATCAGGCGGTTGATGCGCTGTGGGGAGTGATGGGTGACGGCCAGACCGCAGTGATTGAAATGGCCCGGCCTTCTGGCCTGGCGTTGATACCGGTGAATCGCCGTAACGCCCGCATCAGCACTACTCGCGGGACTGGCGAGATCATCAAAGAGGCGTTGGATAAAGGCTACACCCGCATTATTGTCGGTCTGGGTGGTAGTGCCACTAATGATGCCGGAGCAGGCATGGCCACCGCCCTCGGTGCTCGGTTCCTGGATGATGCTGGACAGCCTTTACCCAATGGTGGTGCGGCGCTGGCCAAATTGGCTAGCATTGACGTCTCAAATTTACATCCGAAACTGGGTGAGGCCACGATCATTGGGGCCACAGACGTTACCAACCCATTGTGCGGCCCCACCGGAGCATCGGCAGTCTATGGGCCGCAAAAGGGAGCGTCGCCCAAAGTCGTAGCCGAACTGGACGCCGCGTTGGCCAATTTCGCCCGAATCGTTCAGAAAGACCTGGGTAAAGATGTTTTGCGACTTCCCGGATCTGGGGCCGCCGGAGGGCTAGGCGCGGGACTGTTAGCCTTTACCGTGGCCGAATTGCGTTCCGGAATCGACATGGTTTGCGAGATTCTGGAGTTTGACCGTCATTTGGAAGGGGCCAGCCTGGTAATCACCGGAGAGGGTCGCGCCGACGAGTCAACCATCTACGACAAAGCCCCTGTTGGGGTGGCCCGCCGCGCAGCATTAAAGGGGGTGCCTACCATTATTCTGGCGGGCAGCATTGGCCCCGGATATCAGAAGTTGTACCAGCATAGCATCGCTGGTGTGCTCTGTATCGCCGACCGACCCATGAGTTTTGAGCGTAGTCTGGCCCGCACCGCCGAATTGCTGGAAGGTGCCGCCGAGCGGACGGTTCGGATGCTGATGGCTGGTATCGGTTTGTCCCCGACGCAGCGGCTCTGAAGATGAAGACCTGGGTATTTTAATCTAGCCAATGGCTGCCGCTGCCTCCCAATCAGGTATTCCCGTTTTTTGCCGATGCTTTCAAGCTAGAGTTAATCACTCCCCCAATGCTCTAATTCAGAGTGCTGACTCCGCAGCCCATTGGGATGCATGCGGGCACAGCTATCGATTATCGGTTGAAGCTGCACGGTATTCCTTCGCACTGGCAGAGCGAGATAACTGTTTGGAAGGCACTATTTCGGTTTGTGGACGTGCAACGGCGCGGCCCGTATCGATTGTGGAGTCATGAGCATACGTTCATCAGCGCTGATGGCGGAACCCTGGCGCATGACTACGTTGAGTATGAGGTTCTGGGCGGCGCATTGGTCACCAAATTGTTGGTAGGGCCAGACCTGAATAAAATATTCGCCTACCGGAAGGTAAAGCTGAGGGAGTTGCTGGCGAGAGAGGAAGTCTAGAACGAAAGTAATATCCGCTCGTGGTGAGCTAGTCGAACCACATCGGACTTCATAGCCGTTCATCCTTCGACATGCTCAGGACGAACGGAACAAGGATTATTGCTTACCGGAACCTCTTAGAGTTAGCGGCCCAGGTATGGACACTCCCTCAGTCCAACCGCTCCCGCACAAACTCGACTACTATCTGGGAAAGTTCAATGGCCCGGTCGGCGTCCACACGGTCGAAGGCCTCCGAGGGTATGCCGTTGGGCAAGAACTCCGGGTACCGGGTAATGGCATAGTACTTGTCTAATTGCCGCGCATCGCTCTTGATAGTGTCGAAGAACATCTCGAAGATTTTAGCGTCCTCGCACAGGTCGGCCAACGAATGGCCCCAAACGTCCTCGGCACCGCGATGGTATAAAAAGGCTTTGATGGCTTTTTCGGCGGCTTGCTGTCCCAAAAAGCAGGATAAATTAAACCGATCTCCCTCGCGGGTGAACTCAGCGTCGGCCAGGTCTTGTACCGCCTGGCGGAGCCAGCGCGCGCCTTCGGCTACATGGTCAGGCATTGTAAATCACACGTCCTTTCTCGCAAGCGGTATGCAGCGCCGGCAATGTAGCTCGCAAACGGTCGAATTCCTCCGGGGTGTATACGAGGGTATCCACCTCCACTCCGCTGCCCAGGTGGTAGGAGAAAAAATCGGCTCGACGGCCAAAGGGACGGTCAGTGTCGTGGACAATTATCAGGTCTATCCGGCTGTCCGGCGAGTATTTACCGGTGACCATGTCTCCGGTCAGGATTACTTTATCCACGCCCAAAGTGGGCAATAACCCCTGGATGTTTTCCAATTCCTGTTCCAGCATTTGCTGGCGGAACTTGGTGAACCCAATTCTCACTGGCATGTTCCTCTCCTAATCCAGTATCATGCTCCGGTACCCTAACCCAACAGCACCATGTGGACTTCTTTGGGGCCGTGAACGCCAACCACCAGGGTCTGCTCAATGTCGGCAGTGCGGCTGGGGCCAGTAATGAAATTCAAGTAGCTTCCCATGTCGCCGCCATTGCGGTGATACTCCAGTCGGCGCAGCAGAAATACGTCGTCCAGGTTTTCTACGACGTCCTGTGCCCGCACCAGTGCAATGTGCACCGGCGGCACCAGCGATACTAGGCGACTGAGACCCAAGCGGGGCATCACCACCACTGAACCGGTCTCGGACACAGCGTAATCTGCGCCGGTGATTCCAACTCCGGAGGCGATTATTTCATTCCTCAGTTGATCTCGGGTGTGCTGGTCGTCCCTGGCGATTGCGACGACGCTGATCCCCAAGTTCTGCAAAGCCCGCTCTACCGGCACTTGATCGAAAACCTCTTGGGCCGACCGCACCACCTGTCCAACTTTCAAGCCGGTGACTACCGACTCGACATAACCGATTGCCGCCTCGGGATTGGCAGCGCGGCAGACATTCCAACCCCTTAGTTGGGCAGTTTCGGCCAGCTCGCTCAGCAGAGCATCCAGATTGTCGGATACACGCTGTTCCAGTTCCTGGGCTTGCGATTCTAGTTGGGCCAGAGTTTCTTCCAAGTGGAGGTAAGGCGGCTTAGGCGGGGAGCCTGATTGACGCCCCAAAGCGTTCCGCACCGAATCCAGAAACTCGTCCTTGGGCGTTGACCGGTGGCTGCTCACGTTATTGGTGGCTTTGGTTGGAGCCGGATAATTCCTGCCGCCAGATTTCACGAAAAGAGCGTTGAGGCACTGCGGGCAGGTCTCTGGAGCGAGTCCACCGAGATAGCGGCGCAAAAGGAGCCTTCTGGATGCGGCCATTTCGGGCGACGGGTATTTGCAATAGCTTGAGTAACTTTGTGCCCATCGACAGCAGGGTCGGATGGCTCATGGTCGCAGTGTAGCAGCGAGCCAGGATGCTCTCCAAGGCCGGGGTCGAGTTCACCGCCGGTTCAGAGCTTTCGGTCAGTTCCTGGCGCAGATGCAGAAGCATACGGGGGATGTTTATCTTGACCGGGCAGGCCTCGCGGCAGGCCCCGCACAGGCTGGAGGCGAAGGGCAGGTCTTTGGCCTGCTTCAGACCCACCAGACTGGGCGTAACTATTGCGCCGATTGGCCCTGGATATACCCATCCGTAAGCGTGGCCGCCCACCTTCTGGTAGACCGGACAGATATTCAGGCAGGCCCCACAGCGGATGCAGTAAAGCGACTCCCGAAGCTTGGGGTCGGCCAACATCTTAGAGCGGCCGTTGTCCACTATGACCAGGTGAAATTCCTCCGGCCCGTCTTCGTCGGATTCCCGGCGCGGGCCGCTAACCATGCTCATGTAGCTGGTCAACCGCTGTCCGGTGGCCGAGCGAGGAAGCAGCCGCAGAAACACTGCCAGGTCATGCAGGGATGGAATGACCTTCTCCATGCCGGTAATGCCGACGTGAATGCGCGGCGCGGAGGTGCAGAGCCGTCCGTTTCCTTCGTTGGTGATGATGACCAGACTGCCGGTCTCGGCGACAAGAAAGTTGGCCCCGCTGATACCCATGTCCGCCGCTAAAAACTTGCCGCGCAGAGCTTCCCGCGCAACCCGGGCCATTTCCTCGATGTCGTCGGTATAGGGGACGCCCAGCTTGTCGCTGAACAGTTGGGCTACTTGAGCCTTGGTTTTGTGCAGGGCTGGTGCGACCAGATGGGAAGGTGTTTCATTGGCCAGTTGGATAATGTACTCGCCGAGATCGGTCTCATAAACTTCGGTGCCCAGACCTTCCAGAACCGGGTTAAGGCTCAATTCCTCTGACACCATTGACTTGCCCTTGGTGACTATCTTCACGCCTTTGCTCTTCACCAGGTTAGCGACGATCGCATTGGCTTGCTCAGCGTCGCGGGCGAAGTGCACCTGACCGCCGTTCTTGGTGACGTTGTCGTGGAGGAGTTCCAGGTAGTAATCCAGGTGGTCTATCGTGTGCTCTTTAATCTGGCGGGCTGACTCTCGCCACTGCTCCCAGACTTCAGCTGAGACTTCATCGATGGCCTCCCGTCGAGCATTGTCAAATCCGGTCCCAACCCGTTGCAAGGCCTGGCGCAACTCAGGGTCTTTTATCGACAAAGCGGAAGCGTCGAAGAAGTCTTGAGTTTTGATTTGAGGCACTAGCTGGCCTCCCGGTCTAGCATCTGTGCCAGGTGCTTCACGTTAACCGGTTTTCGCTGACGGCTGAGCGAGCCGCCAATGTTCATCAAGCAACTCATGTCGCAGGAGACCAGTGTATCAGCGCCAGTCGAAAGGACGCTGTTTACCTTATCGGTCACCATGTCTTCGGAGATGTGGGGATACTTTACCGAGAACGTCCCGCCGAAACCGCAGCAGGACTCTTTATTGGGCAGGTCAACCATTTCCAATCCGTCGACGTTGGCCAATAGCTGTTGAGGTTCTTCCCGAACGCCCAACTCCCGGAGTAAATGGCAACTAGGGTGGTAAGTGGCAGAACCAGCAGATTGAGCGCCGACGCTGGTTACATTGAGCACTTTAACCAGAAACTCGGAGAACTCGTAGACTTTGGAGGAAAATTCATTGGCCTGTTGTCGCATTACTGGGTCGTTGTCAAACAGATCGAGATAGAACACCCGCATCATGGCGGCGCAAGAACCAGAGGGGACCACCACGTAGGAAGCGTCCTTGAAACTAAGGAGCACCCGCCTGGCTAATTGGCGGGCCTGGGCAGCGAATCCTGAGTTAAATAGGGGTTGGCCACAACAAGTCTGGTCGGGTGGGAAGTCTACCGTCACTCCCAGATGTCTGAGCACCCTAACCACACTGACGCCGACTTCAGGGTAAAGCTGGTCAATGACGCAGGTGACGTAAAGCGATGCTTTTGGGCCTAGGGCGCTGGGCAATATGACCTCGGCAGGGCCGACAATTTGCTGATTAGGGTATCAGATCGGGTGTAAGGTGGCAACCGAAACCGTTACGTGGTAGTGGTTCACTTTTCTGGGAAAGTAATGGGCTCCATTCTTCGCACCGATGAATCCCGATGTTCAGATACCGTGGGGGCTGAGATACGCTAATGGATTCCGGCTTGCGCCGGAATGACGCGAACTAAACTAAACCTTTAGGTACTCATGCCTTTGGTGTTTAGACAGGCGATTCTTTGATATAGTTATTCACGTGTGTCAAAAGTATTCTTAGGAGTTCTTAATGAAGGGTTTGTGGGTTCTACATGCATTGGTTCTATTTTTACTTGCCTGTGCTCAGGCTACTCCCCTTCCAACCAGTATGCCAACGGCTGCTCCGGCACCGACGGCAACCGCTTTGCCGGTGGTGATACCGTCATCACCTCCAACCAGTACGCCAACGACTGCTCCGGCCCCGACGGCAACCGCTTTGCCGGTGGTGATACCATCATCACCCGTGGGGTCTGATACTATCCCGTTTATAACCACCGCTTCGGGATTGAAATACCGCGACCTGGTGCTGGGCACCGGTGAAGAGGCCAGCGATGGATTAACCGCCGTGGTGCATTACACCGGCTGGCTGCTAGATGGCACCAAGTTCGATAGCTCCTTGGATCGCGGTGACCCACTTTCCTTCCCCATTGGCCAGGGGAGGGTGATTCAAGGTTGGGATGAAGGCGTGGCGTCGATGAATGTAGGGGGCAAGCGCGCATTGACCATACCGCCAGATTTGGCCTACGGAGATCGGGGGGCGGCGGGAGTGATACCTCCAGGCGCTACCTTGATCTTCGAGGTTGAATTGCTTGAACTGCGCTAGAGCAGTAGAAATGTGGCTGGCCTAGGTTCAAGTTTGACTAGCGCCACCTAAAACCTTGGTATCTCCGCAATCTTAAAGTTGAGTAAGTAGGGGTAGGGACGTGTAGTACCCTGCCCCTACCCTTTCGACCAGTTCTTTTAGCGAAAAAGTAACATACTGTGTAGTTCATCTGCTTGCTATCCCCTAGCGTTCACCTTGTTCTCCTCATTTGAATCTGCTTCTACACCTGTGTGTAACGTAGTTAGTGACTCGTGATATCTAGTTTGTTAATCCTCATTGAAATGATGAATCCAGTGTATGTCGTGTTAGAGCGGTGGATTCTTCACTGGGAAGTGACCATTATGCTGTTCAGATTCAGTGAAGTCAGAGCCAGAGTCCAACAGACCCGAAAGACCGGTCGGGCCCAGTTTCAAGGCTACCTGGAAATTGTCGGAGATTATGGCCCCATCAAAATTCCGGTAGTGCCCTGGCGCGACAAGAAGGGCGACGCCGACGCCCGGTTCGCCGAACACCCGGCACTGCCAGCAAAGGGCGGCCCAACGAGAGGATATCCTAGATGCCCCTTAGCCTCGCGATTTCCGCGCCGCGTTTCTTACTCAGTCAAACAGAGTTTTGTCGACAAAAACGCAGCGTCAGGTAGCACCGCAGAACGGCCCCGTCTCTAAAACTCCCTGGCTCCATCCTGCCTCCCCTTGCCTTTTCGTCTTGGTGGAGTTAGTATTTCGTAGGTTAAAGTGCCCAATATTAGGGGGCGCGGTGACGTGTCGACGACCATCGTCGTGATGCTTCGGCAAGACACCGAAATATCAGGAGAAGCAGGTAATTTATATGAACGTAATGGAAGCTGTTGCTCGTATACTGAAGACGGAAGGCGTGGAGTGGATCTCGTGTTTCCCGTCCAACCAGCTAATTGAAGCCGTGGCCAAGGAAGGCATACGCACCGTGATGTTCCGCCAGGAGCGGGGCGCGCTGATGGCCGCCGACGGCTACAGCCGATTGAATAATCGAAAGAAATTTGGTGTTACCATCACCCAGGGCGGGCCTGGTTCGGAGAACTCTATGGGTGGGTTGGCGCAAGCATACAGCGACAATGTGCCAATATTGTATCTTCCGGGCGGCCCAGCACTGAACCAGTATTCAGTCAAGCCCAACTTCTCTCCCACTCGCACCTACGCCTCCGTCTCCAAGTGTGGCGAGGTTATCACCCAGCCGTCTCAGGTGTCCGCCGTCATGCGGCGCGCCTTCCACGCTCTGCGCAACGGGCGTCCCGGCCCAGTCATAGTAGAAATTCCCTCTGACGTCGGAACAATGGAAGTGGCAGAGGCCGACTTGAATTACCAGCCGCCCAAGCGCGCTCTCCAGTCTCCCGCATCTAGCGATGTTAAGGATGCTGTTAGCCTGTTGTTGAATGCCAAGAAACCAGTAATCTGGTCGGGCATGGGAGTCCTCTTTGCGGAGGCGTCGCCGGAACTGACCGAATTGGCTGAACTGACCGAAATTCCAGTCTACTGCACCATGCCTGGCAAATCGTCCTTTGACGACCGACACCCTCTAGCGTTGGGTTCCGGCAGTGCATCCACTTCTCTGCCAGCCCGCAAATGGCTGCAGGAGTCTGATGTCCTGTTCGCGGTTGGTTCCAGCATGACTCGTACCGGCTACGGCCAGCCCATCCCCGGCGGCAAGGTTATTATCCAAAACGTCGAGAGCATTGAGGACATCAACAAGGACTTTTCGGTGGATGTGGGTCTGCCCGGCGACGCGAAACTGACACTGCAAGCATTGGTTGACGAGGTGAAGTCGCAGCTTGGCGCGAACGGGCGTAAAGGCCAGTCGAACGTTGCCAAAGAGATCGCAGACCTTCATGATGCCTGGATGGGTGAGTGGACCGATATTCTGAATTCGGAAGAGGTGCCAATCAACACCTATCGGATCATTGGTGAACTGGAACGCACATTGGATAAAGAGAATAGCATTGTCACCCACGATGCCGGTGCTCCTCGCGATACCATAATGCCTTTCTACACAGCTACCACGCCTCACAGCTACATTGGCTGGGGCAAGACCACCCACCTGGGCTACGGGATTC
>Ga0310124_10003861_pt1 | contig 9990 bp, 20 predicted proteins | sample CB11b_AW_Bot5_MG_FD_203507 | JGI IMG/M metagenome (GOLD analysis project Ga0310124, IMG submission 203507) | Marine microbial communities from Western Arctic Ocean, Canada - CB11b_AW_Bot5 | ecosystem: Environmental > Aquatic > Marine > Oceanic | place: Canada: Western Arctic Ocean | collected...
AAGAGTGGCAAATGATGCTCTTACAAGAAGAAATTCAGAAATCGAAGCAGAAGCAAAATCGTATTTGGAAGTTTTTAAGAAGCATGATCTCACCAAACTGGCGCGAGCTAAGCCTGGGCTCATTGAAACTAGAGCGAATAACGCAACGGATAAAATTTTTAAGGTAATAGAAGATGAAACAGAGCCTCAAGATTACGACCCTATCTCTGATAATACTACTTAGTAGTTGTTCAATGGGTGGTCGTAGAGCGACACCAAATCCCGTAGAGATTATATCTGCACCAATACAAATTGAAATATATCATCCACCTCTGCCAAAAGCTATTCAGTTAGAAAGACCTGATTGGTATGTTGTAAGTGAAAAGAATATAGATGAATTTATGGAAAAACTTTCAAAGATACAAGGATTTGAAGGAGTTCCAACATTTTTTGCACTAAGCCCACAAGGGTATGAAAAAATGAGTGGAAACCTACAAGAAATGAGAAGATATATACTAGAACAAAAAGAAATAATAGTATATTATAAAACAGTTACAATGACAGATGAACCTACAGTGGCAGGAGCTGCACCTAATAGACCTTCTATTGGTTTATATCCGAGGGATAAAGAGTGATAAAAAGATGTATAGCAAAATTGCTAGGATTAGATGACGCATATAAAAGAATAATTCAGATTGAATTAAAACAAGAACAACGATTTCCAATGTTAGTAAAAAAACTAGAAAAGCTAGAAGCTAATGTTGAGGCATTAAAAATGGAACAAGATATTTTGTATATTAAACAAAAAAACAGATGATTGAATCAGAAGCATTTAAAAAATGGTTTAAAGATAATTATGGGCTAGATTATAAAGCACATAATAAACATTTAGGCATGAGTTATACGGGAGATTCTATGGATTTTATAGATAATTATAACAAACCTTTAAGTAGTCCAGAGTATAAATTTGATGAAGATAGAAAAATCAAAGCAACTCTAAAGTATATACAAACTACTTATGATAAACATTATTCTCAAGGTAGTATACAATCTACAGAATTTATAGTAGATTCTGGTCATATAGAAGGATTTTGTATAGGAAATATTATTAAATATGCTCAAAGATATGGGAAAAAAGTGGGCGAGAGCAAGAGTGACAATCTTAAAAAGATTATACACTATGCATTAATAGCAATGAAATGATAAGTTTAACAAATAACGCAATAAATAAACTAAAAGAATTTGTAGAACCATGGGAAGTAGTTAGACTAGCTGTCGAAGGTGGAGGTTGTAATGGCTTTCAATATAGGTTTGGAGTCCAATCCGATGAGGAAATTGAACAGGACGACTACATTACTGAAGCAGCTGATGGAGTTAGACTATGTGTGGACTTTATTAGTTATCAGTATTTAGAAAATGTAGAAATAGATTTTGAACAATCAACATTCAGTTCAGCTTTTAAAATAAATAATCCTGATGTATCAAGGACCTGTGGTTGTGGAAGTAGTTTTAGTTAATTTTTAAACAAGGAAATATAGTGATTTATAAATATATTTGGTTAGACGGGTATACTCCCGAACAAAACCTAAGAAGTAAAATTCAAGTTGCAGAGGGATATGGAATATTATCAGAAAATGACGGACCGCCTATTTGGTCATTTGATGGCTCTTCAACACAACAGGCAGAAGGCGGAGAATCAGATTGTGTATTAAAACCAGTTTCTGATTATAAAATGAAAACACATACTTTAGTTATGTGTGAAGTACTAAATAGTGATCACACACCACATAAGTCTAATTATCGTACTGAATGCGAAGCATTTATAGATGATGAGTGGTGGTTTGGGTTTGAACAAGAGTACTTTTTCTACCAAGATGGAGAACCATTAGGATGGAAAAAGGGTGAAGAACCAGCCCCACAAGGACAGTACTATTGTGGTGTAGGTAGTAAGAATGTCGCAGGACGAGAAATCTCAGAAAGACATCTTAAAGCCTGTTTGGATGCAGGAATTCAACTCACAGGAACAAATGCAGAAGTTGCATTAGGTCAATGGGAGTATCAATGCTTCGGTAAAGGAGTTAAAGCTGGAGACGACCTATGGGTTAGTCGTTATCTTTTATACGAAATTGCAGAAGAATATGGTGTTGACATAGTTTTACACCCAAAACCAAAAGCAGGAGATTGGAATGGTTCAGGTATGCATGCCAACTTCTCAAACGAAGAAATGAGAACTACTGGTAGTCAGTCATTAATGAATGAACTGTGTGGAAAATTAGGTAATAGACATGAAGAAGCTATTAAAGAGTACGGATCTGATAATGATATGAGGCTAACAGGGCTTCATGAAACTCAGAGTATAGATACTTTCTCTTATGCAGTTAGTGATCGTGGTGCAAGTATTCGTATTCCAATTTATACAGTTGAACATAATTGGAATGGTTATCTAGAAGATAGACGACCCGCTTCAAATGCAGATCCTTATAGGATAATGGCACATATTGTAGAAACTTTGGAGACGAGCGAATCGTATTGGATGACATGAAAACACAAGATTACAAAATAGAATTAATCGTTAAAACAGACGTGGAAAATAATCCACGAGACTGGTTAAAAAACGCTAAAAGATATGGCGGATTTCCTTTTGGAGAAGCGCTATTAGCAGGTACTGCACCAAGTATTATAAAAGTATATAGTACTAGTGTAGAACCTATAGACTCTGGTAATCCAGAGTATAAATTCATGCAAGACATGGATTAGTCATTTAATGACAAAGCCTCGAAAGAGGATCGGGAGCAAAATATGGAACTAGTAAACAAGTGTATTACTTGGATAAAAGCTAGAGTTTCAGAAAGAACCTCTTGGGACGGAGTGAGTGTGATAGCAATTAGTATTGCAATCTTAGTAGCTTCTCCCATAGCAAAGTGGTTAGCCTATGCAGGAATTCTGTATGGAATATATACTTTTGTAAAGGAACAGTAAAATGGCACATAGTGAAGAATTTCATGGCGATATGAGCCGTAATGAAGTAGAAATAGACTTAAATAAATTTATGTCTATGGTTTCTGAAATAGGGGAACTAAAAGCAAAGATCATGGAAATGGAAATGGCTTTAGCACCAGAAAATCCGTGGCAAAGATGGATATGGTTATCTAATATGGTGGATGCGTGGAGAATATTCCCACGAGCATTTTTAAGTATCTATATGTTTTTGTTATACTACTGTACAATTTGGTTTATGGATTTACCAGAACCAACTTTAGAACAGTCTGGTTTAGTTAGTATCATAGTAGGCGCAGGAGCAGCATGGTTTGGTTTATATGCTGGTACTGCTAAAGATAAAATTAACAGCAAAGGATAAAATAATGAGTGTAGAACAAACTTTATTCGGAATAATAGGAACACAATTAGGAATAGGGACTGATGAAATTAGTTATAAATCTGACTTTATGAAAGATTTAGGCGCTGATTCATTAGATACTATTGAAATAGTTATGTCTATTGAAGAAGAATTTAATATTGAAATACCAGACCACGAAGTAGAGCAAATGGAAACAGTAGGATCTGTATTAAATTATTTAACTGCAAACCTTTCCAATGGGTAAAGGTTCAAAACGAAGACCCATATCTGTCCCATTAGCCAAATTCAAGGCTAATTGGGACAGGATATTTAAACGAATAATAACAACAAAAGAGGAAACAATGTTAGTATTATATACAGAAAAACAACTAAAAAGAGCGTATAAAGTATTTTTAGCAGACTATGAGGGAACAATAGTTCCAGATCTAGAGGCTTTTAGAATACTATTTGAAGCTAGTGAAGAACTGCAAGAATTAGCAGGCGAAGAAGAAATTATCAAAATGGATTTTAGTGGTGCTTTTGAGACAGATATAGAAAGCTGTGGAGGAACTCCTGAAGGCTTTATACCAAAAGCCACGAGTATTCATTAATGGCAGTCAAGAAAAAGGCTCACGAAAAGTTAGACAATAAAAATATCCAAAGAGTTATAGACGCTCTTAATGGAGAAAATCCAATAACTAAAAAAGAAGCTTGTGGGATGCTTCATATAAATTATAATACCCCCAGACTATCCAAAATTATAAAAAATTATAGAGAAGAAATAGCCTATAGACAAAAAAGAATGGATAGAAACAGGGGAAAATCTGCAACTAACGATGAAAAGAGAGAGATTATTTCACAGTATTTAACAGGTATAACAATTACTGATATTGCTAAAGCAATGTATCGTTCTACTCCTTTTGTAAAATCATTTATCGATAATACAGGAGTCCCTACAAGAGTAACACTAGGAGAAGAATTTATAGTACCAGATGAATGTGTAAAAGAAGAATTCAAAATTGGAGAATGGGTGTGGTTTAATGACTATCACCCAAATGTAAGAGGCGGAAAAGCAGGAAAGATAGTAAAAGATCTAACTTCCACATCTGAAAAAGCTAAAGAATATAAGTGTAAATGTTACTCAATTCATTATTGGACTCCTATAGTATGGCAAGAAGATTTTTGGGCTCCTTGGTGGCCGGGTGCTAAACGATGGAAGGGTCACATAGCTAAGTTATCTTACGAGATAGGATCAATTCAACATCTTATAGATGAGTATGGATTGAATGAGGAAAGTTTATAGTATGAAACTGAAAATGAAAAAGTTTTTTAAATGGATAGTATCTTTATTTCGAAGATACAGAAGTCTTAGCGTTCATTATAATAAGTATAATAAAGAAGGCGAGATTATTGATGTATTAGTAAGAAAGTTTGAAGTAAAGAAATTTTATAAAAAGACACCTAAGTATATGAAATTTAAAACATTAAGTAATAAAAAAGTAGAGATTAAAACTAATAATCCTATGGACTATATAATAGAGGATTTATAATGGAGTTCTTAATGTATTATGCTTCTTTTGCAACAGCGGGTGGAGTAGTATCTACATGGTCACTTTGGCGACCAGCTATGAATTGGATAAAAGAAAATAAACCTGAAAGTATGATTAATCGTTTTAAGTGGTTAAATGGAACATTCTTTTTTATTATATCTACTATATGTGCCCCTGCAATGATAGCTTGTCTAGCTTATGAGGACCGATTTATAGAAAGTTTTATAAAGAGCTTATTAAAAAAAGATGATGAAAAATAATTCTTGACATTATTCTCAAATTTTGATACTATAGAATAATAAAATTGAAAAAGAAAAAAATTAAGGATACAAATGGAAACATACGATACATTAAAAGCATGGGGAATAAGTAAAGAGGACTTAATGCCCAAAAAAGTTCATGAACAGCAAATTAGAGATTTAAATGAACAACTCTATAGTGCTTATGGACGAATTGCTAAATTAACTAGAAAAATCGCCGAACTAAAAGATTAGTGGGAGATCGATTTTATTTAGAACAGCGAGCTAAGACTGGCTCGTGCATTGGTTATCAATCTTTTAGGAGAAAAAGAATGGCTTGGGAAGAAGATAAAAAGCAACAAGCAATAGAAATGTATACTGTCGAAGAACCTACTCCCGAAACGAGTATGGAAGTCGTCAAACTCATAGCTGAAGAATTAAATGAATCACCAAATGGTGTAAGAATGATTCTTACTAGGGCTGGAGTATATATCAAAAAGAACCCTTCTGCAGGAAATAGTGCAGGCAAAACGGGTAGAGTAAGTAAGGCTGAATGTCATCAAATGTTAGTTGATGCAGTTAGTTCTCATGGTGGCTCTCTTGATATGGATATTATCAGTAAAATTTCTGGCAAAGCTGCAAAGCATATCGCAGAACAAATAGTAAGTAATTAACTTATTTAGCGTGGGCTTCTAGTCCACGCCTTTCTGCACCTGAAATTTTGACCTAAAAATTTAAAATCAAAAATAACTGGTTCAACCCTTAAATCCCAGCAAAAATTTAAGAAGGTAAGTTAGCAACACCATAGTTAAAAATTACATTAATTAAAGGTGTTCTCATGGATAAAGAATCTTTTAAGGATAAAGTAAAAGAATGTGAAGACGCTATAATTACTTATCGAAGTACAAACTCACGAAAGTTAAAATATAATGTCTGCACATTAAATTTCACTACTCCTTATATACAGAAAAAACATAATCGTGCCAAAGAAACAAATGACACGGTTTTATTATTCTGTTGGGACACAGATTCCTACAGACTTTTGCGTCCTGCAAATGTCATAAGCATTGTTCCCTTAAACTCAATCTTAAAAAACAAAGGTATACATGAATGGTAGATATATGGCAAGAACCAGAAGTATACTCACGAATAATTCACGAAAATGAAGATGGATTAGAACAAGTTCGTCTAACAATAAACACTTTTCGAGAGGTTGAGTATATTCATCTCAGAAAATATTATTTAGATTTCAATGAAGAATGGCAACCTTCATCGAAAGGAATAGCTATGCCTTTAAACTTATCAAATTCATACGAATTATTTGCGGCTTTGGTTGAAATACTTTCTCTAGCTGAGAGCAAGGGCACAATCATGAAGCATTTTGGTAAAATTTTCAACGAAGTTTATAATAGTTCTTGACTTTCCCCTTAAATTTTTATATAATAAGTATATAGAATGAAAAAAGGGAGTAAAAGTGAGTCTAAAATATCTACTAGAACAAGCAAGTAAAGCGTATTATGAGGGTAAGCCTATAATGCCTGACTATCAATTTGATGAAATAGTCAAACTTCACGAATGGAAAAAGATAGGTTATGTAGGAAATGAAGATAGGATTAGACACGAATATAAAATCTATAGCTTGCAAAAATTTTTTACAGATAATGATAAATGGGTTTGGTATTTTGAAACCTTTTCAGATCATGAAATAGTAGAAACCCCAAAACTAGATGGTGCTTGTATTAGCCTACTTTATAAACAAGGTACTCTAATTCAAGCTCTAACAAGAGGCGATGGAATTGAAGGTGTTGATATTACAGATAAAATTATTTTATCTAATATAGTGCCTAAGCAATTAAAACATATGGACTACTCTCAAGGAGAAGTTAATAACGAATCCGATATATCACAAGTCACGGGAGAAGTCGTTGCTCCCAAATCTATAACTAATTCACGAAATTACTCAGCAGGCGCTTTGAACCTGAAGGATACTAGTGAATTTATCTCCCGTGATCTTACTTTTATAGCACATGATTTGCAACCTGCAGAACATTGCTATACATGGAGTATGGACTATTTAAGATATTCTGGATTTAATACAGTTACAGATCAAGTTTTAGCCCTTGAAGTACCCCAAAAGTGGGAACAGTTTCCACAAGATGGTCGAGTATTTAGGATTAATAACACAAAAGAATTTGAAAGATGGGGTTATACCGCCCACCATCCTCGTGGAGCATATGCCTTAAAAGAGCAAAAAGAAATTCAACAAACAATTTTGAAGGACGTAATATGGCAAGTTGGTAAAAGTGGTCAGGTATCACCAGTAGCCCTCTTAGAGCCAGTCGAAATTGGGGGAGCGATTGTAAAAAGAGCAACCCTACACAATATAGCATATATTGAAGATTTAGGTTTAGAAATTGGTTGCAGAGTAGAAGTTATCAGATCAGGAGAAATAATCCCTAGAATTGTAGGAGTTGTTGAAAAATAGTTCTTGACAAAGGCGGTTAGATTTGGTATAATAATAAAATACAAATGAGAGAATAAGTTTGAAAATGACCAAAACAATAACACCACCAAAAAATTGCCCTAGTTGCAATTCGGTATTAAAATGGGTCAAGGATCAGCTTTTTTGTATGAACGATAGTTGTCCAACTAAAAATTCAAAATTAGTAGAACACTTCGCAAAGTCTCTCAGAATAAAAGGTCTTGGACCAAAAACAGTAGATAAATTATTACTAGATAATATTAATAAGATTTACGAAATAGATTATAATTACATAGAAGCCTCTCTAAAGTCTAAAAAATTAGCCAAGAAATTGATTAATGAAATAGAGAAAAGTAAGAAATCTGATTTACAGACTTTATTACCAGCGTTTTCTATCCCACTTTTTGGAAGGACAGCCTCTGAAAGATTATGTGGGGAAGTTTCGGAAATAAACGAAATAAATGCTGACTCATGTAAGAAAGCAGGGTTAGGTCCGAAGGTAACAAATAATATGTTAAATTGGCTCAAGAACTTTAATCAGTATCAAACACTCCCTTTTAGTTGGAAAACTAATAAGCAAGTTCAAAGAACAGCTTATGTAGAAATAAAAGGAGTTGTTTGTATATCTGGAAAACTTAAGTCTTATCCTACAAAAGCTATTGCTAAGAAGTATTTAGAAGCAAATGGTTATGTAGTGAAAAGTAACTTTACAAAAGATGTGAACATTTTAGTGAATGAAAGTGGGATAGAAACCGCAAAAACTAAAAAGGCTCACGATAATAATATAACAGTAATTAATAATATTACAACTTTAATCGGAGGATAGTCAAATGGGTGTACCTAAATGGACAGAAGAGCGAACAGACTCGCTCACCGCATTTGTAGGAGATGAATCTCCTATCTCTCAAGCAACTGTTGCCGCAGGCGCAGAACACTTGGGAACAAGCCCTCGTTCCGTTTCTTCTAAGCTAAGAAAGATGGGATACGATGTCGAATTGGCATCTAGTGTTTCAACTAAAACTTTCTCAGACGAAGAAGAAGCAACTCTACGAGCATTCGTAGAGGGTAACTCGGGGCAATATACTTACGCTGAAATAGCCACTGCTTTCGCAGATGGAAATTATGCAGCTAAGTCTATTCAAGGTAAGATCCTTTCTATGGAACTTACTTCACACGTTAAGCCTACCGAAAGACCAGCTAGTGTTAGAACTTATTCACCAGACGAAGAAACAACCTTTTTAGGTTTAGTTTCTAATGGTGCATTTGTTGAAGACATCGCTGAAGCTCTTGGTAGACCTATCAACTCAATCCGTGGTAAAGCATTGTCCTTCCTTAGGACTGGTGAAATAAATGCAATCCCTAAACAAAGGGAAAGTAACGCCAAATCCAAGGTGGACGCTTTAACCGAATTGGGCGACATATCTGGAATGTCAGTTTCTGACATTGCTGATGAAATCGGTAAAACACAGCGTGGTGTTAAAACTATGTTAACCAGACGCGGACTTACCGCAGCTGATTACGATGGTGCAGCACGAAAAGAAAGAGTAGCTACTTAAGCTATTTTTTCGTAGGGGGGCAAGGGCTGACGAGTCCTTGACTTTCCTTACGTTTAAATCTGGGGGAATGAATGAATATTGCATCAGCACTACTCAATAGAATTATATTGGAACAAGATACAGAAACTTGGGGAAACTTGCAGCTTCATTATTTACCTCCAGAATATCAATCTATTCACAGAGCTATCAATAAACATTTTGAGCAGTATCTTGCTCTTCCAACCTTTGATGATTTAAAATTAGAACTCAGGGATCAGTCATTAAAGGAAAAAATTTATGCCATAGAATCCCTAGAAGTGGACTCAAATCCATATCAATTATTAGAATACCTAAAAAATGAATATACTCAAGTCGAAATTCTCGATGAGGTAGACGGCTATATTGAAAAATCTGTTGGGATGGCTACAGCAGAAGAAAATATAGAATCTATAGAAGATATAGTAGTAAAAGTACGAAATAAAGTAGAGACAGATACTGAATCTATCAGTATGCAAAAAATTGATGCTTTAGAAACGGAAGAAGAAATAGCTAACTATATACCACTAGGATTAAATGATGCCTATGACCAGAGAATGAGATTTACAAAAACAGATTTAATATTATTAGGTGGTCGTAGAGGAATGGGTAAATCTTTTACTTGTGCAAATATTGCAATAAATCAATTTAATCAAGGTAAAAGTTCTTTATACTTTACAATAGAAATGACCAAAGAACAAACCTTTAGAAGGTTTGCTTCATTAGGAACAAATATTCATCTGGACAGACTTAAGGATAGAAATTTAACAGATCAAGAGTTTCAAAAACTTGCAGAGTGGCAATCTGATAGATTTGAGGGAAGTTCTACTTG
>Ga0310124_10003862_pt1 | contig 9989 bp, 8 predicted proteins | sample CB11b_AW_Bot5_MG_FD_203507 | JGI IMG/M metagenome (GOLD analysis project Ga0310124, IMG submission 203507) | Marine microbial communities from Western Arctic Ocean, Canada - CB11b_AW_Bot5 | ecosystem: Environmental > Aquatic > Marine > Oceanic | place: Canada: Western Arctic Ocean | collected...
CGTGTCCTTACCCGATGCGGAACCGTTCCCTATAGCGGGTCTGACAAAATAATTTCAAGACCAGTTATATTCTTTTGCGTCTGCTCCGGGCCGCCGCCGAAAAGGAATGAGCACCACGACTGCAATAGCTACTGGCTATCACGCGAGAAAAGACAAGCTAGGAGAAAGTCTAAATGAGAGTCATCACAGGCATATGGGTGTTCGTCGGATCGTTACTTGTAACATCCTCATGCCCGGGAGCGCCGCTGGTCATATCCGAGACGGGAGTCGCGAAGGCTGTGATACTACTGCCGGCCGCGCCGACCAATCTTGAAACATTTGCAGCAGGAGAATTGGCCGATTGCCTGGGAAGGATGTCCGGCGACACGTTCCAGGTTACCAAGGAAGGATCCGGGCCAGGCCAAAATCAGCCGGTTATCAGCATCGGAAAGACCCGGCTCTCCGGCAATCTGGAAATGCAGGGACCGCCCGGGAAGATCCATAACCGGGAGGCCTTCCGGGTGGTGAGGAGGGGGAACGCGCTTTTCATCTGCGGCAACCGGAAAGGCGACGCCTGCGACCTGGGCACGCTCTGGGGCGTGTACGGATTCCTGCAGAAGCTCGGGGTGGGGTGGTACCTCGAGGATCCCTTGTTCGAGGTGGTTCCCGACAAGCCGACCCTCTCCGTCGAGAGCATGGACTTCACCGATGCGCCGTCTATGGAGATGAGAGGCTCAGGTGGCCAGGCGCGTGGCGTTACGCCGAACCATAGGCATAAGCGTCCCGGGTATGGAGCCGGGAATGGATCCCAGTTGGGATATCCGTCCGGTGGGCGTGAGGTCTGGTTCAGTCACATGTTATCCACGGTGCTGACCTCAGAGGTGCTCAAAGAGAACCCCGAGTTCACAAAAGACGGCGGCAGGTGCATGACGAATCCAAAGCTGCGCGAACTGTTTGTCGACCATGCGCGCAGTGATTTCCTGGAGAACCCCACCCTGTATGCCTCGTCGCTCTTCCCGGACGACAACACCGGCCCGACATGCAGTTGCTCCGAGTGCCAGCAACTTCTCAATCTGGGCGAGATGGAACAGACGGTGCCTGGAGCGCGCTCAAAGAGCGACTATCTGGTAGACTTCTACAACGGAGTGGCTCGCGGACTGGAAAAGGAGTTCCCGGATCGGAAGTTGATAGGTGCGGCCTATTTGCATTATTTAAATCCTCCAACTCAGACGCGTCTCCATCCGAATGTCATCATCCTATTGGCCCCGCTAACCGATCCCACCGAATTGCATCCCGCAACCGATGGTATGGTGAGGGGCTGGCGTGCGATGGGCGCCAACGAGCTGTACTGGTATGGATACGACATGGGGCTGGAGCCAATGCCCAATGAGATCGCCCGGCGTTACCGCAACTATCGGCGATGGAACCTGGAAGGCGTGTACATCGAACAACGGCCGAACCCCGCTGTCAGCGGCATCAACTACTATCTGGAGGCCGAGCTCTCCTGGAACTGGGACGCGAATGTGGACGACCTGCTCCAGCAATTCTGCTACGAGCTTTTCGGACCGGAGGCCGGCAGGATGATGGTTGACTTCTGGTATGCCTGGGAGCAGAAGAACTACCTTCGCGCAAGACAGCTTATTGGGGCGGCGAAGGCCATTGTGGCGAACAATGAGGTGAAGACAAAGCGAGTGAGATATTTCGAACTTGGGTTCCAGATAGTGGACGCCGGCAGGGAAATGCACGCCAGTCTCAAAAATGAGGGTAAGAAGGCCAATCTGTCGCAGGCGCTTGCTGCTGCGCGCAAGTGTGTTGCCGCGCGCGACTCCGTGAATACCGATTACGGTCCCGGTCTGGGATACCGGGAGACATCGGGGCATGGACGATATGTCGGCGGAGTCGAAAGCATGATACCGGCGCTTGAGAAAATAGCGGCATTCAATCCCCCGAAACTTCCTCAGATGGAGCTGTCGCCCGGTCCGCTGCTTGTGCTGACCGACAACGCTGATGAGCCGGGTGAGAAACGCCTTGCCACCGGCGTCACTGTAACCTATGACCCTCCGGCGAACTGGATTAAAGACAACCCGGCCCCGCCATCAAAGCTGTTCAACATCGGAAGTGACAAGGTCGTCCCGGCAAGTGTGGTGGGCACATTTGGTCCGCCAGACGGTGTCTGGAATATCACACTCGATCTGAAGAAGACATACGAAGTGGATAAGGTGGAGTTGTGGCTGCGGAGTATGCTCCCCGTGTACGTGGAGGTGTCTATCAGTACCGACGGGGATGATTTCGAAAAAATCGATCAGATATTACCAGCAGACCAGATAGGGTGGTTTCGCACTCGCGACCTGGGTGTGGAAGCGCGATACGTTCGGCTCACCATGGGGACTACAGACAATGTAAAGAGACACCTGATTCACCAGGTGAAGGTATGGGGGCGGGAACCCACACCGTAATCCGGAATGGGGTATTGGGCGACATGCAAAAGAAAGCTTTGAGCAAGTTCCAGAATGAGTTCAAGACCCCGGAAGCGCCTTCCGCGGCGTGGTTCTTTGGATGTGGACCGGAAGAGCCAAGGAAGAAGAACTCCGGCGCCAGATACGAATCATGAAAGAAATGGGTCTGGGCGGGTTCTTCATATTCGACGTGTTCACGGGCCTGGAAACCCGGCACCTCTCCGCGGAATGGTTTGTGTGTGTGTCCGCGCGTGCTGCGAGGAGGCGGAAAGACTCGGCATGAAGGCGTGGCTGTACGATGAAGACCGCTATCCTTCAGGCGCGGCGGGCGGGAGGGCACGCACGTTGCCGTGCTCGGTGATAACGGGCAGGGCAAAACTTTCTCATGACGGCGGATCGCCAAACGAAAAGGAGGATGTGACAACGTGCTTTACTTCACCGAACGCGGCCGTATGATCTCAGCGCGGAATGAGGAGATCTGGTCCTGGGTCCAAGTCCGTAAGACCTTCAGCATTGAACCTGTCGGCGAACCGGGCGAGCTGTATCTTTTTGTCTGTGAATACGCAGGCAACCAACTCCCGCTAACAGTTACCGTCGGGCGGACGCAACTTCAGATTCAGCCCGATCCCGATTTGCAGGGGCGATTCTCGTGGCGAACCGTTTTGGTCCCCGCCGAGGCGCTTGGGACGAAGGAACTCGTCGTAACCATCGAGTGTCCCGCCCCGGCCATGAACGCCTGGATTCTCGCGATCGACCCCACCGGCAACTGCGGAGCGAGCCTGAAGAGCACCGACCGCGGCGCCATGTGGCGGCCCGACGCGATGGGCTATGACTTCGTCTTCAGCGGCGAGTACCTTGTTCGTCTCTGGGTTCCCGGCACCGACTTGATCCACCCCGATCTGCCGTTCCAGTATGAGGATCCCCGGCACCCGCGCCTGGATGAACTGCGCCGCCTTCTCGAGGACAGCATGGGGACCCTTCCGAGTGGGACCGATTTCGAACGGGCGTTTGCCCTCAAGGACTGGCTCGCGGGGCAGTGGACCCACAAGAACGGCTGGTACGGTTCCGCTTACGCACCATGGGATGCGGGCGTTATTCTCGACTGGGCCCGGCGCGACGGCGGCCATGGGCTTAAAGGCCTGGATGCCTTCTGCGTTCACTATGCCGTCGCCTATGTCCAGTTCGCTACAGCCTTGGGTCTGGAGGCGCGCATGGTTTTCTCCGACACCAGTTCCCCCGGCGCTGGGGACGGCCACTGCATTCCCGAGGTGTTCTGTCGCGAACACGACAAGTGGGGTGCTTTGGATCCGGACGTTGATGTAGTTCCCACCCTCAACGGTGAGCCTGTGGGCGCAATGGAACTCCATGAACTCGCCATGTCCGACGAATCAGAGAAAATCGAGTTGGTCCCCGGACCCCACCATGCCTCTCGTCCCGACGACATCCGGAACTTCTGGCGTACCCTTTTCCCCGAAGTTCTCTTCCGGCGCTGGGGCATTCTTCCCCGGAATGATTTCTTCTCCCACCCGGACGCTTTCCCCTGTGAACACGGCCGCACAGCCTATCAATGCACTGAAATTCTGTGGTACGATTCGAGGAGTCTTCCCCCTTATCGCTGGCTGCCCTACCATTCGTCCAGGAAAGCCGCCTTCCTGTACCATGGAGCAACGTCAGCGGACGTCGAGCTTTAACTCGGAGGCTTGTTGGGGGCAGGGCATTCGCCGCCGGAATTTTTCAGCAATCTCCTGGGTCGTCGCCGGGATAAGCCGGCAGCACTGGTCCTCGCAAATACGCTGTGTGGCGGCAATGATGCCGAGAAGGGTTTCGCGGCGGAAATTCGTCAGCTCGCCATACTCGAAGGTATTATGGGTTAAGCACTTCAGGTGTTTAACCGGTATCGCATCGCCGGCGGCGACCTGACGCACCACATTCTTCTGAATCGTATACCAATGATTCTTGGCGTCCACAAGTTCGACACGCAGATCCTGTGGATGCGCCCCGCCCCACATGCGTGAGTCGGTGTCCACGGTCATCGGCACGTCGACGAAGTCTACGTTCCCTGTCAGGCTGCGGTTGAACCGATGGGGGTAATGAATTTCAAGAGGGGAATTCCCCCAGATACTCGCACATTGAGGAAGGTTGCGGGTCGGGAGAGACACCATACCATGGGTGAAGCCCACCGCTTCCAGGGCCGGGAAGGTATAGTCGTTCGCCGAACAGTAGCCCGGGGTAAAGCAGTGGGGCTTTCGTCCCATTTCCTGCGCGAAAATATCGATGGCTTCTTCCAGAATCTTGACCTGCTCGTCGAAGCCGTAGACGCCAAGAAACTCCTGATATCCCTGATCCGCCGGGTGCACGTGCAGGCCGACTTCATGACCTGCGGATTCAAGGTCCTTGTAGATCGCTGCATGAACCGCCAGATCGGACGGAATCACCACAAAGGTGCCCTTCATGCCGGAGTCAGCGAAGATCTCCCCGAGCCCGCGAACGGCCCTTTCGCCAAGGGCCGGGTCATTGACGCTGTGTTGCGTTGCCTCGCAGTCGACCTGGACGTTGAACCATATATCTGTATTATGCGACATCAGAACGTGACCTCCCAAAGGTAGCTGCTTCGGAACGGATTATCATTCTCGCCGGCATAGAGCGTGCCGTCCGGCGTGATACAAACATCGTGAACCTGCCATGCAGCAACGTCGGTTTCGGAATCCTTGAGATCGCCGATGAGCGCGTAGGTTCCATCCCCGGGGTTGAACTTGAGAATCTCGCATTCGCCGTCGCGCCCGGTAACGCCATAGGCAAATCCGTCCGGCCCCATGGTCATGGATGCCAACCGGCTTCGGCGACCCCGGCCTTCGTCTTCCACCGCACGGAAGAGGTACTCCGCGTCACCCGTTTCCGGGTCGACACGATAGAGGGCGCCATCGGCGCCGCTGACATACAGGCAGCCGGTGCCGAAGTTGAAAAGCCCCTCCGGCTTGGCGTAGCCATACGAGTGATCGGGATGCGGAAGTCCTTTGTCCATGTAATCGATCTTGTCGGTCTCCGGGTCATACTTGTAGAAGCGGTAGGTGTCGGCGCCGGAAGAGTTCTGCCAGGCGCGTGTGACAGTCCAGATGCCCCACACACAACCGTTGTCGTCGAGGCAGATATTTTCGCCCTGGGCCATGGTCATGCCGGAACTTGTCGGTCCCAGCCAGCGCGACTCGCCGGTCTTGAGGTTGTAGGAGACCAGGTTCTCCGGGGTAAATGTTTGTCCATAGATCATTTCACGTGTCTCATCGAGCACGATGGACTGGATATAGACATGGGCCATGGGAATAGCCAGCTTGGCGATGTCACCGGTGGCGGGATCGTATTTCACAATCGAGGCGCCGGGTGCTTCCCAGAAGCGGTCCACGTCGTGCAGCAAGGCTTGGGCCGCATAGAGACATCCATCGCCTGAGTGGCGGACCAGCGAACGGTGAAACTTGGCATCGTACGGGTCGCGGATGCGGGCATAGCCGGGATCAACCCACTGCTCCTCTTTACGATTCCATCCCCAGAAGATATCCGCATCAAAGGATGTGATGCCGGCATAGATCGTGTCACTCGCGGGTTCGTGGCAAAGACAATCGAAGCTGATCCATCCCTTGCGCCACCTTTCGTCCTTTAAGTTATCGGCGTACTCCCAGCGGTCTTCGATTTGTTCGGCCCATTGGTTTCCGTAATCTTCCGTTCGCAGTTTGAGAGACGTTATGTGCATGGCTCAGCCTTCTTTTCTGATTGTTCACGGATCGCGGCGATGATTTTGTCCTGGGCGCTGTAGAAGCCGTCAAAGACATCCGCGATGGCCGAGGCCGTGCGTCTCTGATCACCCGTTTCATAGTTGTCTGAAAGTAGTCGGATAAATTCCTCAGTACACCTGAACTCTTCATCGTCCAGAATGCCCGGGTAGATCCACGGCAAAATTATTGTCGGATCCTCAGGGCTCGTGCCGGTTGTGATTTCGCAGTACACGCGCGCGGGAGTATCGAAGAAGTTCGTCTTGAGGCGCATCAACTCATTCCGTATCGGCCAGTTGGCGTCAAAATGTGACGGCGCGGAAGCATAGAACCTCAAGCGACCTTTCATTAGACGAGAGAAGCGTGCGGCGCCGAAAGCCCGCATAAGCGGCGAAATCATCACTTCCTTGAGGGCTGCCTTCCATTCACCCATGCTTTTGTCATGAGCGCCGGGGATGAGCGTAATGGATGGCGCCAGGTGGTCTCGAAGGAACAGAAGCGCCTCTTCCAACCTGTCTTCGAGGTCGGTTAATTGTGGCTCTTTATATAATTCAGGAACTTCATAGTGCCGCTCGACGACGTCAAGCATTTCGACGAAAATATTCTCGTCCGGAAACATCTCTCGCGCCAGGCGCACGGCTTCCATCTTGCCGCGGATTGGGCGCTTCGTCAGAATGGACAAGGCCGACTGGAGCGGCGGGCAGAAGTAGTGCATGAAGCGGCTGTGGAGAGGGTACTTGCTCTCGAATGGACCGAGGTTGACGGGCGGATCTATCTTGCGATCATACCGCCCGTAGTAGAGACAAAACTTCGAGAGATGAAAATATTCGTCTTTTTCGTCCCACGGCCGGTCAGCCAGATACCGCTCCAGAGCCGCCAACCTGTCCGGTTGCTCTGTTCGGTAGAACGTCCACTGCGGGTATTCCGGATAGTAGCTCACGGCATCCGTGACTTCTGACCAGGTCAGATTGATGCCCGGAAGGTGCTCCAGGTTGCGTGCCCAGTGCGGGTAGCGTTGGCAGAGATCGAGGTGAACGTCACCGACGGCGGTGGACATGTCACACCAGTCTTGAACGGTCATGCCGTCCTGCATGATGAAGCGGGTGTCGAAATCGCTCATCCCCGGAAGGAGATCCTCAAACTTCCATTTTGCTGCTATGGCCTGTATTCCTGGAATACGGGCGCGGCATTCGGCATAATACATTTCGAAGAACGCTTCGAAATCATTAGGCGGCGGCGGATGAAATTGATCACCGGAGTTCATCAAGAAAAACCTCGCGGTTCTCCCGCGCTGAAAGATAGACCGCATCCAGCAAACAATTCGTCTTGGCCGCTTCGGCCGCGGTGACGGCGGGTGTGCGGTTCTCTTCCACGGCACTGACAAAATCCTCGACCAGCGGATAATGCACGTTCTCATGATTCGGCGCGTCGATTTCCTGGATGTCCCGGCCGACCGTCTTGAGGACCGTGGGGGCGTCGTATGGATGCCACTTGACTTTCGCCTCGGTGCCGACGATCTCGAATTCATGGGACCAGGTTTTCGAGTTCCAGTTGAAGCTGCAGGTCACCTGGGCGCCACCGGGCAGGGTCATAATGGCGGATGCAGAGTCCTCCACGGCGTAGTCGTGGGTCAGCGTAGCGACCTTGGCATAGACCTTCTCCGGCAACCCGAAGAGCCCGATCAGGATGTCGAACATATGCGTGCCCATGTCGGAAAGCGGACCACCACCGGATTTATCAGGAACGACACGCCAGTATTTCGGGTCATCCTTTGTGGGATCGAACCAGGAGAAATAGACCATGCGAATCAGGACGATCTGGCCGAATTCGTCATCCTCAATCATCTTCCTGGCCAGTTCATATTTCGCCGCGAAGCGGCGGAAATAGGCGACGCCGCACTGGCGGCCGGATTTCTCCGCCGCCGCTACCAGTTCCCGGGCCTGGGGATAGTTGAGGGCCATCGGCTTTTCCACGAGAACATGCTTGCCGGCTTCCAGGGCCTGGATGGCATGGGGGGTGTGGAGAAAGACCGGTGTTGCCACATAGACTGCGTCCACCTCGGAGTCAGACAGCGCTTCCGCGTAATCTGTAAAGGCGCGTGCGCCCGTTTCAGCCGCCAGAGCCTCGGCCCGCGCCTTGTCCAAATCGCACACCGCGGTGACCACATTGCGCGAGTCCGCCATCAGGGCTGGATAGACCCGTTTCAGTGCGATGTCCCCGGCGCCGACAATCAGCCAGTTCATGGTGTTCCTTTATTCAGGTCGGCCACGGTCTGTTTAATCGCCCAGGCTATGTATTCCAAATCTTCGGGAGAAGTCGATGGAATAATGGGCAGTGAAACGACTTGACTGCATGCCGCTGCGGCGATCGGGCAATTCGCCGTTGCTTCGGAGTAACCGAGTTCGGAGAAAGCCTCCCAACTCCACACGGCCGGATAATGCATGGCCGTGGCGACGCCGTACGCATCCTTCAGGTGGGCGCTGAACGTGTCACGGCTGAAGGCAACCTTGTCGGTATCGACGCGAATGATGTAAAGATGGCTGCCGTGACCGGGGCCATGCCCTGCCGGGAGAATGATTTCGTCCACTCCGGCCAGGAGATCGTTCATGGCCATCATTGATTCCTGCCGGGCGGCGATGACACGGTCGATCTTCTTAAGTTGGGTCAGGCCGACGGCATATTGCGGCTTCGTCATGCGGTAGTTGAACCCGATGGAGACGACGCGAATCCGGGCGCCGTAGACATAACCGAACGTCTTTTTCTGGCGAACCACTTCGGCAAAGTCGGCGTCATTCGATGTCACGGCGCCGCCCTCGCCGAGGCAGGTCATGTTCTTGTTACTCTGGAAGGAGTAGCAACTCGCTTTGCCGGCGCCCCCGATCGCCTTGTCCTTGTACTTTGTGCCGACGGCGTGTGCGGCATCGTAGATGACCGGGACGCCGGATTCTGCCGTGATCGCATCAAAGGCGTCAATGTCTGCAGCGAGTCCGGCAAAGTGAACCGGGATGACCGCTTTGGTCTTTTCCGTCACGCGCTCGCGCACGGAAACAGGGTCCAGATTCATTGTTATCGGATCAATATCTGCGAATACCACCTTCGCCCCCTGGCCGATAGCTGTGCCGGCGGTACAGACGAATGTGAGCGGGGTCGTAATGACCTCGTCGTCCGGACCGATGCCCAGTGCCATCATGCAGAGATCCAGGGCGGTACCACAGCTGTTCACTGCGACCGCATGCTCGACACCCTCATGCTCGGCCAGCGCATTCTGAAAATCGTTCTCCTCGGGCAGAGGGAAAAAACTGCCGTCAGCGCCACAGGCTCCCTCTGTTACTCGTGTCGCTGCCGCGACGTCCTCGGCGTCGTAGACCCCCCCCATTGCGGCAAATGGAATGGTTCGCTTCTGCATGGTCAACCTCCTGTCAGGACACTACGGCATTGGTGTTTCCCTTACAACTTGTGACATTATATAAGCCCTTGCCCCTCCCATACTACATGCTCCGGAGCGCGGACAGCTCGTTGTCCACGGTCTTCTTGGATTTTCCGTAATTCTCAATGCGGTCGTCGCGGTAATCCGAAACATGATTTGCAGTGATTTCATCGATCGGGGTCTTACCGCCGGCGAACGCAACGAAGGAGCGACCGCTGAACGCATACCGCAAAGACGTGCTCGGCGCTACCGCATAGTTGCCACCCTTGGAGCTGATCGCCTTGATCCATCGGTCGCAGACGTCTTGTATCGTCGTTGCGGCCTTGGAACGCTTCGGCTTCATGCCGACGGTCACACGGATCTTGT
>Ga0310124_10003863_pt1 | contig 9988 bp, 5 predicted proteins | sample CB11b_AW_Bot5_MG_FD_203507 | JGI IMG/M metagenome (GOLD analysis project Ga0310124, IMG submission 203507) | Marine microbial communities from Western Arctic Ocean, Canada - CB11b_AW_Bot5 | ecosystem: Environmental > Aquatic > Marine > Oceanic | place: Canada: Western Arctic Ocean | collected...
CTTGGAAGCGGTTATTGGCATTTGCGCGTAAAGTAAGCGAACGAGATTCTAGCTTAGTTGGTAAATCTCTTTTAACAAAAAACCCACCAGCGAGTTTGAAGGCACAGCGTCGTTTGTCGGCGGGGCCTGGAGTTTCTCTACGGCCTAATACTGGGCTTATGGCTAGGTTGCCGGAGCTAGAAGGCGCTGGATTTGTACATAAACCCGGTGGCGGTAAAAAAGGTTTTAAGTACGCTGTCGATAAACAAGCGATAGATATGCCTAAACCTGGGCCGACTTCTAAACCCGGTTTGTGGTGGTACATGCCTTCTATGCTTGGTGCTGGAGCTCTTGGAGGATATGGAGGATGGAAGTTAATTGATCACATATTAGACAAAAGGCGTCGAAAAGAGATTGACGATGAGGTGGACGAGTCCCGCAACGAATTTCAAGAGGCGTTAGTGTCGCAGTACAAAGAAGGAAGCGATTCTAAGTTAGGCGTTGCGTTGGACGAACTATATGCCAAGATGAACAAGGAAGCCTTCGATATCAATAGTATAGTAAGTCCTGACACACGCGGACGTGCCTTGGGAGCTTATGCAACTTATGCTATTCCCAGTTCTATTTTAGGCTATCTACTTGTCAAAGGATTAACGGATAAAGGGAGTCGCGGTAAAATTTTAGCAAAAGCACAACAGCGTCGTGCATTAAAACAGCAGCAAGCACGTCCGGCTGAGCTTTACGCAGTTCCTGTCCCCATTGATGAGGAGGAGGAGTAATTGAATGGCGATGTCTATGAATATTTTAGACACGTCGCCTAAGTCGTTACTTTCTCCGTCGCAGCCAGTTGCCTCTAAGGAAGAACGTCGTGGGATAGGCGACACAACTGCGGCGCGAAGCAATATCTATTCTCGCGTTCACGAGGCGGTTCAAGGGTTAGAGCCAGTTACCAACGCTAATTACTCATTAGCTTTGCGTGACGTTCATTATCAAGACCCCGATAAACTATCCTTGAAAGACCAGAAATCGGCTATCTTAAGCGGCGAAACTCGCGGGCGTCGTCTTCGTGGTACATGGGAGCTATCTGATAACGAAACGGGTAAAGTTGTCGACAGTAAGAAATCTGTCTTGATGACTGTGCCGCATCTAACACAACGTGGAACATATATTCACAAGGGTAGTGAGTATACGTTGCGCAATCAGCAACGGCTAAGGCCAGGAGTGTTTACTAGAATCCGAGACAACGGAGAAATTGAAGCACATGCCAACATTATGCCTGGGAAAGGTCTTTCGCACCGTTATTATCTCAACCCAGAAACAGGTGTCTTCTATCTTCGGGCCGGGCAAGCCAAGATACCACTTATGCCCCTTGTTAAAACGATGGGAGCCACCCCAAAGCAACTCAAAGAGACGTGGGGAGAGGCCATTTATGCCGCGAATTTCCCCCAGGATGAAGCGTCCTCTCACACGAAGTTACAGGAGAAATTTTTAAGTGCAAAAGATTTAGAGGAGCATGACAATAATGCTCGTAAAGCGTTGGTGCATAAGTTTAGCAATATGACACTTGATCCAGAAGTGACGAGTAGAACATTAGGGAAACCTTACACAGGTTTAACTTTAGATGCTGTATTAGATATTACTAAGAAGCTTGTGAATGTATCTAGAGGCGAGGCAGAGGTAGATAATCGGGATGCACTTTCTTATCAAAAGTTTATGGGACCGGAAGATTTGTTTTCAGAGCGTGTTGCCAAAGATTATGGTGGCGTAAGAAGAAACTTGTTGTGGAAGGCGGCTTACAAAGGTGATTTATCTAGTATGCCGTCGTCAGCTTTGAAGTCACAAATAGAAGCAACATTGTTATCTTCTGGTTTAGGGCAGCCTTTAGAAGAGATTAATCCCGCTGAGATTTATGACAAGGCCTATTCGGTCAGTCGTCTTGGAGAAGGCGGTATTCCTAGCGCAGATGCTATTCCTGATGAAGCACGTGACGTACAACCTAGCCATATGGGTTTTATTGATCCGTTGCGCACCCCCGAATCGTTTAGAACTGGCGTTGATTTGTACATGTCTCGAAGCGTCCAAAAGGGTAAAGACGGTAAAATATATACTCAGTTTATTGATCCGAAAACAGGAAAAAAGATTTGGAGAACTCCTCAGGATGTGTCGAATTTAACTGTTGCATTTCCGGATAGCATGGATAAAAGCGGTAAACGTGTTGCTGTCATGAAAGCCGGTAAAATGGGTTGGGCCAAAAAGCGAGAGATTGATTTAGTTCTTCCTTCTTTTGAGGACGCGCTGAGTCCTTTAGCTAACATTATTCCTCTTAAAGGTATGGTGAAGGGGCAACGACTTGTGATGGCAAGTCGTATGTCTACACAAGCTCTTCCTCTAATTGATCCGGAGGCTCCTTTAGTTCAGTCGGCTATTCCTGGCACCGAAGGTAAACGGAGTTATGAGGAAGAGTATAGTTCTAAGATGGGAAGCCTGCGTGCGAAGGCGGCAGGTAAGGTACTAGCTGTTTCTGGTGATGGCATCAAGGTTCAATATAATGATGGTACGAAAGAGGAGTTAGAGGTATATAACAATTTTCCGTTTAATCGAAAAACATTTTTACATCAAACTCCAGTTGTTGAAGCAGGTATGCCTTTTCAAAAAGGACAACTTCTTAGTCGTTCAAACTTTACAGATAACAAGGGCACAACTGCACTGGGTAAAAATGCTAGAGTAGCTTACTTAGCGTGGCAGGGAAAGAATTTTGAAGATGCTATTGTTATATCGGAAGGTTTTGCTAAGCGCATGTCTTCCGAACACATGTATCAATATGATCTTGAATTTGATAAAAAGACAAAGTCGGGTAAGAATTCTTATATTAGTTTATTTCCTGGAAAATACGACAAGAAAGAATTATCTCGTTTCGGAGATAATGGGGTTATTAAACCTGGAACTGTCGTAGAATATGGAGATCCACTTATACTCGGTGTAAGCCGACGTGAGGGGTCCAAACATAAAGTGCACAAGAAAGGACAGTCCGGATATGCAGACGCAAGTATCTTATGGGATCATCACGATACCGGGATTGTTACCGACGTTGTACTGGGGAAGAAAGGGCCGGTTGTCGTTACCAAAACCGTTAGCTCAATGCAAATCGGTGACAAGCTCTCTGGTCGATATGGAGATAAAGGCATCATTGCTGACGTCATCTCCGATGACCAGATGCCGCACGACACGGATGGTAAGCCCTATGAGGTTCTCCTCAATCCACTCGGAATAATTAGCCGTACTAATCCTGCTCAAATGGCTGAGTTGTATTTAGGTAAAATAGCGGCTAAACGTGGTGCGCCTATTAAAATCCAAGATTTTGATAGCAATCGTGATATGTCTCAATGGGTATACGATGAATTGCGTCGTGAGGGCATGTCTGATCTTGACGCTGTCTATGATCCCACTAGGGATAAGAAAATAAACGATATTGCTACTGGCAATCGTTTCTTCATGAAATTACATCACACAGCGGAATCCAAAGGGCAGGCTCGCGGTGGTGGTGCTTATTCAATGGAAGATACTCCCGCTAAGGGCGGCGAAACTGGTTCTAAGCGAGTTGCTTTATTAGATACTAATGCTCTTCTATCTCATGGCGCTACTGAAACATTACGAGATGTAGGTGCTGTTCGTGGCCAGCGTAATGAAGATTATTGGTTGCAGTTTATGTCGGGGTATAACCCCAAAGATCCCAAGGTTCCGATGGTTTATGAGAAGTTTGTGAATCAGTTAAAAGCGTCTGGTGTAAATGTACAGCGGACTGGTACACAAACGCATATTATGGCGCTTACCAATAATGACGTTGATGCGTTGGCAGGCACGCGCGAGTTAAAGAATTCTGGCGGTGTAAATTGGAACGAAGGTTTACGTCCGGTGGCAGGGGGTTTGTTTGACCCTGCTTTAACTGGCGGACACAATGGTAAACAGTGGTCGGCTATTAAATTAGCTGAACCTATGCCTAATCCAGTGATGGAAGAGCCGATTCGTAGGATGTTAGGTTTGACTAAGAAAGGGTTTGAAGAAGTTATAGCTGGCACGAATGAATTACCAGGATACGGTACTGGCCCTAAAGCAATACATAAAGCACTAACATCTATAAATATTGACAAAGCGTTAGCAGAAACTCGTTCGTTGGTTGAAAATGGCAACAAGACTGAGCGAGATACTGCTATCCGTAAGTTAGGGTATCTTAAAAGTACTAAGAAGTTGGGCATTCATCCTTCGGATTGGATGTTAAAGCGAGTCCCTGTTTTGCCGCCCATGTTTAGGCCCGTGAGCACAATGGGTGATAAGATGCCGTTAGTCAGTGACGCTAACTATCTATACAAGGAATTATTCGAAGCTAACAGCAATTTAGCAGATATGAGTAAGGCTGTGGGGGACGCGGTTGGCGATGAAAGATTGGCAGTTTATAACTCTTTCAAAGCAGTAACTGGCCTTGGTGATCCCATTAGTCAGAAGTCTAAAGATAAGAAGGTTCGGGGCATTTTGAAGGAAGTTTTTGGCAGCAGTCCTAAGTTTGGTACTGTGCAAAGAAAGCTTATTGCTAGTACAGTAGACAACGTTGGACGGGCAGTTATATCTCCTAATCCTAACTTAGACATGGATTCAGTGGGTCTTCCGGAAGACAAGGCTTTTGACGTATATCAGAAGTTCGTTATCCGTCGATTGCGTCGAAAAGGCATGCCTACTACTCAGGCAATGCAAAATATCAAGGACCGATCCGATTTGGCGCGTGAAGCATTGGTAGAGGAAATGGAGCACCGACCTGTTATCATTAATCGTGCTCCTGTATTGCATAAGTTCGGCATTATGGCTTTTAAACCTCAACTCACTAAAGGAGATACTCTACAGGTATCTCCTCTGATAGTAGGTGGGTTTAATGCAGATTTTGACGGAGACGCGATGAATTATCACGTTCCAACGACGGAGGAGGCTCGAAAGGAGTCTTTAGACCGTTTGTTACCTAGTCGTAATTTGTTAAGTCCATCGGATTTCAAATCGGCAATGCATACACCTTCTAACGAGTATATTGGGGGGTTGTGGCATGCGACAAAACAGAAAAGTAAAAAAGCCAGGAAGATATTTCGTTCCATATCAGACGTTCGAGCAGCATATGATCGGGGAGATTTGTCTTTAACAGATCGAGTTCAGGTACTAACAAATTGATAGCTTGCCAAAAATAAAGGAGTGTCAGATATGAGTAGTTATGGAAGTGTAAATCCTGAACTTGTGGGTTTGGCTCTTAATAATGTTCAGAAACATATGAAATCTGCGGAGAAGCAGGCGTTTGTGGCCGCAGGTGATCCGGCCATGATGGGCGGAGATCCCGCTGCTATGGGTGGCGCTCCACCTCCTCCTGGCGGTCCTCCGATGGACCCCGCTATGATGGGCGGTCCTCCTCCTGGTGCTCCTCCGATGGACCCGGCAATGGCTGGTGGTCCCCCAATGGATCCTATGGCTGCGATGCAGCCGATGATTGAGCAGGCTGTTCAGGCAGCGTTAGCTGCACACGGTGGCGGCATGGGGGGTGGTATGGGGGGTGAGGGTCAAATTAAGCCCAAGATTGATGTCAATATTGAGATCATGCAGATAAAGAAGATTCTTGCTAAGATTTCTGACGCATTGGGTATTCATATTCCCGCAGCGGATATGGTTGCCACTCCTGAAGATTTAACGGCAATGGCCCAGGGTAATTCTGCCGGTGCTGGCGCTATGGCAGGCGGTGGAGGCGATCCAAGTGCAATTAAACCTATCGAGCCTATGGGTGCGGCCATGCCTGCGTCTCCTGAAAAAATGGGAGCCTGGGAGAATGGTCGTGCGGTAGATATCAATCAAGACGTTGTAGCGGATCATCAGTCAAATGCTGATAAAGCCGCAGCTCTTTGGCAAATGATGTCAGCATCGACTTAATTATGAGACTTGAAATTATTCCTGACGGTATAGGCAGTGAGCCTATTATTTTGAACGCCTCTCAAGTAGTGGTGAAAGGGGATAATGGAGATCCCGTGCAGATTGCAGCAGAACATGGTCCTGAAGGTGTTTTGTTGCTGTCAAATGTGGATGATGAAGATTTTAACGAGGCATTGCGAAGTATTGGTTTAGACATCACTGTAATTTGCAAACAACTATAGGGTTTTGTATGTCTCAATATAGTCCCAATTCAGTTATTAAAAGAAGTCGGGCTGAACGTAAGAAGTTAGGTATAGAAAGGGTTGTGCCTCCCAAAGTGGTAGCGGCTCCTTCTCCCCCTTCTATAGAAACTAAACCAGAGCCAGAGTCAGAGCCAGAGTCAGAGTCAGATATTGTTAGCGAGATTCTCCAAGAGCGGGAAGAGAATATGCAAGTCCCTAAAATAGCGCTGACGCCGAAAACTAAAAAGAAACCTGTTAAGAAAAAGGCGGTTAAGAAATCGGATAAAAAGAAGACAACTTCACGTGGTAAGAACGTCAAAGTGGCGGAGTTAGATCAAGAAGAGTTGTCTGATTTATTTTCAGGTCCAACATCGACAGTTGATGACGATGATGACGAGTAAATAATATAACTTAAGTGGTACAGCAGGATGCTGAACGCTACAGTAGGTCAACTCTTTGTAAACGAAGCTCTTCCCGAAGATCTCCGGGACTACGATCGTGTACTAGACAAAAAAGAGCTTCAAAGAGTTTTGCGCGAAGTTGCCAAGCGGTATCCAGATGACTATCGTGAGATTTCTTTTGCATTAAACAATTTAGGTCGTGAAGGTGCACAGGAGAGCGGTAGTTTCTCCTTTGGTTTGCGACATTTAAAGCGATCTAAAGCTGGACATCGTATTCGAGAACGTGTCCGTGCCAAGATGGACGCGATTCTAGATCGCGATGATTTGACAGATAAAAAACGTAATGAGCTTATCGTTCGCGCAGTTGGTGCTGAAATGGCTCCTCAGCAAGCCGCTATTATGGCGGAGTCTTTAGAGGACGAGAATCCTCTGGCATTTCAAGTTCTGTCGGGTACTCGTGGCAATCGTATGAATTTGTCAAGTTTACTGGGTAGCGATTTACTGTACGCCGATCAACGTGATGACCCATTGCCTATCCCAGTGACAAGAAGCTACTCGGAAGGTTTGTCTCCAGCGGAGTACTGGGCAGGTTCGTATGGTGCTCGTAAGGGGATCATAGCTACGAAGTTTGCTACACAAGACGCTGGTTTTTTAGCTAAACAATTGAATCAAGTAGCTCATCGCTTAGTAGTTACTGACAAGGATTACGCAGATGAGGGTCAACGAGGCATTAAACGTGGAATGCCGGTCGATACCGAGGATGCAGATAGTGAGGGAGCTTTACTAGCTATAGATACTGGTCCTTACGAGAAGAATACTGTAGTTACTCCGAAGGTGCGAAAGCATTTAAAGCGATTGGGTAAGAAGAGAATTTTAATTCGTTCGCCGCTGGTGGGCGGTTCGCCGTCTGGCGGCGTGTATGCACGAGATGTGGGCGTTAGAGAAACGGGGCGTTTGCCGGGTCGCGGAACGCAAGTTGGATTACAAGCGGCGCAGTCTTTAAGCGAACCTTTGAGTCAAGGGCAGTTATCAGCAAAACATAGTGGCGGAGTTGCAGGCGAAGAAAAGGCAGTTAGCGGCTTTAAATACATTAATCAGCTGATACAAGTACCTAAAACTTTTAAAGGTGGAGCCGCTCACTCGACCAAAGATGGTACTGTGCAACGTATAGAGGATGCGCCAGCGGGCGGTAAATACGTCACTATTAATGATACACAGCATTACGTTGCTGATGGATATGATATTCACGTCAAAAAAGGCGATAAAGTTGAAGCCGGAGACGTTATTAGTGAAGGTTTCCCTGATCCATCGTTGGTGACACAATATAAAGGTATTGGTGACGGTCGGAAGTATTTTGTTAAAGCTTTAAAAGAGGCAATGGAGGGAGCTAATCTTTCCTCACATCGCCGTAATATTGAGATACTTTCGCGTGGTCTTATTAATCATGTTCGTTTAACAGAAGAATACGGGGATAACGTTCCTGACGATGTTGTTCCTTACTCAACGTTAGAACACAAGTGGAAACCACGTGATGGACATAAAAGTATTAAGCCGAAACAAGCAGTAGGTAAATATTTAGAACAACCCGTACTTCACTACACAATTGGTACAAAGATACGGCCCTCTATGGTGGAGGAGTTAAAGACTTTTGGAGTGGATGAAGTTGCGGTGCATAATGATCCGCCACCATTTGAGCCTGAGATGATTAGGGGTATGTCTAACTTACAGCATGACCCGGATTGGTTGACACGGTTCTATGGTTCTGGTTTGAAGAAGAGTCTATTGACTGGCGCGCAGCGAGGTGCGGTAAGTGAAGAACGTGGAACGAGCTTTGTTCCTAGCATTTCTCGTAGTGTAGATTTTGGTCGAATTCCTGGCGCTCTCGTTAAATCTCCTAGTCCTGATTACGCTTTGGAGGAGAAGGACACGATAAAGACGGCGATGAATGTAGATCAGCAACGACTCGACAACTTGCCGGACGACCCTTCTAAGTTCACTCCACAGCAAAAGGAGTGGAATAGAATACACAGCTATGGGGGTTATACTCCTACTGATGATGGGTTTGGTGGCCGGGATCGCGCTGACCGTATGATGTGGCAGAATCAGCAACTAGGGGAGTATGCTAAACAGTATGGCACTGCGCAGCCAATGGATGGCGGTACTAAATACACCTACGAGAATCCTATGTCTGGCGCACAGAGTTCTTGGTCTCATCGAACTCAACAGAGTACTGTTACCCCGCAGTCCTCTCAGCCAGATCCGTATACACCTCCTGCTACAATTACACATCCGTCTCAGACAAGTACCTCAGGTAATACACAGAACACAGTCCCCCCCGCACAAAATACAGGGAGTGTTCCCCCCGTGACTAATCCACATACTCCAAAACCGATGCCCGTTAATGTCCCCGCAGCAAAGCAAAATTTAAGTGACGGTAGTTTTATAACTGGCAATGTTGCGAAGCCTTATAACCCTGCACAACGTGTGCAAGGTTATCGAAAGGGAGGTGTACAGTCACAGCAGCAGCTTCCTGGTTTGTTTAGTACACCTTGGGGGCAGCAGGCTGTTCAAGGAGTGAAAGGATATGGAGGAGCCGCAGGTGCGATGGCTTTAGCGGGGGCGTTAAACCCGCAGAGTGCGTGGACGGCGTTGTCGCCCGGTAAAAATACGACTGCCAGATTGGGTGGTTTAAGCGACGAATTTTATAACTACCATAATCAGCGTCCTCTTGAAGATTATGATCGTAAAGATAAGTGGTCGATATTTGAGGGTGGACATGAAGAGGATGAGTATCAGGCTGCAAAAGCGAAGCAAGAGAATTGGGATCCCTCTCAGATATGGGAAAAGAATGCGCCTCCTAAGCCCCCACGTTCTTTAGACAGCTACGATCGAGACAACTGGGGGTGGTTTGAGGGCAGTCACGAAGAAGACGCATATCAGGAAGCTTTAAAGCAGCAACAGGGAGTTTATCGATAACTTTGAGATATTCATGGAATAGTATGAAATGTTATAATAACTCAGTGGTGTTGCAGAAAAACGTCTAAAACAGATAAACTAGAAATTCCATACAACTGTTAACCAAGCATAGGTTAATTGGTGCAAGGATGCGTGATATGTCGGACATCTCTGAGTTAGCTACCAAAGCAGCGCAACATGAATATTCTGCGCTAGTAAAAGTAGGTATATCACCGTCAGCAGGGTTCAAGATGTTTGGGTTCCTTGATGATGCGCTTAGGCTTGGCGGCAGAACTCTCGGCAAAGCGCCGGGAAAAATAAAGGATGCGTACAAGGTTTTTCGGGAGTCAGAACGAGGCCCTGTCGGCAGAGCCATTTTCGGCCTCGACGATTATGCACCGTCGAGGGCTATGCCTGTACTTAATATGCCTCCGCCGACTGCTGTTGAAGGTTACTTACCACAGATTGCACAGTTAGGTG
>Ga0310124_10003864_pt1 | contig 9987 bp, 9 predicted proteins | sample CB11b_AW_Bot5_MG_FD_203507 | JGI IMG/M metagenome (GOLD analysis project Ga0310124, IMG submission 203507) | Marine microbial communities from Western Arctic Ocean, Canada - CB11b_AW_Bot5 | ecosystem: Environmental > Aquatic > Marine > Oceanic | place: Canada: Western Arctic Ocean | collected...
GTGAGATCGCGGTTTCGAAGAGCCTGAGCGGTGTGGACATGAAGGCCGGCGCCAGCGACCGAAAGTTCATGCCCCCCGAGAGCAGATACCGGATGTAGTTGTGGAGCGGCCGTTGTTCGACGACTTCGAGCGTCGGGTGCCGTTGATGGAACCGGTCCAGATCTCGGCTGAACACAATGTAGGACAGCGCCTGGTTGGCACCCTCCATCACCCCGCTGTCCGAGGTCCAGGGCCCCTGGGTCTTGTCAAACGTCTCGCTGTCGAACAGTCGCCTGAAAAAGCGTGTAGCAACCCACCCGTGGAACGGTTCGATCAGGACACAGCCGCCCCCAGGCACCAGTACTCGCGTGAGTTCGTCGAAGAAGCGCGAGGGGTCCGGGAAGTGGTGGAAGCAGTTGATTCCGTACATCGACCCGACTGATGTATCTGCGAACGGCATCTGTTGCGCGTCGAGCACGAGGTCCAGCCCGGCCGCGGGTTTGATGTCGCTGGCGGTGATTTCAGGAAAGACGGCCTTGAAGAAGCTGACGCCGGCTCCGATCTCGACCCGGGGGACGCAGCTGAGAAGTGGCGGTCATCCAGCGTCCGACATAGTTCGTAGAATTCCTGAAACACGTCGCGCGTGAGGCCGCTCTCGGCGAGGATCGGCTTGTGGATCCGGAGGCGTTCCTCGCTCTCCATGTCCACCGAGGCGAACTGCGGGGCCGCCAGCCAGTTCCGGAGTCGGACAAACAGGCTCATGTGGCGACTACTCCGCGATCCGGTAGAGCGCGGAGCTCGTCCGGATGATCAGACTCGCATCTACGATCGCCGGGGTCGCCATCGTGAACTCGTCGAGATGATTCGTGTGCAGCACCTCGAAGTCCGCTCCGGCCCGAACGACGAACGTCTCGCCCTCTTCGCTCATCGCGAAGATCCGGCCGTTGTAGGCCCAGGGTGAGGCGGTGAAGCCGGTGCCGACCGCGACCCGGCGGCGGCTGTAGATCTGCTCGCCGGTTCTGGCGTCGTGGGCGGTCATGAAGCCTCGGTCCATCAGCGTGTAGTAGTAGTCGCCGTAGACGAGCGGGGACGTGTTGTAAGTACCGCCCTGCGGCAGGTGCCAGGCGATGTAGTCGTTGCTGGTTTCACCCGATTCGAGCGAGATGTCGCCCGTCGCGCCGGGTCGGATGGCGTACACCGGTCGTTGGCGGTCTCCCGTGTATCCGGCTTCGAGATAGAGCAACCCGAAGCGCGAGAATGGCATCGGTACCGTGATCGAAGACAACCCGTCGAGCCGCCAGAGTAATGTGCCATCCAGATCGTAGGAGCGAACCTGGTCGGCGCCGGTCGTCACGATCTCGGTCCGGAGCTCGTGCTCCCAGACATACGGCGTCGCCCAGTTCGTGCCCTCGTCACGCGGGGTGCGCCACACCTCCGCGCCGGTCTCGGCACTGAGGGCCGTGATAAACGACTGGTCATCGTTGTCACTCACCAGATACAGGCGGTCGCCGTGCAGGACCGGCGAGGCGCCGGTGCCCCACCCGGATCGGGTGCGGACCGCGGGCCATTCAACGGACCAGAGCTGGCGGCCGTCGAGGTCGAGACAGAACACGCCGACATTGCCGAAGTAGACATACAGCCGCTCGCCGTCGGTCACCGGCGTTTCCGACGCGTAACTGTTCTTGAGATGTTTGCTTTCTGCCGGCGCCCCCCTGAAGAGCTTCGTCTGCCATCGGATGTCGCCGCTGTCTAGATCGACGGCGTAGGCCACCCAATGATGGGTGTCGACCGGGGTGGGCCGCTCGCCATCGCGATAGAGTCCGCCGATCGGCGCTTCGACGACACCGTCGCTCACCACAGCGGTGAGAAACACGGTCCGACCCCACACCACCGGCGAACTCCACCCGACGCCGGGAATCTCGGTACGCCACGCCACGTTTTCGGTGGAGCTCCAGGTGTCGGGTAGTGCAGGGTCATCGGGCATCGCGGTGATGCCGGCGCCGTCGGGCCCCCGAAACCGTGGCCATTCCTGGGCCGCGGCCGCGGCGTGGCAGGACAATGCACCGACGACGCTGAACATGCTGACCCTGAGGAGCCGTCTGATCATGGCGACCCGAATTGTCGCACAGGGAGCCGGCGCCGGCACCGGCGGCTAGGGCTCCGGCTCCCCAAGTGTCCCCCCCGGTATCGTCCACAGCGCGCCATCGGACGGTATCCGCGCAACGCCCACGCCATACTCAAAAACCAGCCTGCCCCCATGCTCCGCGGTGGCTGCCAGCATGCCGACCCCGCCCAGCGCGACAAGCACCGACAAGATGACCACCCATCGGGTGGTCGAGTGCCAGATGTAGGACATGGCCATCCTGAACGAGGCGAAGACGACGAAGAACCAGGTGGTGCGATCGGCCCAGGCGAAGTGGGCCGTTATCGCGGCGTTCTCTAAGGGCCCGACGCGCATGGCCTCTGCCGCCTCGAGCCCACTGAAATAGGCCACCATAGCCATGAGCGCCCCACCGCAATACAGCCACGTCGCGGTGTCGCGCACCGACGTCCGCGACGGACGATACGCGCCCACGCTATCGACGACCGCAGCCACGAACAGCAGCGAGATCGGGAAATGAACAAGCAAGGGGTGGAGGTTGGGGGCCCAGTCTGGGATCAGGGACATGACGGGTTACGACTCAGACGGGGCTGCGCCCGAACCCCACGCGGCATTCCTCAGCCGGGGGCTACGCGCCCGAACCCCCCGGCGCCCCTCCGCGGGGCCCCCCGGAGTGCCCCACTCCGCCCCGGCTCTTGCGTGTCAAGCGGCTGGTGCCTCGGACCGGCCCATATAATACTGCGGCCACGAAGCCTGGCGCGAAGTCGCGGCGAGGCATCAAGACACGATGGAAGGATGGCACGGCTGGGATGCGTATGCGCCGTTCTACGACTGGGAGAATGCGCGCACTGTCGGTCGCTGTGACTTCCCGTTCTGGCGGCGGCAGGTGGAGTCGTGCGGCGGCCCGGTCCTCGAACTGGGGTGCGGCACCGGCCGTGTGCTGTTGCCCATGGCCCGGACCGGGGAGCAAGTCGTCGGTCTCGACCGTTCCATCAACATGCTTGGCCACGCGCGGCGACGGCTCCGGCGCGCGAGAGGGACGGACTCGGCGCGGCTGGTGCGTGGTGACATCCGGTCGTTGCCGTTTACGTCGGACGGGCATTTCAGCCTGGTGATGGCGCCATACGGGGTCTTGCAGTCACTGCTGCGAAACCAGGACCTGCGACGCACGCTGGTTTCCGTGCAGGGCGTGCTACGGCCCGGCGGAACATTCACCATGGAACTGGTGCCGGATGTGCCCCAGTGGAGCGAGTACGAGCACAGAGTCAGTCATCTCGGGCGTCGCCGGGGCGGCTCGGCGCGGATCAGCCTGGTCGAGTCGGTGCGGCAAGACCGATCCCGGCAGTTGACGGTGTTCGAGCAGGAGTTTACCGAGCGCCGGGGTCGACGCCGGACCACCCAACGCTTCTCACTGGCGTTTCGCACTCTGTCGATGACCCAGATGACAGGCCGTCTGCGCCGCGCTGGATTCACAATCGAGCGGCTCGAGGGCGATTATGCGGGCGGGCCGTGGACCGCCGAGGCCGAGACCTGGCTTGTCGTCGCGCGCCGTGCTAGCTGACGGTTGCGTGATAAAATACGTTGTTTTTCTTCGTCTACCTACGGAGCTTTGCCATGTCCGGCCATTCCAAGTGGCACTCAATCAAGCACAAGAAGGGCGCGGCTGATGCTAAGCGCGGCAAGCTGTTCACCCGCATCATCAAGGAACTCACGGTCGCGGCGCGCGCGGGTGGTGGCGATCCTGATATGAATCCACGGCTTCGCACGGTGATCGCCGACGCCAAGGCGGCCAACATGCCGGCCGACAATATCAAGCGGGCGATACGCCGTGGCACCGACGCCGACACCGGGGTGAATTACGACGAGATCATCTACGAGGGGTATGGCCCGGGCGGCGTCGCGTTGTTTCTCGAGGTGCTGACCGACAACCGGAATCGCGCCGTGGGCGAGATTCGCCACGCGCTCACGAAACATGGTGGCAACCTTGGTTCGGCGAACAGCGTGGCCTGGATGTTCGACAAACGAGGATACGTGTTGGTCGACCGAACGGCGGCTGAGGAGGAGTCGTTGATGAGTGCCGCCATCGAAGCCGGTGCAGACGACTTCCTTGACGACAACGACAGCTGGGAGATCATCAGCTCCCCTGAGGCCTTCGACGCCGTGGCGGAAGCGGTGCGGGCGCTGGGGGTCGAGCCGACGGTGGCCCACGTCGCGATGCTGCCTCAAAATCAGGTGTCGCTCGAGGGCAAGCCGGCACAGCAGATGCTGAAATTGCTGTCCGCTCTCGACGATCTGGATGACATCCGGCACGTCTGGTCGAACGCCGACATCAGCGAACAGGAGATGGAGGCCTCACTGGCGTGAGGATCTTCGGGATCGACCCCGGTTCTCAGCGCACCGGGTACGGTTGTATCGACACGGACGGGAGCCGCTACCGTCTCGTGGCGTGCGGTGCAGTGACCGTGTCCACGCGTCTCCCCTTTTCCGACAGACTCGCCGGCATCTACGACGAGTTGGCATCGCTACTCGCGGCCCATCGGCCCGAGTGCGTCGCCATCGAGGACGTTTTTGTTGCACGAAACGCCAAGAGTTCACTGAAACTGGGGCATGCTCGCGGGGTGGCCATGCTGGCCGCGTCGAAAGCCGGACTGACCGTGGCAGAGTACGCACCGACCGAGGTCAAGCTGGCGCTGGTGGGATTCGGACGCGCCGAGAAGGCACAGGTGCAGCAGATGGTGGCGCTGCTCCTTGGGTTGGACACTCCACCGACGCCCCACGATGCATCCGATGCGCTGGCCATCGCCGTGTGTCATGCCAACACGGCAGCCGGGCCGGCCGCGACCCGGCTGACCGCCGACCAGACCCACGTTCAGAGCTGGAGGCAATATCGCCCGAAGGGGAGTGGGGCGTGACGGGCTCGCGATAGGCCACCAAGATGATCGCGCTTCTCTCAGGCCGGCTGCTGGACAAGGCGCCGAGTCGAATCGTCATCGACGTGCACGGTGTCGGCTACGACGTGCAGATTCCGCTGTCGACCTTCTACGGGCTGGGTGAAGCAGGGGCTGAGGTGTCCCTGCGTGTGCATACCCATGTGCGGGAGGACGCGCTTGCGCTCTTCGGTTTTGGCACGCGGCTGGAGCTCAAGCTCTTCGAGCAGTTGATCGGTATCTCCGGCATTGGCCCGCGGCTGGCCCTCTCCGTGTTGTCCGGCATCGAGTCGGTGGATCTTGTGCGCGCGGTGCGTGACGGAGACGTTGGACGCCTGACAGGAATACCGGGCGTTGGGAAAAAGACCGCCGAGCGAATCGGGCTGGAGCTAAAGGATCGTCTCCAGGCGGTCCTCGAGGTGGACATCGATGATCCCGCCGACAGCGTTGTCGGGTCCGACACGCGCGGCGATCTGCTCTCGGCGCTCCTCAACCTCGGCTACCATCGGCACCTCGCCGAGCGCGCCGTCGACGCGGCGTTGGCGGAGACCGACGGTACGTTCGAACAAATCTTGAGGCAGGCACTCAAGGAACTGGCCCGATGATCGAAGACGAGTCGTCCCCCCGCGTGGTGGCTTCGGAGCGGTTGGGCGACGAAGATCAGTTCGAGCCGGGGCTCCGGCCGCGGACGCTCGATACGTATATTGGACAGGAGCGGCTCCGCGAGAATCTTGGCGTCTCGATCACCGCCGCGCGGCAACGACACGAAGCGCTCGACCATGTGTTGTTGTACGGTCCACCCGGCCTCGGCAAGACGACTCTGGCCTACGTGGTGGCCAACGAGCTCGGGGTTGCCATTCGGACCACCGCCGGTCCTGTCCTCGAGAAACCGGGAGATCTGGCCGCGATCTTGACGAATCTCTCGGAGCGCGAGGTGCTGTTCATCGACGAGATTCACCGGACCAGCCCGGTCATCGAGGAGATTCTCTATCCGGCGATGGAGGACCACGAACTCGACATCGTGATCGGCCAGGGGCCGGGCGCGCGGTCTGTCAAGGTCCCGTTGCAGCCGTTCACGTTGATCGGGGCAACGACCCGAGCCGGTCTGCTCACGGCGCCGTTGCGCGCGCGGTTTGGTATCGTGCACCGCCTGGATTTCTACCGGACCGTCGACCTCCAGGAGATCGTCCGGCGGTCCGCCGGCATTTTCGCGGTGCCGATCGACGACGACGCGACCATGGAGATCGCGCGTCGGTCGCGTGGGACCCCGCGAGTGGCGAATCGACTGCTGCGTCGTGTGCGCGACTACGCGCAGGTGCGCGCCGACGGCACGATCACGCACGAGGTGGCGCTGAAGGCGCTCGAACTGCTGGAAGTTGACCTGAACGGTCTGGACGCAGCGGATCGACGATTGTTGCGCACCATCATCGACAAATTCGGGGGGGGACCGGTCGGGCTGAATAGTATCGCTGCCGCGATCAGCGAGGAGAAAGAGGCGATCGAAGACATTTACGAGCCGTTCTTGATCCAGGCCGGGTTTCTCGACCGCACCCAGCGCGGCCGAGTGGCCACCCCACGCGCCTACGACTACTTCGGATTACGGGTGCCGGATCGTGAGGGTCGGCTTTGGTAAGGAGTCTCTTTGTGGGCACGGGTCATGGGTCTTCACCCCGGTCTGCACCCTGGCGGCGGTTGGGCCCGCACGAGCCGGCCTGACGCACCGGATCGCTCGGTGGGAAAGGATGCGACGGACGAGATGAACGAAACGACACGCGCCGGAGACCCAGGTCGGACACTCCGAGCTGTGCAGATCTCTTCGCTGGGTACCTATGTGCCGCCGCGAGTGCTGACCAATAGCCAGCTCGAGCAGATAGTGGACACGTCTAATGAGTGGATTCTGAAGCGCACCGGTATCCGCGAGCGACACATCGCCGATGACGACGTTGCCACATCGGACCTGGCGGTCGAGGCCGCGCGCAGCGCACTGGCAGGGGCCGGGGTAACCGCGGCGGACATCGGCTTCCTCGTGGTGGGGACGACCACCCCGGACACGTTCTTTCCCAGTACCGCCTGCCTCGTACAGGACAGACTTGGCGCGACTCGGGCGTGGGGGTTCGACTTGGGGGCCGCGTGCTCAGGTTTCACCTACTCGGTGACGACCGCCATGCAGATGGTGGCGTCGGGGGCGCACGACCATGCGCTGGCGATCGGCGCCGACGTCATGTCGCGGATCATTGATTATCAGGACCGTACCACCTGTGTGATCTTCGGGGACGGGGCCGGCGCGGTCGTCGTCTCGCCCGCGGCGGATCCGGATCTGCGCATTCTCGATTTCGCCCATGAGGTGGACGGTAGCGGCGGGCCCGCGCTCCGGATGCCCGCCGGTGGAAGCCGGCTTCCCGCGTCTCATGACACGGTCGACCAGCGACTCCACTACGTGCATCAGGATGGCGCGGCGGTGTTCAAGTTCGCGGTACGAAAGACGAGCGAGATCTGTCATCGGATTCTGGATCGCAACGGTTTGCGGACCGCCGACGTCGACCTGTTTGTCTCTCACCAGGCGAACCGGCGGATCATCAAGGCCGCTGCGGGCCAGCTCAGCCTGCCGGACGAGAAAGTCGTGATCAACATCGACCGGTTCGGCAACACGACCGGCGCGACCATTCCATTGGCCCTCGCTGATGCTCTCGCCGACAAGCGACTCAAGAAGGGCGACCTGGTGCTGCTGGCGTCGGTCGGCGCCGGGTTCACCGTGGGTGCGATGTTGGTGCGCTGGGCGTACTAGCGGTGTTTCTTGGCCTCGGGCTTCAGGCTTCGGCTTCAGACTGATGCCACGCGACTGATGCCCGTGCTGTCACTCGGCGGACGTGTCGCCGCCGTCGCCCTCCATGCTTGTTTCAGATTTTGATTTCGACCTTCCGCCCGAGCTGATCGCGCAGAAGCCGACTGATGACCGCGAATCCGCCCGGCTCTTGCTGGTCGACCGCGAGAGTCATGGGTTTGGGGACCGATGGGTCACCGATCTGCCTGATTTGCTGGGGCCGCGCGATCTGCTCGTCATCAACGACACCCGCGTCTTTCCTGCCCGGCTGCTCGGCCATCGCGTACCCACCGGCGGCGCGGTCGAGTGCTTGCTGTTGACCCGGCTCGACGGCGAACGGTGGGATGTCCTGATGCATCCCGGGCAGAAGCTGCGGGTCGGTGCGCGCGTGCGGTTCGAGCGAGAGGGGCGTCGGCTTCATGGCGAGGTGCTGGAACATCGCGTGTTTGGCCGTCGAACGATTCGTCTCTGGGGCGACGGTGACCGCACCGTGGAAGAACTGGTGGATGAACTCGGTCATATTCCGTTGCCGCCATACATACGTCGGTCCGACCAGCCCGTGGACCGCGAGCGCTATCAGACGGTATACGCCTCCGTCCGCGGTTCGGTAGCCGCGCCGACCGCCGGTCTCCACCTCACCGATGCGATGTTGCAGCGGTGTGCGGAGAGGGGCATCGAAGTGGCCCGGCTGACGCTGCACGTCGGATACGGCACGTTCAAGCCGGTTCGCGTCGATCGTGTCGAGGACCACACGGTTGATGCGGAGTCATACCACGTGCCGCCGGAGACCGCTGACGCCGTCAATCGTGCGCTCGACACAGGCCGGCGCGTGGTGTCCGTCGGCACCACGACGACTCGTGCGCTCGAAACGGCCGCCCGGGTCGGCGGCGGCCGACTGCGGGCGGGCCGCGGTGTCAGCGACCTCTACCTCTATCCAGGGGTGCCGGTCCAGGTCGTCGGGGCGCTGTTCACCAACTTCCATCTGCCTCGCTCATCGCTGCTCATGCTGGTGAGCGCCCTCGGGGGGCGGGAACGGGTGCTGGATGCCTATGCCGCGGCGGTGCGGCGTGGCTATCGGTTTTACAGCTATGGCGACGCCATGCTGCTTCTGTGAGCCTGGTGGTAGGCCGCTCTTGCACCCGTTCCCTGGCCGCCCGTGATGACAGTCACGCTGCCTGCGACGGCCGCTGAATCGCGAAAGCATCTGTCCTGCGCGGTATTCCTCACCTCGGTCGAGGACTGCCGGTATTCTCGCGCGCGGACTTCCACCCCGGGCTGCAAGACTTGATACAATGACGGCGTGCCCACCGGCACGACGGACCGCGAGTGGCGGTTCGGCCGCGCCGACACAGTCCACGAGAAGCGTTGCCTGGTGATGTTGCGCCGACGTCGGTCCGTGCGCCCAGAGGAGTCGCTTCGTTAGCACGCCGGTGTAGCTCAGCTGGTTAGAGCACGCGGCTCATATCCGCGGCGTCCGGGGTTCAAGTCCCTGCACCGGCACCATTGTCCTCACCGCGGGAGTGGCCGGGGTTCGTACGCAGTCACCTGAACCCCGACCACGACCCGCCGGTGTCACGTCTCAAACCTTTCGTTGGCCGTGTCCATCCCCGGCGGGGCGGTCTCGAGCGACCACGTCAACGGACCCCACTGGCTCCTTCGCCACGTCCGGCCAGCCGCGCGCCGGAAACCGGCGAGACTGGCCAGGGCGCGCGACAATGCGAGCCCGTAGCCCCGTCTAAGAACATGACTGAACTGGTCGCGAGGGTATCGGCGTTCCTGAGCCACCAGGCGTTGATTCCGGACGGGGCGCGAGTGCTGGTTGCCGTGTCCGGTGGCGGCGATTCGGTCGCCTTGTGGTGTCTGCTCTCAGAGTTGAGCCAGCGGCGGGCGTTCGGCGTGGTCGGGATGGCGCATCTCAACCACCAACTGCGAGGGGCGGCCTCGGACGCAGACGCTCGTTTCTGTCAGGATCTGGCGAACCGCTTCGGGTTGCCATGTGTCATCGAAGCGACCGATATCGCGGCGCTGGCGCAGGCCGAAGGGATCTCCATCGAAACCGCCGGCCACCAGGCGCGGCATCGGTTCTTCGACCGGGCCGCCCAGAGTCTCGGCGCCACGCACATCGCGCTTGGTCATACCATCGACGACCAGGCCGAAAC
>Ga0310124_10003865_pt1 | contig 9984 bp, 8 predicted proteins | sample CB11b_AW_Bot5_MG_FD_203507 | JGI IMG/M metagenome (GOLD analysis project Ga0310124, IMG submission 203507) | Marine microbial communities from Western Arctic Ocean, Canada - CB11b_AW_Bot5 | ecosystem: Environmental > Aquatic > Marine > Oceanic | place: Canada: Western Arctic Ocean | collected...
TCGCCGGCAAGCAGATGACTGGACGTTCGAGGAACCTGGCGACGAGTAGGTTGGGCTGGCGCGAAAGTAAGTTCAACCGCAACCCGCAACCTGCCTCAGGCCTCCATGGCGGCTTGCCGCAGTGCTGATTCGCCGACGACCAGCTCGCGCACTTCCGCCGCCACGAAAAACGATCCTGTGACGCAAATAACATCCTCGGCTGCGGCCCATCCTGCGGCCAACTTCCAGGCCGCCGGCGGATCGACTCCCGTCCGAATCTCAGGCGGCGCAAGATCCGCATCTCGATTCGATTCGATCAAGGCTTGGGCCCGCGCGACCAGTGCAGCCGGGTCAATGCCGCGGGGATTGTTCTGATAGCGCGTGAACACAATTCGGTCGAAGCGGGGAATCAGTCGCGACAACATCCCGTCGATATCCTTGTCCCGACTGGTCGCAAATACCAGCAACCCACGACGATCGCTGAATCTTTCGTCGATCGCCGCGCACAGAGACTCGATTGACGCAGCGTTATGGGCCGCATCGATAACAACCGTCGGCGCACCCTGAATCAATTCGACCCGCGCGGCGCAGCGAACTTCTTCCAGCCCGGTACGCAGCGCCGCTTCCGGGAATTCCCAGCCCCGTCGGCTAAGTTGGGCCAGTACGGCCAGCGCCACCCCGGCATTGGCACCCTGGTGCGGACCAACTAATCCCAGGCGAGCGCCGTTCAGGCGCAATCCGTCGGGCCGATCTGTTTCGGTGAAGTCCACCCATCCGCCGAGGATCTCGTCGACAGGACCGGGTTGGTATTGGATACGGTAATCTCGAGACACTTCAATCAGCGGCGCGGCGCGATCGCGGCAAACGGCGCGAATCACGTCCCGGGGTTCCGACTCGACAACACCGCTGATCATTGGAACACCCGGTTTGACGATGCCCGCCTTTTCCGACGCAATTGCCGCCAGCGTCGAACCGAGTTGCCGCATATGATCGAAGCTGATACTGGTGATCGCTGTGACCTCTGGCCGGCAAACATTGGTCGAGTCCAAGCGACCGCCGAGCCCAACTTCCAGCACGGCGATGTCGACACGTCGGCTGGCGAAGTGCAGCATCGCCATCGCCGTGGTGATCTCGAAATAGGTCAGGCCCTGAGGGTCGTCCAATCCCGCCGACGCTTCCCTGTCCATTTCTGCTACGGCGTGTCGCACCTGGTCAACCAGGTCGACCAACTCAGAAGGCGAGCAGGCCTGGCCGTCGACCACCATCCGCTCTTCGATACTCACGAGATGCGGCGAGGTGTACAACCCCGTGCGGTAGCCGGCCGCCCGGCAAACCGCGGCGATCATCGACGCGGTCGATCCCTTGCCTTTGGTCCCCGCCAGATGGACCGCGCGCAGGTGGTGGTGTGGGTTCTCCACCGCTGCCAGGAATCGAAGCATCCGGTCCAACTTGAACTGCCGGGAGCGATACGGGATGACCGCGGTGCGCTCGTAGTCGATTCGCCCGAGCAGGAACTCCAGGGCGGCTGGATAGTCAGGGCACGACGAGGACGGGCTCATCCGGAACAATTGCTGAGTGGTGGTCGGCTGCTGAATGGTGGTCGGCTGCTGGGCGGTGGTCGGCAAGCGGCCTGTTATAGGTCGCACAACCAATCCTTGTAAGGGGTTAGGAGCTGGCGTATACTCACTGGCCTGCGCCTGGCAGGCCCCAGTCCGGATTATTCATCGGTTGCGTCGCGATGCGACTATCAACTTAAAAAAAATGTACAATTTTACGAACCGGCGGCAGCGATTCAGCGTACCAATGTATTGTCTTCATGTCCGGGCGGATTCTCCAGGCCATCTGCCACAAATTCTGAGAGCGAAACGTTCGAAATCACCGTGGGGGAGAGTAATCGATGAGTGAATCGGTGGTGGCGGAGCCTCAGCCACAGTCGGCTCAGGGCTCCGATGACGTCGTGCTGGAAGCGCGGAATCTGACAAAGACCTATCGCGATTTTTGGGGCCGGCAGAAAGTTCAGGCCCTGCAGGCGCTGGACCTCGAAGTGCGTCGCGGCGAAATATTTGGACTGCTGGGTCCCAATGGTTCCGGCAAGACAACCACGATCAAGTTGCTATTGGGACTACTCTTTCCATCCAGCGGCCGGGCGATGGTATTCGGTCGTGATGCTACCGAAGTGGACAAGAACGAGCGACTCGGCTACTTGCCCGAGGAATCGTATCTTTACAAGTTTTTGAATGCCGAAGAGACGCTCGACTTTTATGGCCGGCTGTTCAATATGTCGGCCGCCACGCGACGCCAGCGGGTGGGCGAGTTGATCGACCTGGTGGGACTCGAGTGGGCCAAGCGACGTCAGCTCAAAGAGTATTCCAAAGGCATGACGCGCCGCATCGGTCTGGCGCAGGCGCTGATCAATGACCCTGAGTTGATCATGCTGGACGAGCCGACGACGGGACTTGATCCGATCGGTACTCGGGAAATGAAGGACCTCATCCTGCGGCTCCGCGACGAAGGCAAGACGGTGTTGTTGTGCAGCCATCTGCTGGCAGATGTCCAGGACGTGTGCGACCGCATTGCCATTCTCTACCAGGGCGAGCTCAAGGAATTGGGGCGAGTCGATAGTCTGCTGAAAGTCCAGGACGTTACACAAATCCATGCGAGCGGACTGAGCGAGGAAGCTCAAAACGAAATCCGCGACGTCGTTGCCCGGCACGGGGGTGAGTTGGTCTCCATGGGCAATCCGACGAACACGTTAGAGGAGTTGTTCCTGAAGATTGTCCGGGAAAGCGAGGAACGTCCCGGTATGCGGGCCACGGTGTCGAAAGAATGAGCAGCTAACCATGGTCCTCGAACATGAAATCCCAGGAATGTTGACCTGGGTCATACTGAACCTCAAAGGATTCCTCGCCATCCTGGTCGTGCTGACCGTCGGCGGCATGTTTTTGGGATTTCTGCGATCGGCGATCAGTCAGGGGCCGGGCGAAGCGTTCTATGCGGTGGCGCGGACGGTTTTCACCGCGGGGTACGAGTTGGGCAGCTTTTCGCTGCGCCGCATGCTGGCCATGGCGTGGCTGGCCTTCAAAGAATCGTGGCGTCGGCGAGTTTTCGTCGTGCTGATCGTATTTGTCGCGATCCTGATGTTTGCCCGCTGGTTCCTGGATGCGGGCAGCGACAATCCCACGCGCCTGTTCATCAGCTTCGTGATGACGGCCACCAATTTCTTGATGTTAACACTGGCGTTGTTCCTCAGTTCGTTCAGCCTGCCTACCGACATCAAGAATAGAACGATCTATACGATTGTGACAAAACCGGTTCGCGCCTGGGAAATTATTCTCGGACGAATCGTCGGGTTCACCGCAATAGGAACCGTGCTGCTGGCGATCATGGCTGTTTGCAGCTACGTCTTCGTCGTACGCGGAGTTGTGCATTCGCATGAAGTCGCGGAAGAACTGGAAGAGGTCCTGGATGACGACGGCGAGTTGATTGGCTGGCAGGGTCGCACGACGCTAGACAGCGGGCACCGGCACTCGTTCACACTGAATCTGGAGGGCGTTGGGCAGACTAATCTTGTGCAAGGCCACTGGCATCAGGTGGAACGCCAGGAGCAGGATGGAAAAGTCAGGGTAGAGGTCGGTTCGCCGGTAGGAATGCTGCTGGCACGCGTACCCAGGTATGGAAAACTACGGTTTCTAGACCGAACGGGAGTGCCGGGTGAGCCGATCAGCGTCGGTTACGAGTGGACTTATCGCGGGTACTACGAGGGGGGCACCCTGGCCGGCGCGATCTGGGAATTCGACGGCATCACTCGCGAGGAGTATCCCGACGGCTTGCCGTTGGAGATGGCCATCCGCGTATTTCGAACTTACAAAGGGGAAATTGAGCGGGGTATCATGGGTTCGCTGGTAGTGCGCAATCCGAATCCCGCCAAACGGGTGGAATCCGCGCCGATCTATTTCGAGGCCGTGGAATTCTCTCCCCAGCGAAGACTGATCCCCACGACGTTCGAACCTCTTGAGAGCGATGGCAGCGACCAGCAGACGCTGGACCTGTTCGATGATCTGGTTGACGAGGGCCGGATCGAGATTCTCGTCCGCTGTGAAGAACGGGCTCAATATTTCGGCGTCGCCCAGGCAGATATGTATCTGCGGGCTGGCGACAATTCGTTCCTTGCTAATTTTTCCAAGGGATACGTTGGCATCTGGTTGCAGATGGTCCTGGTCACCTGCTTCGGTGTGGTGTTCAGCTCAATTCTGAGTGCCGCAGTCGCGATGATCGCCACGCTTGCCACAATCGTACTTGGATTCTTCACGGACAATATCCTGGAGCTCGCCCATAGTGTGTTTTCGGGGGATAAGAGCGTGGCCGGTGGCGGTCCGCTGGAGGCGGCGATCCGAGTTCCAAACCAGATGAACCTGACGCGCAAGATAGAAAACCCCGTGATGCCGTTCATCGAGGCCGTTGACCAGGGCATCATGGCCATCATGTGGTGCGCCGCCAAGTTAATACCGGATTACTCGAAGTTCAGCAATATTTCCTACGTGGCCAACGGGTACGATATCCCCTTTGACTTATGGGCCCAGCAGTGCGCGGTCACGTTAATCTACCTCCTGGTGATAACGTGCATTGGATACTTTCTGCTTAAGACCAGGGAAATCGCGGCATGAATCGCAACAAGTCCTTTTGGCGCAAAGTGGTTTACATCGCCCTCATGGCGATCCTGCTACTTCCGCTTTCTTACGTCAGCCGACCGGCGACCAGCAAGAGTAATGGTGGCGTGTTGGCGCGGCTGCGGGCGGATCACAGGTTGTCGCAGGCGCAGCTGGGCGATATCGATCCAGCCGGAGAAGCGATCAAGCTGGCCATGTTCGGAATGCATGGCATTGCCGCGAACGTCCTCTGGACTAAGGCCAATCATTACAAGATGACGGAAGATTGGACAAAGTATTCGGCCACGCTGGACCAGATTACCAAGTTGCAGCCGAACTTCATCGAGGTTTGGAAACACCAGGCCTGGAACCTCTCGTACAACGTCTCCGTTGAATTCGATAATTATCTGCATCGTTACGAGTGGGTCAAACGGGGCACACAGTTCCTGGTCGGAGGAACACGGTATAACGTGAATGAACCGCGGCTACTGTGGGATATCGGTTGGTTTTTTGGTCAGAAGTTCGGCCGCAGTGATGAACATGTTCAGTTCCGACGTGAGTTTCGTAAGGACACCGATTTTCACGATTTTTTGACCGAGCACATTAACGTCGAAGAATCCTACGACTGGGATGGTCGACCTGACAACTGGCTGGTTGGCCGGCAGTGGTTCCTCAAAGCACAGCACGCCGTCGATAACCTGGGGTCGCCGCTGCGTGGCAAGAGCCCGGTTGTCTTCAATTCGAATCCCCCGATGGCCCTGATCAACTATGCCGCCGCGATTGAAGAAGATGGATACCTGGGCGAAAAAGCACTGTTTGCCTGGGAAGAAGCACACGCCGATTGGCTGAAATTTGGCGACCGCGAGATCCTCACGTCGTACGGATTTTACATTCGACTGAACGAAGCGGAAGAGCTGGAGGCTCAGGTCGAAGAACTCGACCAGAAGATCGACGACTTGTCTCCAGGATTGAGGGAGACGATCAAGGGCGAACTGGTCGCCGCGCTCCCCCCTGCCGAGCGCGAGGCGGTCGAGACGCCGCTCATAAACCGCACTGAAGATCAACGTCATCTGGCGGGACGTGCCGATCAGAAGGTGACGGTCACCGACGCGACGCTGGCTGGCCGGCTCGAGGGTGACGACCAGAAGAAAGCCAGGAAACTGCTGAAGGAACTCAACGAGAAGCGAAACCGAATGCGGATCGTCAAACGGTACCGCGGGATCGTTAATTTTGACTACTGGCGGACCAGGTGTGAGGTGGAACAACAAGAGATCACGCTGCAAGCTCGACGCTTCCTGCGAGATGCCGACGGTCATGCCGAGTTGGCCGAATTAACGGATGCTCGCGACGACTACGTAGAATCGTTTGCGCTGTGGGGTGAAGTCTATGATCGGTACCCCTCTCTGACCGACAGCGTCGATGCCGAGGATATCGTCGACGCTGTCAAGAGATACGCGCACATCCTGGAACAGCTGGACGAATCCTTCCCGTCCGCGGAGGACTTCCCGTTAAAATCTGTGGTCGAGGAACAGGATCGACGGTGGCGTCCCTGGAACGAAGCCCCGACTCAACCGGAGGAAACGGAGGCGAGCAACACGCCAGCCGAGGACGAACCCTCGGCAGCAGCGATCGAATCGGATGAGGCGAACGACACGCCTCCGGAAGAAACCGAATAGTATATGTATCGCCGCTTCCCAGCCCCAAGGTGGATCCGACGTGCCGATCGAATTCCGTTGTCACACCTGCAATCGTCTGCTGCGAACTCCGGATGACAGTGCCGGTAAGCCGGCCAAGTGTCCTCAGTGCACCGCGGTGCTGACCGTACCGGTGAGTTCCACGAGCGAAGAACCAACACCGAAACGTACGGCCTCGCCTCCGACCGCACTTCCGGCCGGTGCCAATCCGTTCGCAGCAGCGGATGGTGGAGCCGGCAGCCAACCCAATCCGTTCGCAGCAGCGGATGGTGGAGTCGGCAGCCAACCCAATCCGTACGCGTCGCCGACGACGTTTGCGTCCGAACCGAAGCCTGAGCTGGCCGGCACCGACGGACTGGTCCAGACAAGAATCGACTTCGGCGATGTTTTAGGCCTGGCCTGGAATATGTTCACGACCAACTTCGGAATCTGCTTGTTGTTCGGGCTGATCTGCTTTGGCATCAATATGGGCTCGACCGTGATCAACCTGCCGCTTCAGTTCGCACCTCAGATGGCGGGCAATGAACCAATCGCGATCATCGGTTCGCTCATCATTCAGACGGGTATTGGGATCCTGTTCCAAGCATTCATCTTCTGCCTGATGGTCATGTTCGGGTTGCTGTTGTTGCGCGGAAACGTTTCGCCATTGAGTGAAATCTGGAAGCTGGGACCACATTTTCTGCCAGTGGCGCTGGGGTACTTTGTGATCACATTAGGCGTGTGGGTCGCGATCGTGATTGGTGCGGTGCCCGTCGGCCTGCTGGTCGCTTCGGGCGACGAGTCACTTCAGATCGCGGCGGTCATCGTCGGCATCTCGCTCGGCTTGCTGCTGCTGATCGGCTACATCTATTTGCTCATATCCGTGATGCTGACATTTCACTTTGTCGTCGACCGTCGTTTGGGCTTGTTTGACGCGGTCCGCACTTCGATGCAATTCATGCGGGGCAACAGGTTGACGGCGCTGGCGATCGGCCTGGTGGTTTCCGTCATAACGCCGTTCGTTGTGATCTTCACCTGTTTTCTGGGCAGCATCGCTGTCACACCGTTCATGGCGCTAGTGTGGACCGCGATTTATCTGAAGGCGACGGGCCAGCCGGTGGTGGCCTAGGGAAGACCTTCGATCCTCGCCGCTACCTCGGCTTCGGAGCAATCAGCCCTTCCTCAGGGCTACTGGCCGTAGCGTACAACTTCTTGGGAATGCGTCCGGCAAGATAGGCCAACCGTCCGGCCTGGGTGCCGGTTTTCATCGCGCGGGCCATGGTCAGGGGATCGCGAGCATGCGCGATTCCCGTATTCAACAACACTCCATCCACTCCCAGCTCCATGGCCAAAGCTACATCGCTGGCCGTGCCCACGCCGGCGTCAACGATCACCGGATAATCGGGATCGTTTTCCTTAAGATACTCCAGGCAAATGCGAATGCTGTTCTCATTCAGAATCCCCTGCCCTGAACCGATCGGGCTGCCGGCGGGCATCACGCTGGTCGCTCCCGCCTCCTTCAGACGTCGAGCAACGATCGGATCGTCGCTCGTATAACAGAGCACCTGGAAGCCCTCCTGCACGAGTCGTTCTGTGGCTTCCAGGGTAGCGACTGGATCGGGCAGCAACGTCCGCGTGTCAGCGAGCACCTCAAGCTTGACCCAATCGGCACCGGGGTTTTCCAGGCCGAGCAGGATCTCGCGCCCGAGGCGCGCGACGCGGACGGCATCGTCCGCCGTGAAACAACCTGCCGTGTTAGGCAACAAGGTGTACCGCCGGGTGTCGATGAAGTCGAGGATGTTATTACCGTCGGCATCGATCAGTCGTTCGCGGCGCACGGCGACCGTGATGCAGTCAGTACCGGACGCCTCGAGGCACTCCGACATCAATTCGTACGTTGAGTATTTCCCTGTCCCTACAATCAATCGGCTGGCGAGCGAGTGCCCACCCAACTGCAGTCTATCCTGCACCACAGCATGCGCAGTCGTCACGTCTTATCCTCCTCCAACCAGGGTCACCACCTCCAGGCGGTCCCCTTCCATTAACAAATGTTGCGAATGCCGCTGGCGCGGGACCAACTGGTAGTTCACTTCAACTGCCACGTGGCGTGGTTCCAACTTCAATGTGGAGAGCAGCTCGGCAATCGAAGCCCCGTCAGCCACCTCGCGGGATTCATCGTTAAAAAAAATCTTCACGAAATACTCGTTACTCTCGGATATCGATGCTGCGTGCGATCCCCTTAGCCATCAGAACCATGCTCCCCTGCTGCATCTTCCGGGCATTGTACTTTACTGAGTTCCACGGCACAGCATAGGCGGCGAATTTTCCGGTGTTGGCGTCGATCACGTAGACCATGCTTTGCGCCGGACGCACGGTGCCCGACGTGCCCGTGTAGTTCACCTGACCGGCGACAAGTAGAAAAGTAGGCTTCTTTGTCCGCTCCACGCCCAGGTCGGCAATGACATTGTATTTGAAAAGACCCATGAAACCTGCGTTGGGCGTCGCCAGTTTTCCATTCGGCACGGCACAAATCAAGTCACCTGTAAGAAAATCCAGCGTGTAGAGCCCTTCCGTCGAATCATCAATGGGCCCCGTGGTCGCTGCCATGGTGTCGGAGCCATGTGATCCGAAAGCGTGCAACGGAATCTCCAGCGCCGGCAGCTCGACATGGCGTTGAGTAATATCGCCGACGAGCAGACCCCCGATCACGCCCAGGCTAAAGACGAGGCCAGCGGCTAACAGTGCGATCAGCCGAAAACGTGGAGCTATTGAATTCATCATTGCAGTTTTCCTTAGCGGCGGATGACATGGCGAGAACAAGCGTTCACAGCCCCCATCGAATAGTACTCGTTCGACCACATTGAATCCAGCGAACTACCCGAACTTTCCGGCGATTAGCCGCTCTTTCCGTCCGATTTGGCCGGCCGATGACGGACATGGTTTGAACATCCAGCAGCATTCATCCGGCCCGTAACGTCGATTGCGGATGAATAGACGCTAGCTCAGGTAACGTCGCTCAACAATACGGGAGTCCGATTATTGTCGGATGCAACGGCCGCCGCCAGTACTCGCTGGACCTTGTAGGCGTCGGCGAAATCGGGCAGCGGTACCACCGGTTCACCGCCGCCTACCACGCTCAGGATGTCTGCCATCTGGTTGACGAACGCGTGCTCGTATCCGAGCACGTGCGCCGGCGGCCACCAGGCGCTGACATACGGGTGACTCGGGTTGGTGACGTTGATCGTCGACCATCCCTGCAACTCATCCGGCAGCGAGGCATCGAAGAAGTCAAGTTCGTTCATCCGTTCAAAGTTGAATCTCAAAGCCCCTTGGTCGCCATGAATCTCGATCCGATTGGCGTTCCTGTATCCAGTCGACAGACGGGTGGCCTCGAACGTCGCCAGCGCGCCGCTCTCCATGCGGGCCACGAACAACACCAGATCATCCACCGTACTGGCGCCCTTCTTCCCAGAGGTTGCAGCTCCCTGTCCCGAGATCTCGCCGCCACCACTTTCAAGAAGGTCCCGCTCCTTGATTACCGTCTCCAGCACACCGCCCACGATCTCGCTGACCTCGTCGCCCGTGATGAATCGGGCCGTGTCGACCGAGTGTGCGCAGAGATCGCCCAGCGCACCTGAGCCCGCGATGTCGCCCTGAAATCGCCACAGCAGTGGCGTGTCAGGCCC
>Ga0310124_10003868_pt1 | contig 9980 bp, 12 predicted proteins | sample CB11b_AW_Bot5_MG_FD_203507 | JGI IMG/M metagenome (GOLD analysis project Ga0310124, IMG submission 203507) | Marine microbial communities from Western Arctic Ocean, Canada - CB11b_AW_Bot5 | ecosystem: Environmental > Aquatic > Marine > Oceanic | place: Canada: Western Arctic Ocean | collected...
TCGTTTCCATAGAGTAGGAGGGCTCATGCCAAGCGACGGAGACCGGGTATCGGTCCATTACAAGGGGGCATTGGACGACGGCACCCAGTTCGACTCATCGGAAGGCCGAGACCCGCTGACGTTCGTCATCGGCGGTGGCCAGGTGATAGCCGGGTTCGACACCGCCGCACGCGGGCTGGAGGTCGGTCAGACCGTGACGGTCCGCATGGAGGCCGCTGAAGCGTACGGCGAGAAGAACGAGCAGCTCATCTTCGAGGTGCCCATCAACACGGCACCGGAGGGGCTCGTCCTGGGCGACCGCGTTGAGCTGATGAACGGCGCTCCCGCGGTGGTCACCAAGGTCGGCAAGCGCATCGTCACGGTCGACGCCAACCATGCGCTCGCAGGTCAGGCGCTCACGTTCGAGATCCAGCTCGTCACGGTCGGCTAAGGGGCACGCGCTTCACCACGAAAAAGGACCGCTGCTGGAGCGGTCCTTTTTTATCGCCGGAGCTCAGGTGCTCAGAGCAGCAGCTTCTTGTTCTGCGCGGTGCGCAGGCATCGCGTACAGAGGGCAACCCGCTGCCGCTTGCCCTTCACCGTGATCACCGCCTTCTGCACGTTGGGGAAGAACCAGCGGTTGGTGTGACGGTTCGAGTGGCTGACATTCTTGCCAGCCCTTCGCCGCTTGCCGCAAACAGAACACATCGCCATGCGAAATTCCCTAATACCGCGGTGAGTAGATCGTGTTGCCCAGGGTTTGACCGGCCTCTAGAATGCGCCCTTGGCTCCGGCCGACAATAGTTTAACATGGCGGTTGCGAGGCTGCCAGCGATGAGCAACGGGGACTCACCCACCAGATTGACCGGAGACGACTTCCGAGCAATGGTCGCGGCCGGCACCCGCTGCCTGGAGCAGAACGCCGACGCCATCAACGCCCTGAACGTGTTTCCCGTCCCCGACGGCGACACAGGCATCAACATGCTGCTCACGCTGCGCTCCGCCAACGACAGCCCTGAGTTGCCACCTGCCGGAAGAGGCACCGTCGCCCAGGTGAGCCACGGTCTGGCGCGGGGTGCGCTGCTCGGCGCACGCGGCAACAGCGGCGTCATTTTCTCCCAATTCATGAAGGGGCTCTCCCTCGGCCTTGCCGACTGCGAAGACTGCGGCGGAGCCGACCTCGGCGCCGCGCTTGGCACCGGGTCGGCGGGGAGCTACCAGGCCGTCGGCAAGCCGGTCGAAGGCACGATGCTGAGCGTCATGCGAGCGGCCGCCGAGGCCACCGAGGCCACCGAGGCCGCGACGGCCACTCCCGCAGAGATTCTCCGCATCGCGTTGGAAGCCGCACAGTGGGCCCTGGAGCACACCCCCGAGCAGCTCCCCATACTTAAGGAAGCGGGCGTCGTCGACGCCGGCGGCCAAGGCGTCGTCGCTTTCCTCGCGGGTGCGCTCGGCCACCTGGATGGCAAGGACGTCCACCTGGAGATCGCTGTTCCAGCGTCGAGCTCGCTCTCGTCAGTGAGTCACGACTTCCTCGAGCACACGGAAGAGGAGATGTACGGGTACTGCACCCAGTTCATCATCCAGGGCGACCGGATCGATGTGGATACGGTACGTGAGCGGGTGATGGCCATGGCAGGCTCGACCGTGGTCGTGGGCGACGACCGCACCGTGCGCGTGCACGCCCATACAGAAGATCCCGGTCCGGTCCTGAGCCTCGGCACCGCGTACGGCGTGCTGGACCAAATCAACATCCAGAACATGGACCAGCAGCACGAGCAGTTCATGGTTGACCACGGCTACAAGGCGAAGCATCAAGGATTCGCGATCGTGGCGGTCGCGGCGGGAAAGGGCATCGAGAGCGTGTTCACGGATCTGGGTGCCTCGGCCATCGTCCGTGGCGGACAGACGATGAACGCCAGCGCCTCCGAGCTGCTCGAGGCAGCCCGGACCGCGAACGCGGATCACGTCGTGCTGCTGCCCAACAACCCCAACATCATCATGGCCGCGAACCAGGCGGCGGAGCTCGGCGAAGGCACGATCAGCGTGGTCCCCTCGCGAAGCATCCCACAGGGCATCGCGGGGCTGCTGGCATTCAACCCGGAGCTGGACCCCGACGAGAACATCGAAGCCATGAAACAGGCCATTGGCGGTGTACGGTCCGGTGAGGTCACCACCGCCGTGAGAACGACGACCCTCAACGACGTTGACGTCGTTGAGGGTCAGGCCATCGCGCTGCTCGACGGCGTGGTCGTCGCCGCCAAATCGACCGAGGACGAAGCTCTCGCCGCGCTCGTGGCACGTGCCGAGCCCGAGGCCGACACACTCATCACCCTGTATCGTGGGGCGAACGTCGGGGGCTGGCAGGCCCAGGCGAGCGCAGCCATGATCGTCAGCCACCACGCCGGCGTCGAGGTGGAAGTGGTCGATGGTGGGCAGCCTCACTACCACTACTTGGTTTCCATCGAATAAGCACCACGCGGAGGAATCTCATGGCAGTCAAAGTCGTCACGGATAGCACCTCGGACCTGCCCAAGGATCTGGCGGAGGAGCTTGGGGTAACCGTCGTGCCGCTCACGGTCTACTTCGGCGAGGAGGCATACAAAGACGGCGTGGAGATGTCGAGCTCCGATTTCTTCAAGCGGCTCACCTCCGGCAACGTCATTCCACGCACCACGCAACCGACCGTGGGTGATTTCGAAGCGGCCTACCGGCCGCTCGCCGAGCAGGGCCACGAGATCCTTTCGGTACACATCTCCGACAAGCTCAGTGGCACGATGAACTCGGCAAGGGCTGGGGCGCTCGAGGTGCCGGACGCGAAGATCGAGATTGTCGACACCCGTACGGCGTCTCTGGCCCAGGCGCTCGTCGTGAAAGCGGCGGCTGAAGCCGCCAACGGCGGTGCGTCGCTTGCCGAGGCGGCCGCCACCGCCCGAGAAGCGTCAGAGAGGACAGACCTCTACTTCCTGCTGGACACGCTCGAGTACCTGCAGAAGGGAGGCCGCATCGGCAGAGCGGCGGCGCTGATCGGCGGATTGCTGGCGATCAAGCCCGTGCTCACGGTCATGGACGGCGAGGTCCACCCACAGGAGAAGCTGCGCACGCGGGCCAAGGCTCTTGCTCGTCTGAGAGAGATCGCAACCAGCGGCGGGCCCTACGCGGAGATCGCGTTCATCCACGAAGCGCAGGGCGACGACGAACGGGACTTCGCCGAGCATCTCCGAACGAACATGGATGCGCCCATGATCAGCGGCTCCATCGGCCCCGTCATCGGCACGTACACCGGTCCCGGTGTGATCGGCTTCGCCGGGCTGCGGAAGGCCTAGCCCGCTAGCCCATGTCACCCACGTCGATGCCACGCACGTGATTGATCGTAGCGGAGCCCGACCATCTGCGGTGCGATGGCCACCAGGTCCACGCGCCAGGGATGGCGCTCCAGTCCGTGCCTTTGCAGGTAGAGCGCCGCCGTCTTGCCGAGGCGCGCCCGCTTGCAGGGCGTGACCGAGTCCTCGGCCATTCCGTACGCCGTGCTGCATCGGGTCTTCACCTCGCCGAACACCAGCGTGCCCCCACCGTCGGCGACCAGGTCCACCTCGCCGAAGCGCGAGCGTACGTTGCGCGCGACCACGCTCATGCCGTGCGATTCGAGGTAGGACGCGGCGATCGACTCGCCACCCGTGCCGATCCTGGTGCAGGCGCTAGGCATGTAGCTCCGCCGCGGTCATGTCGAACAGCGTTAGCTTGAAAGGCGAGAAGCTGAGCCGATGCGCCGGGCTCGGCCCAAGCTCCGAAACGGCCGCGAGGTGCTCCGCCGAGGCGTAGCCCTTGTGACCTGCGAGGCCGTAGCCGGGGAAGCGGGCGTCCAGTTCCGTCAAGAGCGAATCGCGGTGCACCTTCGCTACGATGGACGCGGCGGCGATGGCGGTGCAGTGCGCATCGCCCTTGATGATGGCAACGCACGGCTTCTTGCGCCAATCCAGCATGAATGCGTCCAGCAGCAGGTGATCAGGCGTGACGGAGAGCTGATCCAACGCACGGCGCATAGCCGCTCGTGTCGCTGGCGCGATGCCGTCGCGGTCGATCTCCTCGTTGCTCGCCTCGCCCACGCCCACGGCCAGTGCCAGCTCGTGCACCAGGCTCAGCACACGCTCGCGTTGGTTAGCGGTCAGCGCCTTGCTGTCGCGGATCAGGTGCAGGTCCTCGTGGTCGAAGCCTTCGAGGTCCGGCAGCACGACCGCCGCCGCGACCACCGGCCCGGCGATGGGCCCACGACCAACCTCGTCGACGCCTGCGACATGCGCGAAGCCATTGAGGTGCAGGCGGCGCTCCTCGTCTTGGGTTGGCGTAATAGGGCCGTCGGCCACGGCACGCTCCTCGTTCCGGAAGGACTCTCACGCACCATAGCCACGCCCGCGTGACTCAGTAAACGGGGTGATGGCCGATTTCAGCGCCCGTTGCCGGACTATGAGCGCTTGTTCCAGTGCCCATCGCCCTGGGACGATCCGTACGTCCGAGGCTTCGCCTCAACGTCGGCCCACTCGTCTCGCCGCACCCCGTCCCCGGAGAGCACCGCCTCCACATCCGGTTTACCTGGCGTGTAGTCCTTGAAAGGTCCGCCAATCTCATCGTAGCCCGGGTACTGGTAGTACTCGCAGGGCAGCACGATGACCTCGTTCTCGTCGGCGGTGCGGTGGATGTTGATGGGGTCCTCCCCGCCGGCGACCAGGCTCAGCTGCTCCTCGAGCATGTTGCGGAACATGATGATGCCCACGTCGGTCACGCCGAGGCGCTCCGTCGTTCGGTCCATGATCGGCCCCTGGATCACCCAGGCGACGGCGTCCTGCGCCGGCACGTAGTCGCGCACCATCTTCCCTTGCGCGTCGTACTGCGGGCGCTCCTCGAAGGGCACTGCCGCCTGACGCTCCTCGCCGTCGTGGTACTGCCGGTAGTTCGTCACCACGTGCAGCGTATGCGTGTCGTCCACCGGCACGCGGAGCTCGAGGCCGTGGCCGACGCGCAGTATGTTGGGGAACAGGATCGGATGGCCCAGGCGCCAGTGCTCGTCGTCCTCGGTCTCCTCGCCGACGAGCCGGCGTTTGATCACACCGTAGTCGGTGATCTCGAAGCCGATCTTGCGGTGGTCGGCGCCGCGCGCGGCCACGTTGGAGAAGAACGACTCCCGTTGCTCCGGTGTGCCCATGCGGCTGATGCTCCACCCGCCCCAGTAGCGGTGGAGCCACTGGAAGTGCAGTGGGTCCAGCGAATTCTCCTGGCACTGCAGCCAGTTGCAAGGCAGCATCACCGACCACGCCTCTCGGTAGCCATCCCATGCAAGTACGTCCCACCGAGGCAGCAGCGGCATGGGCGCCGGGCCCATGTAAGCCCAGATCAGCCCACCCAGCTCCTGCACCGGGTACGCCTTGATGTGCACCTTCTCCTTGAAACGGCTGCCCACCGGCTCCGACGGCTGATCCACGCAGTTGCCGTTCACGTCGAACAGCCACCCGTGGTAGGCGCAGCGTATGCCCTCGGGCTCCGGCACGCCGTAGGAAAGGTTGGCCTTGCGGTGCGGACAGCTCGGCTCCACGAGCCCCAACTCGCCAGCGGCGCTGCGGAACAGCACGAGATCCTCGCCGAGGAGGCGGACCTCCTTGGTCGGCTCCTCGGCGGTGAGCTGGGAGCTCCCGGCGATCGGGTGCCAGTAGCGTCGCATCAGCTCGCCCATCGGCGTGCCCGGCCCAACTCGCGTCAGGCGCTCGTTCTGCTCCGCAGTCAGCATCGCATCACCTTCCGTGTATCTGGGCCCCATGTCCAGCTCTTGCTGCGCGGGAGCGTAGCCCTCGGTCGGGGCAAGGTCAATCGGAGAGCGCCGGTTCGGGAACCGGTCCGTCGATGAAACCGCCTCCGAGCACGCGGTCGCCGTCGTAAAAGACCGCCGCCTGGCCCGGTGTGATGGCCCGCTGTGGCTCGTCGAACCACAGCGTCGCCACCGCCCCGGCGGGCTCCAGCACGGCCGGCATGTCGCGGCCGTTGTAGCGTATCTTCGCCGTCACCGGCGTCCGGCCGCTCGGCGCGCCACCCACGTAGCGGACGTCCCCTACGCGCACACCCCGTCGGAGCAGGTCGGACGCCGGGCCCAGCACGACGCGGGCCGTCTGCGGCTCCACCGCCGTCACGAACAGCTTGTCGTTGGAGGCAACGCCCAGGCCGCGGCGCTGCCCCACAGTGAATCGCTCGATGCCTTCGTGTCGCCCGAGCACACTCCCGGCGGCGTCCACGAAGTCGCCGGGCCGAGAGACCAGGTGCTTGCCAAGGAACTCGCGGTAGTCGCCCTGCGGGATGAAGCAGATCTCCTGACTGTCAGCCTTGTCCGCCAGGTGCAGCCCGCCCTCAGCGGCCAGCGCACGGATCTCCGCTTTGGTGTAGCCGCCCACGGGCAGCAGCACGTGGCCAAGCTGCTCCTGGCTCAGCCCGAACAGCACGTACGACTGATCCTTGCCCGCGTCCACGCCTCGCAGAAGCTCGCGCTCGCCGGTGCGCCCGCCCAGCCCGATACGCGCATAGTGCCCAGTGGCCACGAACGCGGCGTCCATGGACTGCGCACGCTTCATCAGGAAGTCGAACTTGATCCGGTCGTTGCAAGCAATGCACGGGTGGGGAGTCCGTCCGCGCTGGTACTCGGCGATGAAATACCCCATGACGTGCTCGCGGAACTCGCGTTGCACGTCCATCACGTAGTGCGGTACGCCGACCGTCTGGCATACGCGACGAGCGTCTTCGATGTCGTCGATGGAGCAGCAGCCCTGGTGGTCCGGTGTGACCTCTGGGTCATCCGCGGTCCACAGCCGCATGGTGACGCCGATCACGTCGTAGCCGTCGCGGTCCAGCAGGTAGGCGGCGACCGACGAATCGACGCCGCCGGACATGGCGACGACGACGCGTGGCTTCGACGGGCTCGGCTCAGTGGCGAACATGCGCTCAGGATACACGGGTTGGACTGTGCCCCTGCCGGTTCTGGACTAAAGCGTCGCGGCTCTCGCCGCTCCGGCGTAGGTATCGCTAAGCGGCCTCGAGTGGGTGTCGGGGCGCACCCTGGCAACGCTATAATGGTGGCGATGGTCCGCAAAGCAACCAAGTCACCCGATTCACCCGCAGTCGAGAGCGCCGATGCCGCAAGGGTCGCCGTATCCGTCGCGGACGATTACCAGGCCACTAACATCTGGCTTATCGACATCCGCGAGGTATCGGCGTTCGCCGATTTCATGGTCATCATGACCGCCGACAGCGCGCGGCAGATCAACGCGCTGGTCGACCACCTCGAAGAGGAGGTCAAACGCCGGGGCGGGCGGCGGCTCTACCACCGGGAGGGCACCGCCGACTCCGGCTGGGTGCTCCTGGATTTCTCCGACATCGTGCTGCACGTGTTCAGCGAGGCCCAGCGCGAGTACTACGCGCTGGAAGAGGTGTGGGAGAAGGGCCAGGTGGTGGTCAGGCTCCAGTAGCTGCGGAGCGTGCCTACTCTTCGATCCAGCGGTCGGTTTCCCGCTCGTAGTCGTGCAGCTCTCCGTCGGCGAAAAAGATCGCGAGCTCTCGCTCCGCCGATTCCACCGAGTCCGAGCCGTGCATGAGGTTGCGCCCAATGTCGATCGCGAAATCGGCCCGGACCGTGCCCGGCGCCGCGTTCTGCGGGTTTGTCGCTCCCAGGGTGGCGCGCACCGACTCGACGGCGTTCTTGCCCTCCACCGCCATGGCCACGATAGGCCGGGACAGCATGAACGCGCTGAGACCCGCGAAGAACGGCTTCTCGACGTGCTCCACGTAGTGGCGCTTGGCGAGATCCATGTCCATCTGCATGAGCTTCATGCCCGCGATCTTCAGCCCGCGGTCCTCGAGACGTGAGATCAAACGCCCGACGAGGCCGCGCTGCACAGCGTCGGGTTTCAACAGCACTAGGGTTCGTTCGGCCAATGGGGACTCCTCGCTCGCGGGCGGCGAGTGTTTGGGAAGAGCCGCCGCGCGGGAGGCTCAGGCTATCACACGCTCCTGGATGGCGCCCCGCTAACGCGCCTTTGGCGCTGCGCCGTAACGAACGAAACTCGGCCGCTTCGGCCGAGTGATGCCCGGTGGACGCAGGTAGTGGGGCGCCAGTGCCGCGGTGGCATCCACGTCCCCCGCATCGAGCCTGGCTGCACCAAGCTCCGCGAGTCCGCGCAGCCGTGTCAGCGACGGCTCGTCTGCCGCGACGTGCGCCCGCGCCCCCATCGCTTCGGCGAGCTCCGCCGCATACGTGGCGGCTCCCTCACCGCAGAACAGCGTATGCCGTCCGGATGCCGCGAGCACCCGCGCCACTGGCGACACGCGGTCCGGGGAGCGGCGCGTCCACCTGCCGTCGAGTAGCTGGAAGCGAGCGAAGCCGACGAGATCGCGGCCTGCGCCGATCATCGCGCAGATGGGGAATCCGAGGCTCCGGTAGGGGTAGGCGGTCGCCTCCAATGTGCTCAGCCCGACCACGGGCGCTCCCGTGGCGAACGATAGCCCCTTCGCCGCTCCGAGCCCGGCACGGAGGGCGCTGAACCCGCCGGGGCCGGTCGCCACCGCTATCCCCGCCACGTCCGAGACCGTCAGCCCGGCACCGCCAACCACGCGCTCAATCGCCGGCACCAGATCCGACGTGTGGTTGTGGCGCGAGCTCCAGTTCAGCACGCGGCGCAGCTCGCCTTCGGCCCAGACCGCGACAGAGCCGTGGTTCGCCGACGTGTCGATGATCAGGTAGGCCAACGGCTATCGCGCCCGGACGCCCCGCAGGGCCTCCACCAACCGCTCGGCGCGATTGCCCTCCGCATGCAGCGTGATGCGGCGGTCGTCGGGCGCCTGTCCGAAGCCCAGATCGATCTGCACGTGCCCGGGTGGGAACACACCCGGCGCCCGCTCCGCCCATTCGACCACGCATGCCCCGTCCGCCAGCAACTCATCGATCGCCAGGTCGTGCGCCTCAAGCTCGCCGCCGTCGATGCGGTAGAGGTCCAGGTGGTATACGTTCACGCGCCCCGGGTACTCGTGCACCAGCACGAACGTCGGACTGTGCGCGTAGCCTGAAGCGCCCGTACCCCAAGCGATGCCCTGGGTCAGCGTCGTCTTCCCTGCGCCCAGCTCGCCGCTGAGCAGGCAAAGATCTCCAATCTCCAGCGACTCACCAAGCGAGCGTCCCAACGCCTGCGTCTCCTCGGCGGAGTGCGTCACCACCTCCAGCGCCCCGCTCATCGCAGGTGCTCCCAGCCCGTGCGATCCACGGGTATGTCCGCGCCCGACCCATCGACGACCCGCACCCGGCCCGGCTCGTCCTCCGTGATCTCGCCGATGACGGCGGCGCTCGGCAGCTCGGAGGCGAGCGTCCGCGCGGCGTCGCGCGGGCCGGCGAACAGGAGAACGTACTCCTCCCCGCTTCCCAGCGCGATCTGGAGCGCCTCGTCCGGGAACGCCTCCAACAACGCAGGAGCAACCGGCACCCGATCTGCGTCGATCCGCGCGCCCACGCCGCTGGCGCGGCACATCTTGGCCAGGTCGGCCACGAGTCCATCGGACAGATCCATCGCACAGCGCAGCCCCGCGCGCACGACACGGAGTCCCGCGTCGACGCTCGGCCGTGGACGGCGGTGCGCCTCGATCAGCGCCTTGCTGGCCCGGCTAGCGCTCACCCGCCCACCCTGCAGCAGCAGCAGCCCCCCCGCCGAGCCACCGAGCCGACCCGCGACCGCAATGGCATCGCCGGGCTTGGCAGCGGAGCGCACCAGCGGCTCGCCGATGCAGACGCCGTTCATCGTCACGGAGACGAACACGTCCCGCGAGCTCACCACGTCGCCCCCAACGATGAGCGTGCCGTATTCGTGGCACCCATCCAGCATGCCTTCGTACAGATCTTCGATGTAGCGCACCGGAAGATCCGCGGGCAGACCCAGCGTGACGACGCCGGTGAGCGGCAGCGCACCCATGGAGGCAACGTC
>Ga0310124_10003869_pt1 | contig 9979 bp, 9 predicted proteins | sample CB11b_AW_Bot5_MG_FD_203507 | JGI IMG/M metagenome (GOLD analysis project Ga0310124, IMG submission 203507) | Marine microbial communities from Western Arctic Ocean, Canada - CB11b_AW_Bot5 | ecosystem: Environmental > Aquatic > Marine > Oceanic | place: Canada: Western Arctic Ocean | collected...
GCGGCTTTCGTTGTCGTAACCTCCGAAGAATTCGCTGCGGATCGCGGGCTCTCTCCTCTGGCGAGAATAATCAGCACCGCGGTCGTCGGAGTCCCTCCTGAAATCATGGGGATCGGTCCAGTCCCCGCCACCCGAAAGGCTCTGGATAGAGCAGGTTTGACAGTTGAGGACATGGATGTCATCGAACTGAACGAGGCGTTTTCCAGCCAGTCGCTTGCGGTAATCGATGAACTCGGTCTAGATGAAAGTCGCCTGAACCTCGATGGAGGTGCCATAGCCATCGGGCATCCACTTGGAGCCAGCGGAGCGCGCGTCACTGGCAAGGCCGCCGCGATACTGAAGCGTGAAGGAGGTCGATACGCGTTGGCAACCATGTGTATCGGAGGCGGCATGGGAATCGCCACAGTACTCGCCTCAATCGACTCCTGAATGGGACCCTGATAGCACAAATAGCCCTATATGTGACTGGGCAGGCTTCACCTTGATGGGCATCAATCCCCGCGGTGGTCGCCGCAAGGCCGCCGAGAACATCGAGGTCAAGGAAGGTGGTGATTGTCCGCGCTGTGGCGGAGGCAAGACACAATCGTCCATCCCCGGATATTTCGCGTGCTCTCGTTGCTCATATGAATGGAAAGATCCGGATTTCTCCCCTGCTGGTTCGAAGTCCGACAGAGCATCCGTCTCACATGATTCAGCAATGATAGAGCAATTCAAGACTGAACTCGAGAGTGGAGGAGATATTTCTCGAGTGCTTGGAATAGATCAGCAACTCACATCCGAGCAGGAAGGTGCTCTGACACGGTTACAGGGCAAGTGGATCGACGGTATGCAGGGGCATTACGACCCTGCGCGGGATGAGCGGAAACCACTCATCATCGCCTTCGACGAAGATGATAACTTGATCCAGACCGAGGTGGCATCACTAACCGTGGTGAACAACGATTTCGACGGTGGTGAAGAGGTACGCATCGAGTATCCGGGCATCGGAACAGAGTTTTTCGGATTCGATGATGACGATGCGAACGGATGGCGCAGGGGACGAACCGCGGAGGAGACGGCTCGCAACATAGCCACTGTCATCAATCGTAACAGCAAGTTGGTTCATGCGCATCATGACGGCGCCTCTGTCGCCTTTGAACTGCGCGACTCGAGATTGAACCCAGCGAGTCTGGTGCTGTTCATCGATGACCCCGGTGGCAAGGACCTGGTCGGAGAAAAGGGCGGAGTGTCACTCGATCCCGATGACGTGACCTTAGAAGAGGATTACACTGCCGCCGTCGCACTGATGTTGGAAGATGGTATCATCACTCCTAGCGAGGATCAGTTGCTATGGGCAATGCGTCAGAACCTCGGCATCTCTGAGAAACATCACATCAGGATCATCACCAGCCTGTTCGGAAACAGCGCGTTGAAGGAATGTCATGGGTGTGGTGGAAACGCCCCGTTTCAAGAGCAGCGGGGTGGTTGGTATTGTGACAAGTGCCGCATCTGGTTGTGAGAATCAGCGACTACTGACAACAATTGCAGAGTGGTGGGTTGGATATGGTTGATATACCGCCCTCCCCCGGCTTCGACGTACGGTGATAACTATGGCAAAGGCTGATACTCTATACATCGGAGTCGACCTCGGAACGTTCCGTTCCGTTGTTGTCTCCAGCGAGAAACATGAGGAAGAGGTGCTGACGGTCATAGGAACCCCAAAAGATTCTATTGCCAAGAATTTCCTGAGGCGAGACGTGCTGTTCGGTGAAGAGGCACTCAAGAACAGACTTGCACTCAACCTCTACCGCCCATTGGAACATGGTGTGATCAAAGACTCTCCTGAGGACAAGAAGTTCATCGCTCACTTCATCAACCACATGATCAACCTCACCGATCCCGAAAGCTACGGACGAGTCGTAGCCGTCATCGGTGCTCCTGCAGAAGCAAGTCACGTGGACAAGACGGCGATCTTCGACGCTGCTGCCGGCACGGTGAACGCCTGCATGATCATATCGGAACCCTTCGCCGTGGCCTACGCACTGGACATGCTCGAGCACACCATTGTGGTTGACATCGGTGCAGGCACCACAGACATCTGCCGCGTCTACGGTACGATCCCATCGCCTGAGGATCAGTTGCACCTGAACAGTTGCGGTGATGTCATTGACTCCATGCTGATTCAGGAGATTCAGCGGAAATACGCCGGTGCGCAGATCACAAAAGACATGGCGCGTCGCTGGAAGGAGCAGCACTCGTTTACCTCGGCATCACCCCCTGACGACCCGATTATAGTCGAATTCTCAATCGAAGGCAAAGCGATGTCTCTTGACATCACCGAGTGCATGCAGGTGGCGTGCGAGGAGATCATCGCCCCAATCGTTGCTAACATCAAGGAGTTGCTTTCCGAGTCCAACCCCGAATATCACGATCAATTCCGGCAGAACATCATCCTCGCTGGCGGCGGCTCTGCCATCCGTGGCCTAGGGGCGTCGCTCGAGGAGCAGCTGGCGGATATGGGTGAGATCGAGGTGCATATCGTCGAGGACCCTGTGCAACTGGGGGCGCTAGGTGGTCTCAGGCTTGCTCAGGAAGTCCCTGAAGAGTATTGGAAGAACCTCACGATCTCTGATTAGTGAACCGTTCAAGATTCGTGATTCTAATCACTCCTCTTCGGCGATTCGAGAGAGGGTGGATTCCAACACCAGCCTCCGTCCGCATTCAGGGTTCGGACAACGCTCGTCAGCTTCGAGCTGGTCCGGCCTTACTGCCAGAAGAGAGGAGCAATGCGGACAGGCGGCGAGCATCTCACCGGGCTTCAGGTCTAGAAGTGGAGATGAACCATCGCTGCTCCCAGAGTACCATCCTCTGTAGACCGGGTTATCGAGGGTACTGAATCGACTGAACATGGACCAGGAGAGGTAGAACAGCATTCCACCTAGAATCCAGTCGACTAGGTTTCCCTGCAGTGCGCGAGCGAAGTGAATCAACGCCAGAAGCAGGCAGGCGCCCCCGACAACCACCCAACTGAGTTTGACGTGTTGGATGGCAATGTCTCGTTCGCGGAATTTCCTCCACACCAATAGTTGAACCACTACTCCAATCACTATCACAGGGGAGATGGCGAGCCAGAATGGTCTAGTCAACTCCGGACTGGAGGCTGCCAGCAGAATCAGGAGTGCATAGACGAGAATAGTGGTTGACAACAACAACGACGAAAGTTGTCGATGGACCGGATCAAGTCCCCCGGTTGCGGCCATATGAGCCCCTTGTGCGGCGACTCCTTCAATGTCACCCGCACCGACAGTCCCAAAGGGGGAGACAGTAGCCCGAAAGCCGGTTACCATGGGTTCAGGGGACCGTAGTGTTGAGCGCCGTTCTGAATCCTTGTCGGGTTACAAGGTGCTGCTAGGTATCTGCGGCGGCATTGCTGCTGTAGATTCCGTCCGCCTGCTGCGTGAACTGCGCAGGCATGGGGCAGACGCTACCGTGATTATGTCCTACTCAGCGCAGCGGGTTATTTCACCACTCGCCGTAGAATGGGCTGCAGGTGTCAAACCAGTTACCGAGTGGGGCGCCGGGATGGCTCAACTGGAACCCCATGACGCGGTCCTTGTGGCACCTGCGACTCGACGTTGCCTCGCAGCCCACGTCCACGGGGTCCTCGACACGCCACTACAGATGGCACTGAGCGCGGCGCGTGGACGACGCGACCCAATCATGTTCGTTCCTTCGATGCACGATGACCTGTTCGACGACCCGGTTACCGATGATCTGTGCCAAGCGATTGTCGCTGAGGGTGCGTCGGTGGTCTGGGGTAATAGAGAAGAAGGGCGCTACAAGACTCCTGACGCGGTTCAGATAGTCGCTGATCTTTGCCATCTGGTGAATTCTCGTAGGCCCGAGAGAAGGCGTGTCGTAGTGACACTGGGACGAAATCGAAGTCGCGTGGATGCTGTTCGTTGGATCACTAATTCGTCGACGGGCAGAACTGGATGGGCGATTGCTGAACACCTCTATAGAATGGGACACTCAGTGGATGTCGTTTCAGGTGAAGTCACCAGCCAGCCAGCAATCTTACTACCATCAATCATCTATGCAGATGACCCTGAAGACATGCTCGGCGCACTGTTGGATCTCGCTGCATCGGACAATGCCCCTACAGCGTGGGTGCATGCTGCTGCGGTACTCGACTATGTGGTCTCTGAGCCTGAATCCAAGAAGGTCGCGAGTGGTGCAGAACAATGGGGATTGGGGTTAGTGCGCTCGACGAAGCATCTCGATGCATTGACAGCACTATGTGGTGATTGTTGCCGTATCGCCTTCAAACTCGAATCTGGAGTGAGTGACGACCAACTCATCGAATCTGCTAGGTCACTGCTCCAGAAGCATGACTTGGATGGTGTGGTGGCGAATCATCTGGAGGAAGTGTCGGTGAACACAGGCAGGAGGGGTCTGTGGGTGAGCCAAGATTCGGAACCCATGCTGATATCCAGCCTCGATGAACTAGCCGAACTAATCGAATCCTCCATCTGCGGGTGAACGTATGACGGAACAGGTTCTAGCCTACCCTGGACTTGAGCCAGTGACAGCGTTGCTCGCCTACCTCGGCATGCTATGCATTCTAGGTGCGTTCGCACTGGAAACTCGGGGCATCATCCACAGCCGCGGCCGTTCCTACCTGGTGTTGATGGCATTCGGGTCAGGAATCCTCGGTATTCGGGCGGTACACACCGGGGAATGGGCGTTCGTGGTGCTTGAAGTGGCGTGGATGCTCGCTTCGCTCGTCGCGTTGGTGAGTCCCCCTGAAGTAAACGGGGCGGAGAGCGTCTGAGGCGTCAGGTTGAAGGACAGACCGAATGGGCGGTCGTTCATGGCTGCCACGGATGAAGATGCACGCGCGGCTGCCAAGCGGGGTATTCCCCCTCACTCGGATTTCAATGCGTGGTATCCCGCGATAGTCGAGATTGCAGACCTCGTTGACAAACGCTACCCGATCAAAGGAATGGATGTTTGGAGACCCTATGGATGGAAGACGATGAAGCTCATCGACCGGTTGACGCACATACAGATGGAGAACACGGGTCACGACGAGGTCAACTTCCCGCTTCTCATCCCGCATGAACTTCTCGAAAAGGAGAACCGGCTCGTCGCCCGGCTGAAGGCAGCGCGTGAGGCGGGAGTCGACCCTTCTGAACTGCGCATCGAGGATGAACCCGAGGGATTCGCCAACGAGGTGTACTGGGTACGACACGCTGGAGAGCATGAACTGGACCAGCCGATGTTCCTGCGCCCAACTTCTGAGACTGCTATGTACACTCTGTTCGCCCTGTGGGTGCGCAGCCATGTTGACCTTCCGTTGAAGACCTACCAGATCGTGAACACGTTCCGCTACGAGACCAAGCAGACCCGCTCGTTCATACGCGTGAGGGAGATCCACTTCTTTGAAGCACACACCGCTCATGCAGACGAGGATGACGCCACTCGCCAAATCGAGGAGGACCTCGATATCGTATCTCGCTTGATGCACGATCTCTGTCTACCCTACCTTGTGAACAGACGTCCGGTATGGGACACTTTTCCGGGTGCGTGGTACACCATCGCCATCGACGTTCTGATGCCTGACGGACGCACACTGCAAGTCGCCTCGTGCCATCATTACCGTGACCAGTGGGCCAAAGCCTTCGACATCTCATACGAAGCAGAGGATGGAGAACAACGATACTGCCACCAAACGACGTATGGGATGTCCGAACGCCTTCTCGGAGCAGTGGTTGGAGTTCATGGGGACGATGCTGGCCTGATCCTTCCACCCTCCATCGCCCCCCATCAGGTAGTGGTCATCCCAGTGGCTGCGCACACGTCTCCAGAAGTGGGAGACAAGGTCCGCGACATCGCCGAACAGTTGCGAGCGGCTGGATTGCGTGTGCATGTCGACGACAGGGATCTTCGGCCAGGACAGAAGTACTACGATTGGGAGATTCGCGGAGTTCCGCTCAGGCTGGAAATCGGGCCACGCGACCTCTCTGCAGGCACTGCGCTGGCAGCGAGGCGGACAGGGGGGAAGCAAAGTGTTCCCTTGGATGGAATATCCGAAGCGGTCGCGGCTGAACTGGATGCGGTGGCAGACGAACTCAGAACCAGGTCTTCGCAGTATCAAGCGAAATGCATCAGGGTGCTGCCCGACCTGATCCAGGATGACGATGGGGAATGGAGTCTGTCCGAGAAGATCGAGGATGGGGTGGTGCACGAGGTTGCGTTCTGCGGTAACGATGCCGCCGCCGAGGTTCTAGAGAAGACGACCGGACTCACAATCCTCGGACATACCATCGAAGAGTTCGATGAACCTCTTCCTTGCTGTGTGACGGGTGAAATGACCACCAAGCGCCATCATCTGGCGCGGATGTTTTGATCAGCCACGTCGCTTGAGGGCAGCGGTTACGATTAGTGTCACCATCAGGCTGGCAACCACGATGTCAGGTATACCCATCACACCCGTGGGACCCCATGCTATGTGTTCCGCGGTGCGGTGGAACTCAAGCAGGTTAAGTTTCATGTTCTGGTTACAACTGATGTGAATGCTGTCTGCACATACTCCGATGATGTTTCCTAGTCCGTAGAAGAGGTTGATTGCGACGAGCAGCAATCCCAGCCCACCGGTGACAAGTCCAACCAACCCCTTGCCTCCTTTCCCTTCTGCAGTAGTGGAATCTGCATGTGTGGGTGGCTCAAACTCGGGGAGGTCATCATCGGGCAATTCAATCATCAAATCATCTAGGTCATCGCCGTCCTGCAAAGCTTCGGCAAGCGCACGTTTCGAGTCCCCGCGCGATACTCCCATCTCATCAAGGAAATCCTCCCCATATACCCGTTCAGCCAGACCAGCGAGCATCGGGTCTTCTTCAAGTTCCTCCGGAGAAAGTTCGCCATCCAGCAACTTTCGCAGCCGATCACCCTCGGAACTCATGTTCACCACTCACTCCGACGCAGCCGACGGGGCTTCATCAACACTGTGGACGAGAGGGGCCTGCTCCATTCGTTCAAGCCTTACGAGCAATGGCCCTACGGGCCGCTGCAATGATGTAGTCACTGTTCAATCCGTATTTCTCCAGCAGTTCGTCACCATCTCCTGACTCACCGAAGGTGTCGTTCACCCCTACCCTCTCGAGTGGTACGGGGCAGTTGGCTGCCAGCAACTCAGCCACAGCCCCACCAAGACCACCGATTATCGAATGGTCCTCAGCGGTCACTAGCGCGCCACAGTCTGCGGCAAGCCTCTGAACCAATGCAGAATCCAGAGGTTTGATGGTATGCATGTCCACCACGGTGACTTCGATTCCATCGCTCGAGAGCACCTCGGCGGCTGTCATAGCCTCACCCACCAGAACTCCACACGCGAGCAGAGCCACGTCGCTTCCTTCACGCAACACATGCCCCTTGCCGATTCTTAGTGCTGCGACAGACTCCTCGTCATGGATGCGAGGGCGCTTGTTGCGCGCCGTGCGCATATAGGATGGGCCGGACAACGCAGAAAGCAGCACCGTGAGGCGTTCGGTACTGATGTCATCGCAGGGGTGCATAACCGTCATGTTGGGGAGGGTGCGATAGATGGCCAGGTCCTCAATCGATTGAGCCGAGGAACCGTCCGTTCCCGTGTGCAGCCCCCCATGTGATCCACACAGGTGCACAGCGTGATTGGGGCGTGCGATTCCATTGCGAACCTGTTCGAATCCACGTTCGGTGAAAATGGCGAATGTGGAGGCGAATGGCTTGTATCCAGAGGAGGCGAGACCTGCAGCAACCAGCATCATGTTCTGTTCTGAGATACCTAGAGAGAATGTTCGTTCTGGATACATCTCACGAAATCGGCAGGATTTGGTGGACTTTCCCAGATCCGCTTCAAGAACAACTACTCGCTCGTCGTCAGCAAGTTGCATCAGACCTTCTCCATAGCCGTCACGTGAGGCAACCAATGCGGTCATTGCAACTCCTCCATCGCTTGCTCCAGTTGTTCATCAGAAGGAGCCGCGCCGTGGAATGAGGGATTGTCCTCCATGAATGATACACCCTTGCCCTTCACTGTGTGAGCGATGACCACGGCCGGGCCGGTGTCTACCCCATCCATCCATTGTATGGCTTCGAGGATCTCTGTCATGTCGTGCCCATCGATCTCCCGAACCGCCCATTCGAATGCAGCCCACTTGGCCGGCACATCGAACATGCGCATCTGTTTGTCCACGAAGTCGTCATTTTGGATGCGATTCCGGTCAACGAACACCTTCAGGTTGTTCAACTCGTGATGCGCCGCGGACATCGCCGCCTCCCAGACCTGTCCTTCCTGCAACTCACCGTCACCGAGCATCACGAAGACCGTCCGCTTCGAGGCGTCAAGCCGCGCAGCGAAAGCGCATCCAATACCAAAGGAGAGGCCCATTCCGAGGCTTCCCGCCGAGAAGTCCACCCCTGGTGTCCAACCACTGTCCACGTGACCCTGACAGATGCTGCCCAACTTGCGGAATGAGTCGAGTTCTTCCGCATCGAAGAAGCCACTGTGAGAGAGGATCGAATACATGCCCGGAGATGCATGGCCTTTGGACATGATGAACCGATCACGATCGGGCCAGTCTGGTTCATCGGGTCTGACGCGTAGTCGAGTACAATAGAGCGCAACGAGCATGTCGATGGCTGACAGGGATCCGCCGGGGTGACCTGCACCTGCTTTGTGCACCATGCTCACAATCGCCCGGCGACATGCCAGAGCGACCGATTCCAGTTCTGCGACTTGGGGTTGCCCCTCCGTGCCGCCTGCATCCATACTCATCGCCATGTGCCTCGGTCGTGGGGCCATCCGCGTCAGCCTTTGATGGTTTCTTCAGCGGTCACCCGCGTCAACTCGCGCAACCTTACTCCTTGTGAGGTACTGATGCCGCATTCACCAAGCGTCGACATCCATCGAACACCACTCGCCCCCAGTCCGCCAGCAGGCTGAACGGACCGCCGCCACGTGGTAGTTGGCGTGTGGCCAACCATGTGAATACACCGAAGAACCAGAGGAAGAACGCAACGGACAGCGCAGGGCCCAAAGTGCCCATGAAGGGGAACCAATCCCAAGGCGGCTTCCACGCTATGATGAATACAGCGACGAGAACTCCCATCAGCGCTTCGCCGGCTATCATTCCAGCCGAGAGCAACAACCCGCGACTGGATATCTTCTCGCCCGCCGTGCTCGCTGCTTCACTCGGAACTCCCGCTAGGGTCCCATCGATGCGGTAGTGTGCAGCCCGAACCACAAGGTGGTTCAGAATGCCCCCGAGGAATATCGTGGCGCTCAGGTAGATGGGGAGGTACATCCCGATGGCTACCGACATGACTGGTAGTCCTCGCCAGATGATGATGACGGCGATGAGTGCACCCAAGGCCAGCATCGGGGAGTTGACAGTGCCGCCGAACAGTCCTTCGATGAGTGTGCCTATGATCTCTGCCTGAGGTGCTTCGAGTGCGTTGTCGCAGCTCGGATCGTTGGGTAGCGGATTGGCGGCACAGTAGGTTGGAGTGATGCGGAAGGCCTCGTTGAGTACAGTCAGCGTCAGCGGAGCCACCATCGCTCCGACGAGCACCCCTACAAGTTCAGCGATCTGCTGCTTCCATGGAGTCGCCCCCAGCAAGTGCCCGGTTTTCAGATCCTGCATCACATCTCCGGCTATCGCCGCGTTGACTGCCACGACAGATGCGATGATGAGAGTAGCAAACATCAGGTCTTCCTGCTCCATTCCCAGAATTACTCCGCCGACCAGCCAGACAATCAATGAGGTCGCCATCAGGGTGGCGATGGTCATCCCAGACACAGGTGAGTTTGATGACCCCACCACACCAGCGATGTAGCCTGCGACAGCGGAGAAGAAGAAGGCGGTGATAGACAGGAAGATAGCGCCGACTATGGCGAGCAGGAGGGAACCAGTTTTCCACCAGTAGAAGAAGAATGTGAGCACGGCGATGATGA
>Ga0310124_10003871_pt1 | contig 9976 bp, 8 predicted proteins | sample CB11b_AW_Bot5_MG_FD_203507 | JGI IMG/M metagenome (GOLD analysis project Ga0310124, IMG submission 203507) | Marine microbial communities from Western Arctic Ocean, Canada - CB11b_AW_Bot5 | ecosystem: Environmental > Aquatic > Marine > Oceanic | place: Canada: Western Arctic Ocean | collected...
CAAAAAATATTAATACCTATTAATAACAATTATTTATAATAAATCAATTTAAATATCGTTAAGTTATTTACTTGCAATAGAGTCATAATTTATATACTTTTACGGTTAATCTATTTGTTGTATTTATAGGGGATCAGCATGAGAAATCAAAGCGTTGTCAATTCAGCATCGGTAAAACTAGCGGTACTCGCCGCACTATATCCAGGAATTCAAGTATTAGCTCAGGACGGTTTAGCACTAGAAGAAATTGTTGTGACTGCAACAAAAAGAGAATCTAGTATCCAAGACATCGCGCTGCAAGTACAAGCCATTAACCAGCAAACCTTGAAAAATATGGGTGCTAAAAATATGGAAGATTTCGCCCGATTTATGCCAGGAGTGAATGTCGTGGCTGGAGTTACAGATAGTACAGTTGTCTTTCGAGGTGCTATAACAGGTGCAGGGTATATTGCAGCTTCAACTTCATCAGTTTATTTAGATGAGTTACCGCTAACCACCACTGGTTCTCAGCCCAATGTTCGTCTAGTTGACATTGCGCGTGTAGAAGCTTTAGCTGGGCCTCAAGGCACACTTTATGGTTCAGATGCACAGGCAGGTACCATGCGTATTGTCACTAATAAGCCAGTCATGGGTGAGACCTCAACAATTGTTGACGGTGAAGTCAGATTTGGCACTGAGGGAGAAGAAAGTTTTCGAGGATCGTTGGTCTTTAATACTCCACTCTCAGATAATACAGCGCTCAGATTCTCATTATTTAGCGATAAAGATGGGGGATATGTAGATAATGTTCTAGGTCACACTGCCGATTCAGCCATGCCGGCCTTTGGCGGCGGTAAATGGCCCGTTAATTACGGTACATTAGATAATTCTAAATCGGTAGAAGAAGATGCTAATCAAGTTAAAATTAAGGGTGGAAGAGCAGAGATTCAATGGGAAATAAACGATAAATGGACTACAAATTTATCTGCTATGCACCAAGAAACTTCTCAGGGATCAGGTAATTATTATGATGAGTACAGAGGCGATCTTAATATTGTCTCCTTTCATGACGATTGGTATGAATCTGAATGGGATGCATTCGCTCTTACGGTTGAAGGAGATCTAGGTTTTGCTCAGTTGGTGGCAGCCGCTTCTTATTATGAAAGATCAGGAAGAGGGGTATGGGACATCACAAATTATGCTCATTATTGGTCAAAGAGTTATTGTTCAGATTCTTATTATACTTCTTATTATGCACCCTATTATTATACTAACCCAAGCTCTGGGATGATCAGTTGGTATCCCGTGTATTGTCAGGGAACAGAATTGGATAATGATTTCTTTTCTTCTTATCAGGGAACAAGTGATGATGATAAATTCGCAGCTGAAATTCGTCTCAGCAGTCAGGGAGATACCTATGATTGGATAGTTGGACTCTATCTAGAAGATGCAACTGATCATTGGACTGCACCTTTTGCTGTCCCTACAACAGGCGGCAAACAGGAATGGAATACCTCAACTTTTGAGAGCTCATATGCAGCAGCAGCGTATAGATTTCAGGGATATGACACAACTGGTGCCACATCACATTGGTACTCAGAAAGTGGTACTGAATGGGATCAAAAGGCGCTGTTTGGTGAATTTACTTGGCATGCTACAGAAGATATTGATGTGGTTATCGGCGCGCGCGCCTTCAACCGAACGAATGATCAACGTTACATTGTTAATCATCCAGGAGGAATTGGCATACCTGGGACACCAGATGGAGCTGATGCAGAAAAAGCAGCATATAGGAATGCACAAATAGCACTTGGAAAAGTTGGTCTAGATACTACTCTCCCGAGAACTGGGGAAGATAAAGAGGTCATTCCTAAGATTAGTGTTAAATATAATTTAAGTGATACTAGTATGGCCTACGTACTCTATAGCGAAGGGAAGAGACCTGGCGGGGTGAATCGAAGTCGAGGGGAGCCATATTACCCAAATGCTTATGAACCAGATCTTATGGAAAACACAGAATTAGGCTACAAATCAAGCTTTGCAGATGGCAGAGGTAGATTTAATATGATTGGGTATCGCATGACATGGACTTCTTATCAACTTGAGCAAGTGGATCCGTCACAAACACCATGTGACGCAGCCGGTAACCCAGTACCTCCAGGTGATCCTACCGCTGTTTCATCTGTTTCTACTGCAGGTGTGTGCGGACAACCTTGGCAGAACATTGTCGCCAACACTGGAAATGCTCACATACACGGTGCTAACTTTGAGTTAGATTATCGAGTATCGGATCAGTTCAGTTTTGGTATGAATTACGAATGGATGGAAGCTGAGACAGATGAAGATGTAACAGGTGTTGTTGAGTCAGGCTTGCAGCTTCCCCTTGTCCCAGAAAGTAAAGGAGCATTATGGGCTGACTACGTATGGGAAACTGATATGATGGGCGCCAATCTTGGTGTGCTGAGATTACAGTACTCAAATCAAGGCTCTATATTTAATAACCTTGATGGTGGACACCCTGATGAAAGTCCAAACCCAAGATTTCGAGTTCCTGGTTATGGAATTGCTGATCTTCGATTAGGTTTGCAATCTGATGATTGGGAAGTTTCTTTCTTTATCAATAATCTCACTGATGAAAGAGCTGCATATACCTACGGTAGCGGACAGTTCTTATGGGGTATGGCAGCATCACAAGATAATGTTGATCATCATCGTTTGAGTTATATAAATCGACCCAGAGAATTTGGGATTAGATTCACTCATTCTTGGTGATTTAACATAATAAATGATAAAAAAACCGGGCTTTAACCTGGTTTTTTTATCATTAACTGTTTCTTTGATTTGATAATTTAAAACGATTGTAGTCATCGACTACGATTATGAAATAAAATAAACTTAGGAGAGTTGGTTCCAATTTTGAACCATAAGCTCCACCATAGAGTTCAATCTAAAAAATAAATAATATTCCTCAATTTACTATAATTATAATTTATGGATAGAAGAGATTACTTAAAGATCACAGGATTGGGTCTTGGTTCTGCGGCTGTATTAGGTTGGGGCTTTAATAGATTGAATTTATTTGGAAAAGAAAATTATTACCTTCAGGGAAATTATGCTCCCGTAAAAGAAATAATCACTGAAGACAATCTAGAGGTAATAGGAAGTATTCCGAAGGAATTATCAGGACTATACTTAAGAAATGGACCTAATCCCATAGGTTCTCCAAATGTAAAGAAATATCACTGGTTTACCGGAGAAGGAATGCTTCACGGAGTAAGAATTGATGAAGGAAAAGCTATTTGGTATAGAAATAATCTGGTTGGTAGTGGTAATAATACGCATGTGATTTCCCATGCGGGGAAAATTTATGCCATTGCAGAAGCTGGAGATAAGCCTGTAGAAATAGATCAACAACTAAACTCTTTGGATACAGATCCATTTCATGGAACTCTGGAGACTGGTTTTACCGCCCATACTAAGTTTGATTCTCAATCAAAAGAATTACATGGCATTACTTATGCTTTTCCAAGAGGATCCTACGAAGCTCATTACGTTGTAATCGATAAGGATGGAAGAGTAAAGAGGACGGATTTATTACCTTTATCTAGTGGCACAATGTTGCACGAATGTGCGATCACTGAAAACTATGTGTTGGTATTAGATCTCTCTATAACTTTTGCTTTATCTAAATTAGCCAAGGGATATTTCCCTTTTTCTTGGAACGATGATCATCAGGCAAGGATTGGTCTTTTAAATAGGAAGAGCGATAACGTAGAAATTAAGTGGTTTAATATAGACCCTTGTTATTTCTTCCACACTGTAAACGCATACGAAGACCAACAAGGCAATGTCGTAGTAGATGCAATGAGGTACCAAAGGTTGTTTGATGAAGATTGGAACGGTCCATTTACAGAGTTCCCATCTCTTTTAACTAGATGGACTCTTAATTTAGCCAATGGGAATGCTTCTGAACAACAATTGGATGACCTTCCAGCTGAGTTTCCAAGAATGCATCCACACTTAAATGGTAAATTTAATCGATTTGGCTATTTACTAGGTACTGGATTAGGCGTCAAACCAGACTTTGGAAGAATCATCAAATATGACTTTGTTAATAAGTCAAATGAAGTATATGAGTTAGGTGAAGGCAAAGAGGGAGCAGAATCAGTTTTTATCCCTTCGGAAAACCAAAAAAACGAAGATGATGGATATTTGATGACCTATGTCTATGACAAAGCTTCAGATAAAAGTAATTTAGTTATTTTTCATGCTCAAAATATTAAATCAGGCCCAATAGCCCAAATTAAATTACCCCAAAGGGTACCATTTGGGTTCCATGGCAGTTGGGTACCTGCTTAGCATAAATAAGTTTGAAGCTGGTTCCAATTTTTACCATAAGCTCCACCAAGTTTGGATGACTTTTTTACTCCAGAAATTTTCTGTCCAGGGTATAGTGGATTTATTCTGGTAACGATCCTTGAATAAGTTTGCCTTCCATGACGACAGCTGATGGTTTTACTTTCCAAATCTTATAACGATCTATATCAAACAGATTGTCATCAAGCACCACAAGGTCAGCAATCTTTCCAACTTCGATAGATCCGATGTCGTCTTCCAGTCGAAATTGGTGGGCGCCGTTGATCGTGTAACCCCTAATCATTAATTCTAGATCCAGTTTCTCTGACTCCGGTAGCCGATAAGCAGAGCCGTCGTCCCCATCCACCAACCACTCTTTGGGGTATTGCCTGTTGCGCCCGACCTGCATACCCAAATAGGGAGTCAGAAGATTAAGTCGGCCCCAATCGTCGCTCGAAAATGTCACAAGCGCGCCGGCATCAAACAACGGCTTTGCGGTATAGGTGCGTGACATGCGCTCCGGACCAGCTGCAGGAGCAACGACGCTGTTAATATCCACGCCGTGCCACCACGGTGTGAAGTTAGCAATGACGCCAAGTTCGGCAAACCGTTCAAAGTCGGCTGGATCGGTAAGCTCAATATGTGCCACTGTAACCCTCGGGTAGAAACTATCACCCACCTGTTGCTTCGCAGCCTCGACACCATCAAGTACACGTCGGGCGGCCATGTCCCCAATGATGTGTATATGAAGATTGAATTTCTCATCATGAAGTTCAATCAGGAAATCGCGTAGCTCCTCCACGGACAACATCGTGTTGCCGACATAATCTGGATTATCGCTATAGGCTTCCAACATTGCGCCGGTACGGTTTTCATTTATGCCATCCATGAAGAGCTTGATAGTTTTGAACTGCAGCCGCGGGCTCCCGTATTGTTTTTGGAGGCGCCGCATCTCTGCAACCGCACCGAAGCGGCGTTCGGGAACAAATATCTGATAGGTGCCCTCGTAACGAAGCGGCAGCTGCCCGCTTTTATCCAACAGCGACAGGAAGCTGTAAACCTGATCCTCATAGCCGAAATTACCGCCGTCATAAACCGTCGTCACACCGTGTTCACTGAGGGTATCGAGAAAAGCCACCATGCTTTTTTGATGAATTTCCACGTCAACAGGAAACTGCTCCGCAAAATGCTGCCATCCAGCTCCTTCCTTAACCCATCCGGTAAGCTCCCCCGCCTCATCGCGTGCATATACAGCCACACCCGCGCGCGGATCAGGCGTATCGTTATCGACACCAATTTTTTCGAGTGCTTTGGAATTTAACCAGGCGCTGTGCCACGCCTCAGCGTTAATCCATACAGGTCTATTGGGTACAACAGCATCCAGAACTTCTTTGTGCGGTCCTTCTTTGCCGCTGACGTACCAATTGTTGATCCAGCAACAAAGTCTGATCATATCCTCACCGGGATGACTTTCTGAATAGTCCTGGACGGCCTTTAAAAAGTCTTCTGGGTTCGTTTCGGGGAGCATCGTCCCAAAGCGTTCCGCACCATTGTATCCGGGATGGGTATGACCATCAACGATGCCAGGGATGACAAGCCGACCTGCAAGCTCAGCTTTTTGTGTGGAAGGACCGATGAATTGTGTGATGCCAGCATCGTTGCCGACATAGATAAACCTACCATCCTTGATTGCCACCGCTTCAGCCCAGGGCTGATCCTCGTTAACGGTGTAGATCTTGCCATTAGTGTAGACGGTATCAGCTGCATCGACTGGTTGCGCATCGTTCGTTTCAGTTGCTGGCTGATCGTTTGGTGCACATCCTACAAGTAAAATCGTGATGGCAATTTGCAGGGCGATTTTTTTCATTATTTTTACCTATAGGTTATAAATTTAATCATCAGAGTTCTTTAATTATACTTTAGTCGTCCACATCATCCAGACTACCGAATACGGCTTCCCCTCCAAACAAGGTCAATATCAAGCGAGCCTCTGAGATCTCACTAGCCGGGATATCAAACAAGTTTCTATCAATCACGATCAGGTCAGCGAGTTTGCCAACTTCAATCGAGCCTGTGTCTTCATTCAAAAAGTTCCCGTAAGCACTACCAAGTGTGGCGGCTCTAATGGCTGTTGCTAAGTCAATGGCCTCAGCAGGCAAAAGAGGCTCTGTTGTATTGCCATCAGGCTCAAGTCTTGTAACAGCAACCTCGATAGCTAGCAATGGATTGGCAGATGTTACATACCAGTCACTGCCAAAGGCGAGCTTCACCCCCAGTTTGTGAAGTGAGTTGATAGGATAGAGATAGTTAGACCGCTCCTCACCCATACGGATATAAGTTATTTCGTCATAATGTGTACCTTTCGACGCCCAGAGTGCCTGAAAGTTAGCAATAGCCTCCAAGTCAGCCATTCGATCAAAATCGGTCGGGTCCCATACCATGATGTGTGAAAGATGATGGCGACTATCTCGCAGACCATTTTGGGTACGTGCGACTTCAAGAGCATCCAACGAATAGTGCGTGGCGGCATCACCTATGGAATGAAAATGTATCTGAAAACCCAACGCATCAAGACGGGTTACAAGATCTATCAAATCAGCCCGTGGAATCAGGGGTGTTCCGGTAATACCTTCATCTTCCCGATCAGCATAAGGTTCCAGCATTGCTGCAGAATATGAAGTAGCGACGCCGTCCACTAGGATTTTTACGGCTGTTGCCTTGACGTGTTTCCGATCAGCTGATTGTCTTAGGTTTTTGAATAATTCAATTTGTGGTTCAAGTGGCAGTGTCGGATCATAGAGCATAGCCGCAACCACGTGCATCTTAAGCGCACCGTCATCTGCAAAAGCTGTATAGGCTTCCATATTGGTATAAGCAGTTTCACGGCTGACCTCTACATAAGAATCATGAACACCCGTAATACCAAAGCTATGAAATAGCTGCTGTGCATAAGCAAGGCCACCAATTCTTTCCTTGAGGGTAATGGCTGGCTCATAACTCTGAATAAGCGGCATGGCGCTTTCTTGAAAGCTACCGGATGGCTCTCTGCTTATAGGGTCACGGTCAATGCGTCCTCCCTCAGGGTCTGGCGTTTCTGCTGTGATACCGGCGCGTTCTATCGCTGCAGAATTTGCCCAAACTGAATGAGCTGCGTTAGAAAGTAATGTGATGGGTGTATCAGGTGCTATTGCATCTAAAAGCTCCTTGGGCGGACGACCGGTTGGTGCAAATGTACTGACATACCAACCCGCACCAACAATCCAGTCAGCATTCGGCCTTGCATCAACACAGGTCTTGATGGCATCCAATAGGTCTTCAAGCTCAGGTAAATCAAACACAGCACATTGATTGAAGGTCATACCAGAATCAACAGGATGCACATGAGCATCATGAAACCCTGGCATAAGCATTTTGCCGCTTAACTCAACAACGCGTGTGTTAGGACCGATCAATGACGTTACACCCGCATCGTCACCAACATAGGTTATCCGGTTTTTTGTAATTGCCACTGCAGTTGCCCAAGGATCCGTATCAGTCACCCGGTAAACTGCACCACCAGTAAAAACAATATCTGCTCCAGGTGCCTTGCTAGATGGTTCACAAGCACCAAGAGTCATAAGACTCAGAGCAATAAAAATTATTTTATACATGTGAAAACTGCCTATAAATTTTGATTCAGAGCAACCTAACTATGAAAACCATAATAGCATTGTTAATGTTATTACCAATTCTTGCATTTGCAAAATTGGATGATTGGTCGCAAGATAAATGAATAGAGAGATTGCATGAAAAAATGATTATTTATCCGAATCAGTATGAATGACATTCTATCGGAGCTTGGAGCAAAACCCCTGATGAAATATGTTTGAATTTAAAGCAAAAAAAGTATTAGTTACTGGAGCATCACGTGGGATTGGTAAAGCCATAGCACAAGGTTTTGCAATGAATGGAGCTCAAGTATCTTTGGTTTATCGAAAAGAGCAAGCGCTTGCTGATAATCTAAGAAATTCATTACCGGGTGAAAATCATATTTGTGTCAGGTCTGATGTTTCTGTTAGTGAGGAGGCACAATATGCTGTATCAGAAACACTTGATATATTTGGATCTCTAGACATTGTTATAAATAATGCTGGAATGTATATAGATCATCCCATAGCAGATGTTAATTTTGATGATTGGCAAGACGCGTGGCAATCAACTATTAATACTAACCTAATTGGTCCTGCTAATATTTGCTATCACGCTGCTAAACATATGATCAAGCAGGGAGGTGGAAAAATAATTAATATTTCTTCACGCGGAGCAAATAGAGGCGAACCTGTAGCTCCAGCTTATGGCGCGAGTAAGTCAGGCTTGAACTCTATGAGTCAATCATTGGCTGTGGCACTAGCCCCATATAATATATTTGTAGGAGTTGTCGCACCTGGCTGGGTGGATACCGATATGGTAACTGAGTTTTTATCTGGGGAAGAAGGGGATGCTATCCGAAAACAAAGCCCACTTGGAAGAGTGGCTACCCCTGAAGAAATAGCTAAAGCAGTTTTGATGCTTTCTATGGATGGCATGGAATATGCTACCGGTACAATTTTAGATGTAAATGGTGCTTCTTATTTAAGATCTTAAGGTTATAGATTATAAGAAGTTAATAAACCCTAATCCCACACAAGATTAACTAGGAAAACTAAATGAAAAAACTCTTTCTCATATCAGTACTACTATTAAGTTTTAATGGATGGGCAGAAAACTATAGCTGTAGAATAAACGAAGTTTTTAAAGGATCTAATGGACAGTTAGATGGGGTAGTAACTAATAGATCAGCAAAGAAGAAAGTTGGATCTAAGTTTGAAGTTAACTACGACACCTGTGAATTTAATGGACAAAGATTTGATACTCCTATTAAAGTTAGGAAGAGCGGGGATTTCTGCTTGTTGACAATAAAAAGTAAAACAAGTGATGAAGAGGATGTGGAAGTCTTACGAATATTCGATCCAATATTTTTTCTCACTGAGGGTAAATTGAGTTATGTGGGAAGGTGTAGAATACTATGAAAAAACTCCTTCTAATATCAGCACTACTGTTCAGCGTTAACATTAATGCTCAGGATCTTCCTCCTAACGGAAAGTTTATTGTTCATCATAAAAATGGTGAAACCTACCTTACTGGTGAAGTGAAAAATAATAAGAAACACGGTACATGGGAGTTCTTTTATGAGAATGGACAACTCCAAGCAAGAGAAAAATACAATGAAGGAAGGCCAGTTGGTGTATGGAAAACTTTTTCCACAAATGGAAGCCTGAAAGAAAAAAATGATTTAAGGAATATTAATCAAGGTGATTTAAACAGTCGAGGGAGCCCTTATGCAGGTGGGCCGCCAGGTGTAAAATGAAAAAACTCATCCTCATATCAACTCTATTTTTAGTTCTAGTCATATATGGCGTTTGGAAACTTATCCCCCAAAAGGAATCGGTTGTAAATGTCTATCTGGAGACTGATTTTACAATGGCACCCGATGGCATTGTAGGTTTCCCATCTTGGAATGCATCAACTGCTAAGGAACTTACAGAAGGTCCAGATTTTGCAGAAATAAAAGTAAATGGAGGAGGGCTTCTTGTCTTGCCGCCACAGGCTTCAATTGAAACAC
>Ga0310124_10003872_pt1 | contig 9975 bp, 10 predicted proteins | sample CB11b_AW_Bot5_MG_FD_203507 | JGI IMG/M metagenome (GOLD analysis project Ga0310124, IMG submission 203507) | Marine microbial communities from Western Arctic Ocean, Canada - CB11b_AW_Bot5 | ecosystem: Environmental > Aquatic > Marine > Oceanic | place: Canada: Western Arctic Ocean | collected...
ATTGTTATTAAGATTTTATTTCTCATTTTAGTTTTAGAAATTTTATTAGGAACTATTGTTAAATGCGCCTTTGCATATAAGGGGTTTCTTTTTATTAACAAATTATTAATATATGTTTCAATATTTACATTTTTTAAAAGAGGCCTATGATTAATATTTTTTTTTAATCGTTTAATTATTGTTAATGGGCTAGTATTTAGCCATAATGTTAAACCAATCTTATTTAATATATTATAATTTCTTTCATAAATAAAAGCTCCCCCACCAGTAGCTATTACAGCATTAGATCCATTCTTAATATTTTTAATTTCTTTATGCTCAATATCTCTAAATTTAATTTCACCATAATCTTCAAAAATTTCATATATTCGCATATTATATTTTTTTTCAATATTTTCGTCTATATCGTAGAAATTTCTATTAAGGCTTTTAGCTAAAATTCTTCCTATAGCACTTTTTCCAACACCCATCATGCCAACGATAATTATCGGTTTATTTATAAGGGCAATATTTATATAATTAATTACTTCATCCATGTTTACTATGTTATTTTTATTTAATATTTTATTCATAGTACTTATGTCGTCCTTGCATTGAATGCCTATAAGGTTAGACTAACAAATATATTGTAGATATAAGATAAGTTATTATTTAATCTTAACAATATGAATTTTTTATAAGTTTATATTAGAATTATTATAAAGGAAAATAATTTATATGGGTAAATTTTTTAGAGTTTTTTTATTGATATTCTTTTTAGCCATTATAAGTGGTGTTATTATTATTATGTATACAGGTGTTCCCGTAACATTTTATACAATTGAAAAGGTAATAGAAAATGACCGTTTATAGTTATAAAAATATTTTTATTAATTTATTAATTATTATTTTTGTTTTAATGAGCAACGTATTTGCTCAAGAAGATGTTCCAAATATATATGCTCCACCTCAGAATTTAGTGCCTGATGTTTTTGAAATAAAAGAAGAAATTAATGATCCTTTAAATTTAAATAATAGTGACGAAGTCACTGTTTCTGAATTGCCTAATACTGATGTGGGTTGGATAGGGTATTTATCTATTGAAGAAGGTGGACTAGGTTTAGAAATGTGGAAAGGAACCGATTCAACATTTGCAAAAACTTTGATAGATCTATTACCTGTAAATGCTCCATCACCTGCAATGCGAAATTTAGCAAAAAGATTATTGTTAAGTGATGCTTTTGAACCAAGTAAAAAAGAAGATAAAGGTCTTCAAGCAATTAGTCCGAGTGGAAAGCCTATAATAAGTCACGATCAAGATGCTACATTTCTATCTTTACGTTTTTCTAAGTTAGCAAGTCTAGGTGCAAAAGATGAATTGATAAAATTAAGTAACTTAGTCCCATCTGAGGACCTGATAGGAAATCTTGCTAAGGAAGCAATTTATGCACGTTTATTATCGGGTGAGACTGACCAAGTTTGTAACGAAGTAATAGATCTTGCAAAAAGGACTAATGAATCATATTGGAGAAAAGCACTTATAGTTTGTCAATTAATACTAGGTAAAAGAGATTCTGCTTTATTAAGTTTAGAATTACTATTAGCAGAGCTGGATAGTGAAGATAAATTTTCTAATTTAATTTATACTTTAGTAGATGAGACTAACCAAATTGAATTTGATAAAAATAGTATATACTTTAAAATATTAATTGCTGTAATGCCTGGCCAAGAATTAGATAAACATCGACTTAACTTACAGCCTTCAGGTTTAAGTGTAGTGGCACAAAACAGTATTCTGTCTTGGAAAATAAGAATGTTAGCTGCTGAAAAGGCAGTATTAGCTGGTTCACTCTCAAGTATATATTTAGGAGAGTTAGCAACACAATTTAAGTTTGAAGAAGAAATATTTTCTAGAGCTGCGTCTGAAAGCAAATCTATGGAGGGCTTTAAGGCAAGGGCGTTATTATTACAAGCAGCAGCTTTAAATACTTCTTTTATAGAAAGAGCAAGATTTTTAAGACTTTTATTAGATCGAGCTGATAACGATGAAATCTTTCAAGCTTATGCTGCTGTTATTATGCCAATTTTAATAACCATTAAGCCAAGATCAGATCTTATTTGGTTTGCAACTTTTGCAGCTAGAGCATCTATTGCTGGGGGTAATTATATATTGGCATCAGAATGGTTATTAGTTCTAGGTCAAACATTGGATTTAGATTACGAAGCTTCTGGAAGTTTATTAAGGCTTCTTCCTTTAATAGCTATAGCTGGACAACCTTTGCCAAAACCATTCAGCACGGAACAAGCGACAGATGTATGGTCTGGTTTATTAGATAATTTTAGTAGAGAAGATAAAGAAAAAAGAGCTAGTAGATTATTGGTCTTATTAAGTTCAATGGGGATAGAACCTGAGGAAGGAGCATGGAAAGATATAATAAGTTCTAGCAATATATTTGAAATAGAAAATATTCCTGCTACTGCTTTAAGATATCAATTACGTGATGCAGCAAAAAATAAACGAATTGCTGAAGTGGTTGCAATCAGTTTAGTTATGTTAGGGTCTGAGGGGCCTAGTAAATCAGGTTTAGTTGCGCTTAATGCAGTAATTAGGGCTCTAAGAAATATAGGTTTAGAAGCAGATGCAAGATCTATAGCTATTGAAGCCGCAATTTCTTATGTAAATTAATTTAATGAGTGCAGATGATAATATTTTATTATTATTTGATGAAATGCTATTATCTGAGAAGCAATCTTCTAATAATACACGAAGAGCATATAAGACTGATATAAAGGCATATATGAATTTTATTCATATTAAATATGATTTGTCTATATTAGATGTGGAAAGTAAAAATATTTCTAATTGGTTTATATCACTCTCAAATGACTCAATATCGAGAAATAGTTATCTTAGAAAAGTCTCCTCCATAAAAGAATTTTATAAGTTTTTGTATTCAGATGGACTAATCAAATTTAACCCAGCAAAAGAAATAGAATCGCCTAAAAAGCTTAATAGTATTCCTAAAGTATTAACTATTAATCAAATACAGAAAATTATTGATATTATAAGTCCAGTACATAACCCAAACGGCATAAGATTATTGGCATTAATAGAAATAATGTACTCAACAGGCATGAGGGTAGAGGAGTTAGTAAGCCTTTCTTTAAATTCTATAAATTATGAAAACCAATCTATTTTTGTTAAAGGAAAGGGGGGTCGTGAAAGAATTGTTCCATTTGGGAAACATGCTTTAAATGCTATTAAAAATTATATAAATATAAGAAAATTCTTTATAAAAAATCAAAGTAGTTCTTCATTTATGTTTCCATCTGTAGGAAAAAATGGTTATTTAACGTCTAGACGATTTTCACAATTACTTAAAGAAGTTTCCGTAAAAGCAGGTTTAGCACATTTATCTATTTCTCCACATATTTTAAGACATAGTTTTGCAACACATATGTTAACGGGAGGAGCAGATTTAAGGGTTTTACAAGAAATTCTAGGACATGCCGATATTTCTACGGTACAAATTTATACTCATATTGTAGACGATAGAAAAAAAATAGCATTAACTTTTCATCCTTTGGAGAATAACAAAAATTTATAAATTTTTGTTATTTAATAATAGGATTGACTGGTATAAGTATTATATTTTATAAAGTGTTAATTATAGTTAAAGGAATACATTTATGCATTTTTTAGATTTTGAGCAGCCTATAATTGAACTTGAAGCTAAAATTAGAGATTTGTCTCTTTTAGATGGAGCAAGTAAGGAAATATTTTCCTTAAAAAGAGACGTAAATAGTTTTCTTGAAAAAGCTTATAGCAAGTTGTCACCATGGCAAATTGTTCAGGTTGCAAGGCATCCTGATAGGCCTCACTCTAGTAATTATATAAATGCTTTGATAAAAGATTTTCAAGTTTTATCTGGTGACAGAAGTTTTGGAGAAGATACTGCTGTGATTTCTGGCATTGGTTCTTTTAATGGTCAGTCTGTAATGGTTATAGGTCAGGAGAAAGGTTCTGATACGGATTCGCGATTAAAACATAATTTTGGCATGGCCAAACCTGAGGGATATAGAAAAGTTTCGCGTTTAATGAAACTAGCTGATAAATTTAATTTGCCAGTAATAACTTTTGTAGATACTGCTGGAGCTTACCCTGGAGTAGAGGCTGAAGAAAGAGGGCAAGCGGAAGCAATTGCTTCATGTATAGAAATTTCTTTAGACATTAAGGTTCCTTTTATAAGTGTTATTATTGGAGAAGGTGGTTCAGGTGGTGCTATTGCTTTAGCTTCAGCTAATAAAGTTTTAATGCTACAAAATGCTATATATACAGTTATATCTCCGGAAGGGTGTGCTTCTATATTGTGGAGAGATAATAATAAAGCGAAATTAGCTGCAGATTCATTGGGTATAACGGCAAATTTTCTTAAAGAAAAAGGTATAATTGATGATGTAATTAATGAACCTATTGGAGGTGCCCATAGAGACCATAATTTATCTATCAAGAATGTAGAAGCCTCATTAAAGAATACTTTAAATGAAATAAAAAATTATTCTAAAGAACAATTAATAAATGATAGACAGGAAAAATTTTTAAAATATGGTCGTTTATTAAAATGATCTATCTGATTTATTGAGCTAGTTAATTGATTCCTTTATTACTAGTTGTTGTTATTGATTTAATAGGTTTTGGAATTATTATACCTCTTTTACCTTTTTATGCAGAAACTTTTGGAGCATCTCCTCAAAAAGTAACGATGTTAATGGTAGTCTTTTCTTTATCACAATTTATTGCGGCTCCTATTTGGGGAGGCTTAAGTGACAGATATGGAAGAAGGCTGATCATATGGATTACTTTAGCTGGGTCTATAATAGCATATATATTTTTGGCTTATTCTGCTACTTTATATGGCTTATTTTTTGCAAGAGCTTTTGCTGGGTTTATGGCAGGAAATATTTCTACAGCTCAGGCATATATAACAGATATCACTACTAAAGAAAACAGAGCTAAAGCTATGGGCTTATTTGGTGCAGCTTTTGGAATAGGTTTTATTTTAGGTCCTGCTTTAGGAGGAATATTAGCTGGTTCTGATCCTAAAAGCCCTAATGTATTTTTACCACCAATCTCGGCAGCAATTTTATCTTTTATAGCTTTATTGCTCGCATTATTCTTACTTAAAGATACTAGGTCCTTAATAAAACCAAATAAAAACCAACGAATAGCTAGTTTATTAGAGGCTTTAAAAGTCCCCAATTTAAGCCAGTTAATTTTATTATCTTTTATTGTAACCGTAGTTTTTGCTTCTATGGAATCAACATTTTCTTTGTGGTCAGAAAGAACTTATAATTGGGGGCCTAAACAGAATGGTTATATTTTTGCTTTTGCCGGTGTATGCGGTGTTATAGTTCAAGGTTTTTTAATATCAAAATTAGTTAAACATTTTGGTGAATCATTATTATGTCGTGCTGGAATGTTATTAATTTCTTTAGGAATGATAAGTGTTGCTCTTTCATATATGCAATACCATGCTTATTTGTCTATGGCATTAATTGCATTTGGTTTAGGTTTATTCATGCCTACAATTTCCACCTTGATAGTTAATATTGTTTCTGAACAAAGAAGAGGATGGGTTTTAGGTGTAAGCCAATCTGCTTCTTCTCTTGCAAGAATTATTGGACCTGCTATTGCTGGAATATTTTTTGAATTAATTGGTAAAAATAGCCCATACATAATTGGTGGTTTATCGTTATTATTAATATTAATAATGTTTAGAAGCCCAATGAAACAAGCGTCTAAATAAAATTATTATATCAAATTATTTTTAATTAAATTATGTACCGCAACTTTTTCTGGTTTAGCTACATTATTTTTAATTAAAATTTCTTCAGGTAATAAGTAGTCAATTGTTAATTTTTCATTAGATGAAATTAAGGGAGTACCTGAAGCTTTTACATAATAATATACAGGAGTATATAACTTATTGTTCCATGGAGACAAAAGTGTGCCTGGAGAATGAAGAAGCAGCTGTATATCTCCATTTAAGTTTAACTCTTCATAAAGCTCTCTCTTTAATGCATCCTCAGGTTTTTCACCTTTTTCTACACCTCCTCCAGGAAATTTAGTTGCGTGATAACCATTAATTACTTCGTTAGTTACTAATATCTTGTTTTGAAAAACAATTAAACCGTAGGATCTTATATTTTCATTCATAATATTTTAATTATTTATCACATCTTTAATTTCATCAAGTATTTTAGAATCATCAATTGTAGCAGGTATTTTAAAAGACTTATTTTCAAAAATTGCAGCTATAGTGCTTCGTAATATTTTGCCTGATCTAGTTTTAGGAAGTCTTTTCACAATAATTGCTTTACGAAAAGAGGCAACAGGTCCTATTTCATTTCTGACCATATTAATTGTTTCATTAATTATTGTTTCATTAGAAGTTATTGTTCCAGAATTTATAACAATAAAACCAATAGGAATTTGACCTTTTAGTTCGTCTTCAACACCAACTACTGCACACTCTGCAATATCATTATGTTTTGATAAAACTTCTTCCATTGCACCAGTAGAAAGCCTATGGCCTGCACAATTAATTATATCATCTGTACGTGCCATAACCCATATATAGCCATCTTTATCAATGTACCCTGCATCAGCACTAGAATAATAGCCTGGGAATTCCTTTAAGTAAGAAGTTCTATATCTTTCTTTGTCTTGCCATAGCGTAGAACTACAACTTGGAGGAAGAGGTAATTTTATAGCTAGAGAACCAATTTCACCATTAGGTTTTATTTGTCCATTATCATCCAAACATACTACCTCAAATCCGGGAGATGGTTTACCAGTTGAACCAGCTTTAACTTTAAATAGACCTAATCCAGCAAAATTGGCAGCAATAGCCCAACCTGTTTCGGTTTGCCACCAATGATCTATCACAGGAACTTTTAAATGTTTTTCTGCCCATTTTATGGTTGTGGGGTCAGCTCGTTCACCAGCAAGAAATTGCATTCTAAAATTTTTTAAGTTATATTTTTTTATTTCTTCACAATTTGGATCCTCTCTTTTAATAGCTCTTAATGCTGTAGGTGCAGTAAACATTACCGATACATTATGTTCGCTAATTACTCTCCAAAATGCCCCTGCATCGGGAGTACCCGTAGGCTTGCCTTCATATAGTACAGAAGTGCAGCCATTTAAAAGAGGGGCATAAACAATATATGAATGTCCAACTACCCATCCAATATCTGAAGCTGCCCAAAAAACTTCTCCTGGTTTGATTCCATATACCATTTCCATACTTGCTTTTAAGGCCACTGCATGTCCTCCATTTTCTCTAACCATACCTTTGGGATCACCTGTAGTTCCTGAGGTATAAAGAATATAGAGAGGATCAGTAGATTTTACTGCTACTGCCTCTACCGAATTAGAACTATCAATTAAATCTTGGAGATTAAAATCTCTACCTTTTATTAACTTTGCTTCACTAAGAGATCTTTGATAAATAAAACATATGTTTACTTTATGTTTAGCTAGTTCAATAGCTTTATCAAGCATAGGTTTATATTCAATAATTTTTCCTGGTTCTATGCCACTAGAGCCTGCAATAATAATTTTTGGTTTAGAATCATTTATCCGTGTAGCTAATTCATTCGGTGCAAAACCTCCAAATACGACTACATGTACCGCTCCTATTCTTGCACATGCAAGCATAGATGCAACAGCTTCCGGTATCATAGGCATATAGATTAGAACTCTATCCCCCTTATTGATACCATATTTTTTTAATGCACCTGCAATTTTTGTAGTTTTGTCTAGTAACTCATTATAAGTGTATGATTTTTTTGAATTAGTTACTGGACTATCATATATAAGTGCATTTTTATCACCATTTCCATTTTTAATATGAATATCTAAGCAATTATAGCAGGTATTAAGTTCTCCACCTGGAAACCAATTCCAAAATGGAGGATTAGATTGATCTAAAACATTATCCCATTTTTTTGTCCAATGAATATTATCAGCTCTGCTTTCCCAAAATTTATATGGGTTTTGTTTCCATTTATTATATTCTTTATTATAGGACATAAAGTTCTTTCTATTTTTTTAAGTAATAGTAAAAAAAAGGCGCTAATTTATTGAATTAGCGCCTTAAATATTTAACTTAACTTTCTATTAGCGTCTATTTCCCAGCAACATAAGAAGCATAATAAATAAATTAATAAAATCTAAGTATAGTTTTAACGCTCCCATAACAGCTTTTTTTACTTGAGTCTCTCCTTCTTCTCCTGCTACATACATTTCCTTGAGGGTTTGAGTGTCATAAGCAGTTAAGCCTGTAAATATTAATACTCCAACTATACTAATAATGAATTGCATCATGGTTGATTGTAAAAATATATTTACTACCATAGCAATAACGATTCCAATTAAACCCATTATTAAAAAAGAACCAAAATTTGCTAATGATTTTTTTGTAGTATAACCATATATGCTTGCAGCTAGAAATGTTGATGATGAGATAAAAAATACACGAGCAACTGACTCCGTCGTATACGTCATAAAAATGCTTGCAAAAAATATGCCATAACAGGCAGATAAAACCCAAAACATATTCTGAGCTGTACTAGCTTTCATAGTATTTATTCTGCTAGCAAGAAATAAAACTATTCCTATTGGAGCAATCATAGCAATAAATGATGCTGGAGACCTCATGATATTTTGACCTAATTCGGTGGTAGGCAGAAAAAATGCAATACTACCTGTTATTGCTAATCCAATAGTCATATAAGCATAAATTTTTTGCATATAAGAACGAAGCCCTGCATCTTCATTGCTAAGGCTAGTGGCTTTTGATTGTATTTGAGGGTTATTAGTAAAATGACCAATTTTCATGATTAGTAAACTCCTTTAATTAACAAAGTATATGCATTTGCATAAGATTATCTTTATAATTTCATAATATCTTATATATTGGAAAAAATCTATATTTTACAAGTTAAATAATAAAATTTTAAATTCAAATGAGGCTAATATTTATGAATAAAAATACTGTTTTTAAATTTTCAGAAGAAGATATTATTAAAAATCTTAAAAAAATAGATGGGTGGTTTTTAAAAGAAGATTTAACATCTATATCTAAAACTTTTATTTTTAAAGATTTTAAAGTGGCATTTTCATGGATGACTTCTATTTCGATAGAAGCTGAAAAGTTAAATCATCACCCTGAGTGGGCTAATGTTTATAATAAGATAGAGATTAAATTGTCTACTCATGATGTTTTAGGACTTTCTAAAAAAGATTTTTTAATGGCAATATATATGGATCAAGAATTTATGAAAGTGAAATAAAGTAAAATGCAAAAATTTCTTTCTATATTTAATTTACATAATACACCTTTGTTTCCATTATTATTTGGAATAGGTGGAGCAGTTCCTTTCATTTTTCTATCTTTAGGAATATGGACTTTTACGTATGAATTTAAATTAATAGCATTGTATAATTTAATAAATTATTCAGTGATTATTTTGTCATTTATTGGAGCTATACATTGGGGTGCTGCAATGGTTAGAAATGATAAAGATTATAAGCCATATTTGATTTCTATAATGCCAGCGTTATCAAGTTGGTTTTTAATTATAGGGTTTATAGTAAATTATATGGTTATCTTCATTATTTTAATAATTTTATTTTTATTTATGTTTTTTATAGATATTCAAGCTGTAAGAGAAGGAAAACTTCCTCAATGGTATTTACCTATGAGAAAATTTGTAACAATTATAGTTTTGTTGTCTTTAGGCTCTGTAAGTATAGCAATTAATATAAAAGTTATTTAGCATCTTTTTTTTTAATGTGATCCAAGTAGAGAATAATCATAGTAGTTATAATAATTATAAAAGACCCAATTATAGCATTAATATACGGAATTTCATTAAATAGAATGAAACCATATAAAGCAGCAAAAATAAGCCTAGTATAATCAGCAG
>Ga0310124_10003875_pt1 | contig 9975 bp, 7 predicted proteins | sample CB11b_AW_Bot5_MG_FD_203507 | JGI IMG/M metagenome (GOLD analysis project Ga0310124, IMG submission 203507) | Marine microbial communities from Western Arctic Ocean, Canada - CB11b_AW_Bot5 | ecosystem: Environmental > Aquatic > Marine > Oceanic | place: Canada: Western Arctic Ocean | collected...
TCCGTGCTGTTTGCGTGTGCCGAGTGCAGCAACCGGGAATCACCGATCACCAGGTCGCCGGCTTTTACCGGCACATCCACCTCGTCCGGCTGCGTCGTAAACTCAGCCATCTCCAGATTCTCCGCCCGGCGGACCACTGGGGCATGGGCGTCTTCCAATTGATCGTGTAGCGGGTGATCGCGCAGATGCGAACCCGGGATGACGCGCAGACAACCATTGCTGCGGTTGGTGTCGACGAGATAGTACATGAAAAACGTCTGCACCGGCTCGGTCTCGTAACTTCGCGGGTGCGCCCAGCCCATCCAGTCAAAATGCCAGAACAGCGGCGGGCTTTGCGGCGGTTTGCTGATGACATAGCCCGAAGTGAACCGGACATCGTCGAAGCCCATCCGGCGGTAGGCGTCCAGGGCAGGCTGCAGTGTTGCGAGTTTGGCGAATGCCGGATTGCGTCCGACCGGGATCATGCTTCCCGTAGCCCGCTGTTTCTCATTGTCGGCTTCGGGTACTGCGTCGATCAGTCGGTCGGTGAGTTCAAGCATCTCCTGCAGCAGTTCCGGCGGCAGGACATTCTCGATGACGCAAAATCCGTCTTCGAGGTGCTGTCGTCTTTTCTCTTGGTAATAATCCATATCATTCATCTTAGTCCCCCAGGTTCTCTGTAGCGCGTGATTCGAGTACAACCTTCACATGTTCGACCGGTCTCCATTGCTCATCGGCGTTGCCAAAGAGTCCGCTATCACTCAATCATTGACTACCGCCGAGAACTGTCGACGGAATGCCGCAGCTCCGCCGTGCGCCGGATGACGGACAGTACTCGCTTCGATGCCGAGCGCCGCCAGCGAAGCCTCGGCTTTGCGGCCGATGCTGATAATCCGCCGTGCCGAAAACAGTTTCATGAAGCGCTGCAGGTATGGTGCCGCTGCCTGCAGTTCCGACGTTTTCGGTGTACGGTTGCTGAGCATGCCCGACTCTGGACAATAGGGGTGCCATGGGAAAACGTTCCACAATACAAAGTCGGTCGGCGCCAATCCCAGCTCGACAATCGCGGTCTGCCACACGATGCTGGCGGTCGGCTCGGCAAAACCGTTCCTGTTGAGCGCCGGTGAGCTGGTACGCTGGCCTGTGAGCCCCGGCAACAGATGATCGGGCTCAATTCCGCGCCCGGTGAGGTGTCCAAGCAGCAAGCGCTCCGAGGTCATGGCGATGCCGGTGAAATGTCCGCCCTGGTACCCGAGCGCCTCGGCGATCAAAAGATATCGGGCGTCGGTCCGCTGCGACAGATAGTGTTCCAACTGCCGGGCGCGGATCATCGGGGCCCGAGAACTCTGATCATGCGCCGCATCGACGTCGTGCCAGGGATTGAACACGTCATCCATGGTAGGCGCCGATTTCAGCTCGGCAACGAATTTCGAAATGCGGTCCGGCATGGTAGTTCTATTTTACAGATCGGACGCTACCTTAAACGCTCTTCCAACAAAACCAATGGCGAGGCTCAATATGCGCATCGACAACGATCAGATATATGTCGAAGATGTCCCGGTCACGGCGATTGCCGAGATTTACGGGACGCCGACGTATGTCTATGAAGAGAACACGATCCGCGCAAATTTCCGGCGCGCCCTCAAGGCGTTCAGCAGGTACTACGAAGACTTCCGCTTCCACTACGCCATCAAAGCCAACAACAACCCGGCAATCGCTCATATTCTGCGACAGGAAGGCGCCGGCATCGACGCTGCCAGCGTCAATGAGATTCTATTGGCGAAGAAACTTGGATTTGCCGGCGACGATATTGTCTTCAGCGGCAATTTTCTGTCGGACGACGATATCAAGGCCGGACTCGACACCGGCGCCGTTTTCAATCTCGATGACCTTTCACTGCTGCCCCGGTTGCTGAAGTTCGGTCAGCCGGACATCCTCAGTTTTCGCGTCAACCCCGGGTATGGCAAGAGCAATGTTGGAGATTATGTCACCAACGCCGGGCCCGACGCCAAATTCGGCATCCACCCGGACCAGGTGATAGACGCCTACCGGGCCGCCCGGGATGCGGGTATCAAGCGCTTTGGCGCCCACATGATGCCGGGTTCCTGCCTGCTCGATCCCGGGTACTTTGCGTTTATCACGGAACTGTTGCTTGACATTATCGGCAGGGCCGGCAAGGAGCTGGAGATCGACTTCGATTTCATCGACCTGGGTGGTGGCCTCGGCATTCCCTATCTGCCCGATGAGGAACCGCTGGACGTCGAGGCGACCGGTGCGCAGGTGGCGGATATTTTTACGCGCAAAGTCCGCGAGTACGGCCTGAAGCCGCCGCGCATGATCATGGAACCGGCACGGTATTTCGTCGGCGATGCTGGATATCTGGTTGGTCGCGTGCATTCGATCAAGAACAGTTACACCGAGATCGTCGGCACCGACATCGGGATGAACACCATCGCCCGCCCGGCCATGTATGGGGCGTACCACCACATCTATGTCAACGGCCGGGAAAGCGAGGATCGCCGGCCGCTGGGTTTGACCGGGCAAATTTGCGAGAACACCGACTACTGGGTTCGCGACCGCGAGCTCCCAAGGGACATCGCCGAAGGCGATCTCGTTGTCGTGGAGAATGCCGGCGCCTATGGTTACTGCATGAGCTACCAGTACAACGGTCGGTTGCGACCTGCAGAGGTCCTGGTGAACGGCGACCGGCACCATCTCATTCGCCGGCGCGAAGAGTTCGAGGACATGATCCGCGACACGTATGTCCCGGACGGGCTGGATAAGTAGTCGTGACTGAACGGGAGCTCAGGCACGATCGAGAACAGGCTGCTGGTGTTCTACCCCTTTAAGGGGCTGTCTCAAGCCACCGGCCCAGCCGGTGGCAACCTGACTATGAGATCACTAAATTGTGAAATGACATGATCAGGTGAGCGGTACCTGTTCAGCGCTTGTCAAGCACAGCAAGACAGACCTGTATACTCGTGTATGACGGGCGATGAAAGATGATCGCCTCCTCTTTTTCCGCGGCGGAAACACGTCGTCCATGGCCTTGCGGAAAGGGAAAAAACACGAAATCGTAGAGTCATTGTCTGGCGTGCGGGAATGCATATGAACAAATTGCTTAAATCCTTTGTGAGAGAGACAACCCCGCCGCTCATCTTCCGTGGATTGCGATCACTGTTTCACCTGCTATTTTCCGACAAAAAGAAAAAAAGGGAAATGAAGTCCTGGGGAGAAAGGTCCACGGAGTGGTACGATGGTGTGTACGGGGGCAGTGTTGAGTACCGTAAGCATTATACCCAGAGTGCGTATTACTTCTTGTGGACAGTGATGGTTGACCGCATGATGCGCCATTGTGTGGACAGGGTGCTCGATTTGGGATGTGGTCCCGGTCAGTTCGGGTCCCTGCTTTACGAAAAAGGATTCCGACAGTATTGCGGGGTGGACTTCAGCTCGGAATGCGTCGAGCTTGCCAAGCAGACGTGCCCCTACTTTGAGTTCATCGTGGCGAATGTTTTGGAGACAAACGTGTTAGAGTCCCGAGATTACGACTGTCTACTCGCCATGGAGTTTCTGGAACATGTGGAAGAGGACCTGAAAATTTTGCAAAGGGTTAAAGTAGGCACCAAGTTCTTCGGCACCGTGCCAAACTTTCCAAGTGTTTCCCACGTCAGATATTTCTCAAGTGCTGAGGAGGTAGAATCAAGATATGCGACACTCTTTTCTGCATTCCGTGTCGACTCGTTTCGGAAGGGGGCTGAGGGGCCTACATTCTACTTGTTCGAAGGCACCAAGCTTTGAGGAATGGGGGAAGTTTTCATTCATGACACGCCGAATATTCACTCCGGGCAGGCGCTTAGAATCCGTAAGACGGGCATCGCACAAAGGTGCTGAAACAGCAGCGGCCAGAGTGTGGCTCAAGGCCGCCGGGCTTGAATCACGTATACCGTGTCGAGCATCCCGCACCTCGCATCTCGCATTCACCCTGACCGAGCTTCTCATCGTCATTACGATCATCGCGATCCTTGCCGCGATGCTGCTGCCGGCCTTGCGCAACGCCAAGTTGGCCGCACAGAAGGCGGTGTGCAGCAACGATCTCGATCAGCTGTACGTGGGGTGGTTCACTTACACGGTGGACAACGACACGTGGTTTCCGACACCCGGCAAGTTCCTTCTTTACCATCCGGCGCACACCGGGGTCGTAGGTGTCAGTGAATACGAATATCAGTCAAAAACGCTCTACGGCCATCAAGCCGAGCACGATGTGCTGAACCCGGCGACAGGCACAAACTGGGCCGACATGTCGTGGCTTCACTACCACTTCGCTGTCGATTACCTCGGCGGCAGCCTTGAACGTTTCTTTATCTCATGGGACGGGGTCTATCCGGAGGTCGAGGCTGCCATCCTCAACAACACCGGGTTCGGTGTTGAGCGCGCCGCCTATCGCGGCCAGATATACGGTCGCCTTGACATGGACGCGGACGTGAGGGGCAGCTGGTCATACTGTGCCCCTTCCGTCGGCGGGGGCAACTATGAACAGAACCCCGCCTACTATGACAAGGCGCCAAAGGGATCGTTTCTGGGAGATTCAATGTACAAGACCTATGATCCCGACATCGGCTGGATGCACACCAACGCCCATGGGGGCAGGGATACCGTGCATTTCCAGAACCCGGCTTCCACGCAGTTTCTGGATGGGAAACATCTCGTGTTCCTGGATGGACACGTCGTCTATTACACGCCCGAGCAGTGGGCCGTCCAGGTGCGTGCGGACTGGTAAAAGAGCACCCGTGAACTTTCTGCTCCGCTTCACCGAACGGCAGGCCTCGACGTGGACCGTTGCACGATCAACTTGGAATGGTTGTGCGGCGGAATTTGCAAGCAAAGAATTAGACCTATATTTATTACGAGCAGCGGCAACCATGTTGACGCGCCAATATTGCTCACGCCGAGAAAATGGATGACACCAGAAAAAGAGGGGATCCAATGGGAGACAAAGGCAAGAAGGACAAGGACAAGGGCATGAAGCACCAGCAGAAAAAAAAGGAAAAAAAAGCGAAAGCGAAGCTCGACAAACAACCGAAAAAAATGCCCTGACAGAAGGCCCGGTGTGGCGAGGCCGACAACACCCCGAGCACGTATGCGGGTGAACTGACTGTTCGGCATGGCGCGTTGGGGACAACTCATCGACGTCTTTGCAGCGGGCGGGGCAGAGGATACGGTCGGCGTGCCACCGGCGGACGATCGGTTCCGAACCCATTCGAAGGTCGTCGTTTCGCTCTGTCCTGGGAGACCGGCGTAAACTGAATCATTTTAAGGGCGATCAAATGCCCACAGAAGATACATATCCCTGGGATTTTTGCGGAGTCGACGGCGTGCTCCGTTCCGTCGGTAGAAAACCCGATACGACCACCGGTTTTCCCCGCACCTGGCGAACTTTCGGTCCGCTGATGCCGGAGACCGTAACCTTTGTCGATGGTGGGGGCGAGGCCGGTGGCTCATTATGCGAGCCCAACATCAGCGCCGATATTGCCGATCTGACGGCGATACCGGATCGGCTCACTGTCGGCGACCAAGTGTTCGAAGGCCGGGACCTGAAACGGCGACGAGACACCCTCGATTTCGGCGCGCTGTACAAACTCACCAGGAAGGCGCGCGGGTATAACGCGTATGCCATGGCCGAGGTCACGTTCGACAAATCGACCGAGGTGACGATCGGCACCGGCAGCGACTATTGGATGCAATGGTGGGTTGATGGCAAAGAAGTGCTGAGTACCCTGCGCGGCGGCAACGATTCGTTTGAGTGGAGCAAGACGGACTTTGGATTCAACTACCGCTTCGAGCCGGGCACGCATCTGATCGTTGTGCGCAGCTTCAGCGGTCCCGGTGGATCACCGTCGTCACGCCAACAGAGATGGGTTTTGCGAGCCGGCTATCTCAATGCGCGGGAAGCCGTGGCGGCAACCCGTAATCGTCAGCGTTGGGAAGTCACGCCTGAGCTGGGGCTGATGCTGCCGCCACGCAATCTCGCAGAGTCGAGCATGGCGATCCGAACCGATCTCTGCCTCGCCGACGAGACCATCGAATGCGACTTTATCCTTCATTCGCCGGAGGGGCAGTTCGGTCTGGTGTTCGGCGCCCAGGACCGTGGCCATTATTACTGGGCATATCTGCCGCGTTGGGGGCAGAACTGGCGGGCTCGGGCGGTTTACGCGGCCATCGCCCGAGTCGACGGTACCGGGCACGCGCGCAATGTTGCGCTGATGTTGATGCCCGGCGTGCCGGCCCACTGGAACGCACGGCTTTCGATGAAAGTCGTGCGACGTGGCGATCAAATTCAGATGTATATGAATGGCGTCAAGGGGCCGTTTGCGATCGATGATACGTACGGCGCCGGTTGGGCCGGAGTCAGTGGCCATACCGACTATCGGGTAGCCAACCTGCAGATCACCGGTACGGAAGACGAGAGCCGCAGCTGGCCGGCGGCCGGCGAGCGCAAGCAGGTGTGGTTTCAACCCGACACCGACACCGGTTACGGCAAGGTCCGGCAGACTTTCAGTTTGCTGAAGCTGCACAACGGCGACCTGCTCGCCGGTATCTGCAGCCAGGATGCCGCCTTCTTTACATGGGAAGGCGACAAACATGCCCAGGTCCGCTTGTACCTGTCGCAAGATGCCGGCCGCAGTTGGCAGCGTCACGGCGATGCTCTGCCGGCACCTGCGACCGTGGCGCCGCCGGCTCAGCAGGTGCCGTACAACATGGCGTGGGGGATTCGCTGGTTCGAGCCGAAACCCGGCGTGATTCGCGCCTTTTGCCACGGGCCTGCGGTGAAGGGTGCTATCGAGCGGTTGAAGGACATTGAGAAGCCGGAAGATGTCCTGTCCTACCGGGACTCGGACGACAAAGGGCTGACCTGGACGGCGCCGCAGCCGGCAGAGTTGGTGGGGAACTGGAGCAAGGAGATCTACCGCACCGGCTGTCATAATCACGTCTATGGTTTCACGCAATTGCGCGACGGCACCCTGCTGACCCTTTTTCTGCATCATTATTCAAACGATTACAAACGCATCCGCAAACTGGGCGAAGGAACCTGGGGCACAAATATTGCCCAGCCCTATATCTCACGAAGCGAAGACAACGGATTGACATGGCAGGTGCCGGTACCCATGGACAACGCCGCATTGTTCGACGGCATCGAACCGGACAGCCCGCATGGTGGTTGGTCGGAGACGGCGTTCGCGGAATTGCCGTCCGGCCGTATCGTCGCCGTCTGCCGGCCGTATCGGTCGCCGTATGGCTGGCAAACTCACTCGGACGACGGTGGTCGTACCTGGCAATGCTGCACGTACCTGCCGTTTTCGCCTTCCGGCGGCCCGCAGATGATTGCCACGCAATCGGGGTACCTGGCGGTTGTCAGTCGCGAAACCGGTTTGGGGCTGCACACGAGCGTCGATGGGGGTGTCAACTGGGACGCGGGTACACTGCTCGATCACGATTGCTGGTTCAATGGCTTCATGGCCGAAGCGGAACCTGATGTGGCGCTGATCTTCTATTTTTGTCCAGGCCGCAGGGGTGACGAATCGTCCTGCCCACGGATGCAGCGTGTGCGCATCACAAAAGATGGCCCGGTACCGGAATAGTTGGGGACAGAAACCCCTCCCGCCTTGATCCCAGCGATACGCGAACGAATCAAGAGGGTAGGATTAAAGTGGCAGGCCAAGGAAGTGCCTGGACCCTTACGGGCAATCACAAGCGCGGAAGCTCGCGGTACTATTGTTGAGCATCCTCGCGAACTTGTAGTAACAGCGCCCCGCCGGCGATGAACAGGACCAGGATCGACAGGATGCCGACGCGGTCGTTGTCCGTTACCACGGCGATCCACCCCATCATCAGCGGACCGAGTACGGCGGCGGATTTCCCCAGCAGATTGTACAGGCCGAAGTATTCCGACGCCTTCTCCGGCGGTATCAGCCGGCTGTACATTGAACGGCTTAGCGACTGAATGCCGCCTTGCACCAGTCCGACGGCGGCTGCCAGCACATAGAATTCCCAAGCCGCCTTCATGCTCGCTGCCCAACCGGTGATCGCGATGTAACAGCCGATAGCGAGCAGAATCGATCGGCGCGTACCAAGCCTCTCGCCCAGCCGGCCGAAGACGAGGGCTGCCGGAAAGGCAATGAATTGCGTCAGCAGGATCGCCTTGATCAGATCGGCATCGCTGACTCCGATGTTCTTGCCATAGGGCACGGCCATGCGGATGATCGTGTCGACGCCATCGATGTACAGCCAGTATGCCAATAGAAAGATGAGCACCGGCCGATGCTGCCGCAATTGCCGCACGGTACCGACCACTTCACCGAAGGAACGACGGACGGCCTCGGCGATGCCAGTGTGCGGAACTGCCGTTTCGCGGACACCTCGCCACAGCGGGATACAGAACAGGATCCACCACAGCGCCGCGGTGATGATGCAGACGCGTTGCGCCTCGACCTCGGTGAGGTGGAAGCTGTCGTGTCTCAGTACCAAAAAGACGTGCGCTGCCAGCATCAACCCACCGCCGAGATACCCGAGCGCGTAGCCCAGGGCCGACACCCGGTCACGGGCCGATGCCGGTGCAACGCTGACGAGCAGTGAATCGTAAAACACATTGGCGCCGGAAAAGCCGATACCGGAGATGATGTACACGACAGCGGCGAGCTGCCAATGACCGTGGGCGATAAAGCTCAGGCCGATTGTCGCCGTGGCGCCGATGAATGCGAAGGTCAGCAGCAACCCTTTACGCCTGCCGCAGCGGTCCGCAACGGCGCCGAGGAGAGGGGCGAGTACCGCAATGATTGCCGAGGTGATGGAACTGATCACGCCCCAGCGGAAGGTGCTGTCGGTTTTTCCAAGCTCAGCCGCCCAGATACCGGTGAAGAGGATTGGCGCAAATACCACCATCACGCTGGCAGCATACGCTGAGTTGGCCCAGTCGTACATAGCCCAACTGAACACGGACCGGCGGTCGGGAGTCTCAGTCGTGGTCGAAGATTTGGTAGACATGTTCGCTCTCGTCCGCTGTACCCCGGTGCGTTGTCACACGGCACGCTATATTCCCTTGGGAATCGTCGCAATACAAGCACGCAATGAAATGAACCTGTTCCCGCTGCTGTCTCGCGAACTTAACACCGCCGTGACGGCGGCGGCATTCGCCACGGGCTGTTGAGCTGGTCGATGGTTCGCGACAGTTGTACAGGCACCTAACCTGCGCCTATAGTACCACACGAAGTTGTGCACAAGAAAAATCCGTATAACTGGACAACCAACTCCAGCGGAATCATGCGTCTTACCCTTATCATATTCCTGGTTCTTGCCGCTGGAACAGTTGCCGCGCAGAAGCTGTCGGTGGTCAAGGAACACAACTTTGGAAAGATCAGCGACAAGGCAAAGGTGGGTACAGACATCACCCTGCGCAACAGCGGGCGCAGGACGCTGAAAATCGAAGCGGTGAAACCGGGTTGCGGCTGCACCACGAGTGTGCTCGAGAAGGACGTGCTCGAGCCCGGCGAAACCACGGTGCTCGCCATCACATTCGATCCGAAAGGAAAGATGAGCATGGTGCGCAAGTCGATTACCTTCATCAGCAACGACGTCGTCAATCCGACCCAGGTCATGATCATCAAGGCCGATATCACGCCGAGCTGGGATTTCGTTCCGCGTCGCCTCACCTTCACGTTGACCGACGGTGTATACGATCTGACCTCGAGTGAGGTCAACGTGACCAATAGCGGTGACCACGTGTTGAAGATTTACGGGGTCGGCGTGCGGGATGCCAACATCACTATCGATGGCCCTACTGAGCTCGAGTTGGAACCCGGCCAGGAACAACTTTACACGATCAGTGTCGATCCGGCGTACCAGCCGGAGAAATCGGTGACTCCGCGAGTGGTGTTCAAGACGGATTATAACCATCGCCGGACACACCGCCAGGTCCCCGTGCACCTCAAGGTGAAGACG
>Ga0310124_10003876_pt1 | contig 9975 bp, 10 predicted proteins | sample CB11b_AW_Bot5_MG_FD_203507 | JGI IMG/M metagenome (GOLD analysis project Ga0310124, IMG submission 203507) | Marine microbial communities from Western Arctic Ocean, Canada - CB11b_AW_Bot5 | ecosystem: Environmental > Aquatic > Marine > Oceanic | place: Canada: Western Arctic Ocean | collected...
CATTGTGCGAGTCGCCTTCTTCCCCGGTGTGCGGCCGTCCGAGTTCACCCACAGCCACACCGTTGCCACTGCCAAGATCAACGTGGCTAGCACTTGGGCGATATTGGAGGCGGCTCCCCCCGTCTCTTCACGGTCCGGGTCGAACGCGCCGAAGACTGCGTCGAGACAATTGTCTAGTCCAAAGATAAGACAAGCCAGGACGGCTATCGGGATGCCCATCACGAGACTGGCGACGAACCTGATCAGGAACCCCGCGTGACGTGGCCGCTCGTCCTCTTGAAAGCTCTGGACCTGGCTGTTCTTGGACATGCCTGAGTCGGGAAGCCTCGTGAATCGGTGGACGGTATCGTACCCCGGTGGCCATACTCGGTCAACGACTCTCGCCCGCTGTGACGCCGTTGACACCCCTTTGTGTGAAAACTATGATATGTGTAGGATTTCACAACCTGCGGATGCCGCTCTCTAGCAGGGTCTTTTCGTACTTGACTCGCAGTGGCGGTGCCACGTCGGGCAGACCGTGGCTCTCGCCCTCGGATGGCCGCGATTACGTGGGCACAAGGAGGAGCGTATGGCGGGGTACACGAAAGCCGAAGCCCAGGACTGGGCGCGGGAACACCTACGCGGCCAATGGACAACCCTCATCACGCCCTTCACGGCCGACGACCGGCTTGACGAACAGGGCCTGCGGGCCAACGTGCGGCACGTTCGCAGCCTGGGCACCAGCGGGGCCGGCTGCACATGGGGCATGGGCGAGTTCTGGAGTCTCACCCTGGAAGAGCGGCTCCGCGTCTACGATGTCGTCAGCGACGAGGCCGCCGGGGAGTGGCCCATCGCGGCCCACGTCACCCACACGTCGCTGGGCGACATGCTGGCGCTGGCCGACCGGGCCGAGGCCGACGGCTTCGACCTGCTGATCGTCGCGCCTCCTTACATCGTGACCAGGACCGAAGCACAGGTCATTGAGTGGGTGCGGCGTCTCGCCGACCACACGCCGATGGCCATCATGTTCTACAACTCTCCCCAGTTCGGTATCGTAATGAGCGCGGAAGGCCTGAAGTCCCTCTGCGAAATCCCCAACGTAGTAGGGGTCAAAGAGGCCAGCTTCGACCGCCAGCTCTCCATCGACACCCACACGTCTATCGGCGACGACTACGTAATAAGCACGCCCGACGAGTGGGCCCTGTTCACGGGAAGAGAGATGGGGTTCCGCCAGCAGGTCATGTTCGCCAATACCTCTGACTGGCGGTTCGACACGCCCGACGAGAACTACTACGTCCAGTTCATCGACCGCGCCACCTCGGGCGACATAGACGACGGCCTGTATGATCGGCACATCCGGCCCATCAAGGAGATGTCGGACCGGTGGTGGCAGCAGGCCGTGAAGAGGTCCGGTGGGGCGTTGCCCGCGTCGCTTTGCAAGTACTGGGGAGAGCTAATGGGAATGGCCGGCGGACACGTTCGGCCGCCGTTGTTCGATCTCAGTCAGGATGACAAGGACGTCCTCAAGGCGGCCATCGCGGCCGTCCGAGACGGTGCGTTGGCCGCGGCAGGTGAATCGCGATGATCCTTATGGTGAGTGTGCAAAACCTGGACGAGGCGACTCACGCCCTCAAGGGCGGCGCCGACATCGTCGACGTCAAGAACCTGCAGGAGGCGCTGGTCGGCTCGGCCGAGCCCCGGGTAGTCAAGCAGATCAGGGACGTCGTCCCCGGACCCCACCACGCCAGCGTGACCCTGGGCGTGGTCCCCAACCAGGCCGGCACCGTGGCGATGGCGGTCTACACCGCTGGCGTGCTCGATGCCACGTCGGTCAAGGTCGGGTTCATGAAGAGCGAGTATGAGGAGGCCGTCGAGGTCCTGGTCGCGTCGCGCCGCGCGCTGGAGGGCTTCGAGACGAAGCTGATCGGCTCGCTGTTCGCGGACAACCACCTCTACGATGGACTCGACCCTCACCGGATGGTCGAGCTCGCCAGGGACGGCCAGTGTGACGGCTTCCTGATCGATACTCTGACCAAAGACGGCCGCAACCTGTTCGACTTCATGTCAGAGGACGAGCTCAGAGAGATCGTCTACCGGGGCAAGTCTTTGGGCTTGAGCACCGCTCTGTCCGGCCATCTCAGGATCGACGACCTCGACGAGCTGGCCAGGATCAACCCCGATATTGTCGGCGTCCGTGGCGCCGTCTGCGCCAGGGGCGACCGCGGCAGGGCTGTCCACTGGGAGGCCGTGTCCGAGTTCAGACGACAGCTCGAGTTGCGCCAGACCGGCGAGGTCCAGGTGTTCGGCGACGCTCAGCCGGCCGTCACGACTAACGGCCACACAAGCGGCTGGACGGTAATCGACGGCACCGGCAAGACCTGCGCCGGGATACTTGCCGCCCTCAGCGAGCAGGTCGAGAGCGACGGCGAGTCCTTCGTCGAGGTGATCATACCCGACGTGCTGAACACATACGACGTCATCGTCTGGGCCGAGAAGGGCGGGCACAATATCCTGACCCAGCGCAAGGACGACGACGGCTCGATCCGCATCCTCATCCAGCCCTAGGGTACCGGCTTCCGGCCGTGCCGGACCGGCCTCGGTACACCCTGCCTCGAACCGCCACGACGACCTCCCGACGTGCTAACATGTAGATAGACGATAGGGAGAGTGGACGCGTTGGATTTCGCTGAAATAGTATCCCTCGTCCGCGACATTCTGCTGATCGTCCTGCTGCTTCTGGCAACGCTGACGCTCTTGATCGTGCTCTGGAAGGCCTCGAGCCTGCTCAGCTCGGTGCGGCGGACTCTCAAGAACGTCGAGGACGTGGCCGAGGCTGTATCGAGCCGGATCGTAGGGCCCGCGGCAGCCGGTTCAGGTGTCGCGTTCGGCGCCGGCAAGGTGGCAGCCTTCTTCCTGGGCCTCTCGAAGAAGAAGCGAAACAGCAAAGGAAGGGAGGACAATGGCAAACGGTGACAGCGGTAGCTCGTTCATATCGGGATTCATAATCGGTGGCATCGTCGGTGCGGTTGTGGGGATAATGCTGGCGCCCAAGGCTGGCTCCGAGACGCGAACGGACCTGTTCGAGCAGAGCGAGGCGCTTCGGGCCCGCGCCGAGGAGCTGGCGGCCCGAGTCCGCGAGCGCGTGGGTCCCACGGTGGACTCGGTGCGTGAGCGGGTGCAGCCCGTCGTCGCGGAGCAGGCAGCGCGCGTGAGGAGAAGCTCGACCCCCGCGGAGACCGACGGCAGCGAGTCGGCCGGCGAAGGGGCGTAGTCGGCCCGACACTGTGAACCGAGGGAGGGCGCCTCGTGCGGCGGCACGAGGCGCTGCCTCCTCGACGTTCTCTTCAGCCGGTCCCGTGCTTGGGATAGGAACCGAAGATCTTGAACGTCGACACCTGGTCCTTCACCCGGGCCAACGCTTCTCGCACGATCTCGTCCTCCCTGTGCCCTTCTAGGTCGACCAGGAAGATATATCGCCCCAGGCTCTCCCTGGTCGGTCGTGACTCTATCTTCGCCAGGTTGATCCCCCGGTCTCCGAACTCCGCCAGCACTCTGTGCAGGACCCCGGGAGCGTCTTCATCGAAGGAAAAACAGGCCGAGGTCTTGTCCGCCCCGGTCCGAGGATGGTCGGTCGCGGCCAGTACCACGAACCTGGTCATGTTGTTCTGGTCGTCCTCGATCCCCTCCGCGATTACGACACCCCCGTAGATCGCCGCCGCCCGGCGCGTGGCTATCGCCGCCGCCTCGGCGCCCCGCCGCAGCATGTCCTCCACAGCGGTCGCGGTGCTCATCGACGCCACGACTTCGGCGTCCGGGAGCCGGCTTGCCAGGAACCCCCGGCACTGCCCCAGCGCCTGCGGGTGTGAGTAGACGACCCCGACCGCCTCGACTGACGTGCCGCGGGCCGCCACCAGGAAGTGTTTGATGGGCAGGACGAGCTCGTGGCGTATGAATAGGACCGAATGGTGTACCAGGAGGTCCAGCGTATCGGTCACCGAGCCCTCCAGGCTGTTCTCTATGGGCACCACGCCTTCGTCGGCCTCGCCAGACGCCACCGCGTCCGCCACCGCGGCGATGGGCGTATACGGCAGCCTAACGGCGTCCGGGTCGTAGTTGATGCAGGCCTGCTCGGTGTTCGTCCCGGCAGGTCCGAAATAGGCCAGCCGCCTTGGCATCGCTACTCCACCAGAGGCCCGATCAGGACCTCTCTCAGCTCTTCCTCTGCAGTGGCCGTCGTGACCACTACTATCTCGTCCCCGGCCTTGATGGTCGTCTCGGCCGTCGGGATCGAGACGGACCCGTCCCTCGTGATGACTAGTGTCACCAGGGTCCCCTCGGGGAGCGGGATGCGTCCGAGGAGTCGCTCCTCGGTGCCTGCGATCGGGGGTATCTTGACAGACACCAGGGTCTTGCCGTCGATGCTGGTCATGGGCATCAGGTGCATCATGCCCCGGGTCGAGAACCCCTCTTGAAACCCGCCGAGAACGAGGTTCGTGACGTCGACGCTAGCTCCTATGCCCAGTAGCCCGAAGAGATCGGCGTTGTCGCGGTTGTTGACCACGGACATGGTCCTCGAAACCCCGAAGTGGTGTCTCGCGAGCTGACAGGCCACCATGTTGACTCCGTCATCCCTGGTGGTGGCCGCGAATACGTCGGCCCGGTTGGTGCCTGCCCTCGCCAACGCCTCCGCCTCGATGCAATTTCCCAGCACGGAGACGCTGCCCAGAGTTTCGTCCAGGCGGACGCAGGCGGCCCGGTCAAAGTCGACCACGGAGACCTCGTGGCCGCCGGAGATGAGCCAGGCAGCCAGCGAAGCGCCGAGTCTCCCGCCGCCGGCGATAACGACGTACATCGGCTAAACGTCGGCTTCCAGCACAGCCCGGGCGACCAGCGCGGTACCGCTGATGGCATCCAGGCCCAGCCGGGTGTACATGCCTTGCATCGTCGGGTCGTCGATGCGGCAAACGACTGTAGGTACGTGGTAGACGTGTTTAGCCAGTTGCCCCACCAGCGCGTTCTCGCTGTCGGAGCCCGACAAGGCCATGAAGGCGTCGGCGTCTCTGACCGACGCTCTCCTCAAGTCCTCGTGACGCGTCGCGTCGCCGACCACGACGATAATGCGGTCCTGTTGCACGAGGTCCCTGGGCAGCCGGTCGAAGGCCTCGGGACGCGGGTCAAGGACGGTGACCACGTAGCCCTTCTCTGCCAGCGCCGCCGAGACGGTAGCTCCTAGATCGTCACAGCCTGTGATGACGGTCTGCTTCGGGGTGGTCACTGGGCCCGAGGGGCGCTGCATGTTGAGGTCCTGAGTCACTCGGCCGAGCGTGCCTGCCGGCGCCTAGCTGTGGGCCGCGGTCAGACCGTTGTTTGAGCCGGCCTTGACCGGAGCGGCCTCGCGCCACAGGATCACGCGGCAAGGCGCGTTTCGAAGGACGTATCGGGCGGTCTCGTCCAGAGAGTACTCGCCATAGGTCTCCCTGTGGCCGATCCCCAGAACGATGGCGTCGACGTTTTTTTCGTGCGCCTCTTGCACCGCCGCCAGGCCGGCCTGCCGCGACTGGAGTATCTCGGCCTGCGTCTGGCACCCGAAGGTACGGGCTACCTCCTCCATGCGCTTGAGCAGCTCCTCGCCCCTGGCGAAGTCGTCGATGATTTCGGCATCGACGGGCATGCTCCGTTCGACCTCGATCGCATAAACGATATAGATCTGGCCCTTCTTGTGCCCCAGGAGCTCACATGCAAGTCCCACGGCGTCGGAGTCAGGACCTCCCAGCCCTACGGGCACCAGGACGGACGACATCGCGTTGTTGCTGGACCTTCTTGGTAGCGCCAAAGATGCTCCCTGTCAGATGTGTCGTCGACCCGCCACCGCGCTTCGCGGCTATGCGGGCAGGTTCTGGAGGCGCTCGTCCTCGCCCGCCAGGACCAGCAGATCGCCGGCCTTGATGCGCTCGTTCTCCGACGGGTTCACCGTTACGTCTCGGCCCCGAAGGATGGCAAGCACTGCAAGGCCGTACTTGTCTCGGGGACCCGAGAAGCCGAGCTCTTTCAAAGTCTGGTCGTCGAACTCCTGAGGCGCCCTCATCCTGCTTAGGCCAAAGCTTGGGCCAAGCTCCAGGTACTCCTGCAGGTTCGGGTTGAACAGGTTGTGCGCCAGCCGGACGCCCATCTCCGACTCGGCGTGCACGACCTTGTCCACGCCGACCCGCTCCAGGACATTGCCGTGGAGCTCGTCGTGGGCGCGGGCGACGATGTAGGACACCCCCATCGTCTTCAGCAGCACGGAGGTCATGACGCTGGTCACGATGTCGGACCCGACCGCCACCACCGCGGCGTCGTAGTCCGTGATGCCCAACTCTCTGAGGACCGCTTCGTTGCTCGCGTTGCCGGTCACCGGGTGGGTCACCTGGCCCATCATGTTCTGAACCCGGTCCTCGTCAATGTCGATGGCCAGAACGTCGTGCCCCAGATTGTACAGCGACCTGGCCGCGCTCGACCCGAAACGGCCCAGACCTATGACAACTACCTGCTGTCTCATCGCTCTCCCTGATTGAAAGCGTTCGGGCGTCCCTCAATCGGTACCGGTGATGGCCCTCAGACCGTCGTCATTATACAGGACTGGTCGTCGGCTCAACCAGGGAAAATCAGTGGAATTATGAGCCGGTGAACAGCCTCTCAGGGGTCACCCGATGGTCACCCGTTCTTGAGCAAACCGATAGACGTCGCCGCTGGTACGCATGATCATCACGAGCCCGAGTGTAGTAGGCCCGATACGCCCGATGAACATGCTGGCGATCAGAATGACGTGGCCCCAGTCAGACAGGTTCGGAGTCAGACCCGTCGACAGCCCCACCGTACTGAAGGCGGACACACTCTCGAACAGAAGGTCGATAAACAGGAAGTCCCCCTCGGAGAGAATCAGTATCAGCGCCGACAAGAAGACCGCCGCCAGTGCAACTGACGTGATGCTGACCGCCCTTTGCACCTGGGCCTGGGGGATCTCTCTGCCGAAGGCCGACGAGTGGCCGACGCCCCGGATGGTCGATATCACGGCGACGATGACCACCGCCAAGGTGTTGATCTTTATCCCGCCCGCCACGGAGGCCGACGCGCCGCCGATAAACATCAGGCTGGTGAAGAAGAAGTTGGTGTGCTGCTCGGTCTCGCCGAATCCGACGGTTGAGAAGCCGGCTGTCCTGCCGCTTATCGATTCGAAGACGGAGACGAATATCTGGTTGATCGACGATATCGGGCCGAGTGTCTCGGTGTTCTGGCGCTCGGAGACGAAGAACACCAGCGCGCCCAGCGCGATCAGCGCGAGTGTTGCGATGATGACCAGCTTGGTGTTGAGCGTGAACAGCGAGAGCTTGCGTGACCGCACTATGTCCGCGAGCACCCAGTAGCCGACGGTACCCATGACGATCAGCGCGCCCATGATGGTCAGGACGACCCGGTCCGTTCGAAATACGGAGAGGCTGGAGCTCTCGGGAGTAATAACGAATCCGGCGCTGTTGAATGCGGAGACCGCGTGAAATGCAGCCTGCCAGATCGCCTCGGCCGGGGAATACATGAACGAGAATCGCACCGCGAGGGCCGCCAGCCCCACGAGCTGAATTCCACTGGACACCAGCACGATCCTCGCGGTCAGCGATGCCATGCTGCCTAGCTGGTCCGACCGCAGGGTGTCGCGCGCGAGGTGCCGCTGCGCCACCGGCGCGCGCTGCCCGATCACCACCAGCAAGAAGGTGGCGATCGTCATGAACCCCAGCCCGCCGGTGAACATTAGCAGAAGGATAGTCGCCTTGCCGAAGGCGTTCCAGTAGGTGGCGGTGTCCTGTGTTACCAGCCCCGTGACGGTCGCGGCCGATGTGGCGGTAAATAGAGCGTCTACGAACGACGTGAAGCCACTTCCATGGTGAGCGAATGGCAGCAGCAGCAGCAGCGTGCCCAGCGAAATCAGTGCTGCGAAGCCGTAGGTGAGGATCAGTGGCGATGCCAAGACCGAGGGCTGAGTGCGCCGCGTCGGTATCCTGATCCGCACCGGGTCGAGCTGCCGCGCTCTCGGGTGTCGGACCACCCGGTCGCCTGGCTTGGGGGTCCAGGTCTGGCTCAATCTGAATGCCTCGGTTAAGCTCCGCGTGCTGAAGCCCGCCGGGGCTCGCCTCCGCAACGGCGCGTGACGTCAGTTCGCGCGCCGCAGCGATTCTAGGTCGGGACGTCAGGTATGTCAATCTGGGTCGCCGGTCTTCCCGCGTATCTAACGGCGATGCCTGCCACCAATAGGCATTGACACGGTATTGAGAGCCTCTATAACATTGGCACGTGCATCCGGTCGAAGACCGTTTGTGACCTGTGTTTGCCTCTTGGACCCAGCAGTGACCAGAGCAGGTCCCGCTGTGGCGACCGTCAGACGGGTGAGCGTGTGAACAGAAAATCAATAGCCTACTCGGCTATGCTCTTGGTCTCTATGGTTGTTGTGTCAACTCTCCTCAACCAGGGGATAATCCAGGGTGTGCTTAGAAACACCGACATAGAGCTGGGCACCGACAAGAGCGCCTACACCTCCGGCGAGACGATCAAGCTCACGGGTGTCCTGAGTTTCGCCGAGGCGGAAGAGGTCTTCATACATCAAGTCGCCCTGGTCGCTATCGGGCCGGGCACTGACGATTTGGACGTAGCGCTGCCGCTCCAGACCGGCACCGCCCATAACTTGACGGGCTTCTCGGGCGTCTCCGGCACCCTCACGGCGACGGTCACTTTTACCGATCTCGTGGTGCCCGGTGGCACCTTGCCCGAGGGCGGTACGCTGCCTACCGGAACTCTGCCCGGCGGGACACTGCCGGCTTCCACCGTTTGTGTGGGAGACGATCCGGCCATCGGGATACTACCCTCGGGGACCCTGTCCGGGGACACGCTGCCAAGTACCCTGCCCGGTGGCACCCTGCCCGGTGGCGTTCTGCCCGGCGGTACGCTGTCCGGTGGCATCATTGGCGGCGGGCAGTTCAGAGGCATCGGCGACACCGGCAAGATCAACTACGCGGTGGACTGGCTGCCGTCGGCCGCCGGCTCCTATCTAGCGCAGTTGGTCGTGATAGCGGTTGGTCCCCAGGGCTGTACGGTCAGCCGCAGCCCCATCGTCAGCTTCTCGTTGAGCGCGGCGCCGACGGCCACGCCGACGGCCACACCGACGGCCGCGCCGGTGGTGCGGGCGACGTCGCCAAGCGAAACTGAGACGCCAACGCCGACCGAGACGGCTACACCGACACCGACACCGACTCCGACGGCCACCGTGACGGCGACCCCTACGGCTACTCCGACGCCGGAGCCCACCGAGACGCCGGAGCCGACCGAGACCCCGGAACCCTCCGAGGCGCCGGAGCCCACCGAGACGCCGGAGTCGACCGAGACACCGGAGCCCACCGAGACGCCGGAACCGACAGAGACCCCGGAACCCTCCGAGACGCCGGAACCGACGGAGACCCCGGAACCCTCCGAGACGCCGGAGATAGACGAGGCCGAAGTCGTCGAACGCCTGTCGGAGCTGGCCGAAGAAGACCCCGATGCCTTCGCTCAGGCTGTCGCGGACATTGTCGCCGAGAACCCGGATGTGGCGGGCGCTGCTCTCGCGGTGGCGGCCCAGGACAATCCTGATCTGGTCGCCAGCGCCATCATCGCCTCGGCCGCCACCGATGCCGCGACCACCGGCCGGGCACTCGCGGTAGCGGCACGGCGAAACCCGGATGCCGTGGCTGCGACCATAGTGGCGGCTTCCAAGCAGAATGCCCGTGACGCTGGTCGGGTGGTCGCCGCCGCGGCGGCCAGCGACGCGGAGGCTACAGGAAAGGCCCTGGCAACCGCGGCCGCATCGGACGCTGAGGCGACCGGCAATGCCGTGGCAGTCGCGGCCGCTGTCGCCCCCGAGGCTACGGGCAACGCGGTCGCCGTCGCCGCGGCAAACGACCCGGTTGCGACCGGCAATGCCGTGGCAGTCGCGGC
>Ga0310124_10003878_pt1 | contig 9970 bp, 7 predicted proteins | sample CB11b_AW_Bot5_MG_FD_203507 | JGI IMG/M metagenome (GOLD analysis project Ga0310124, IMG submission 203507) | Marine microbial communities from Western Arctic Ocean, Canada - CB11b_AW_Bot5 | ecosystem: Environmental > Aquatic > Marine > Oceanic | place: Canada: Western Arctic Ocean | collected...
CTTGCCAAGTCTTTTGGTGCTTTGGGCCAGATACACCAATCTGGGAAAGGGAAATGATGAACAACCCGTTCAGGAAGATGTCGAAGAAAAGGAATCCGACGAAAAATAATCAGGCTTCCTCATCCGGTTTGTCTTAGTCTTCTTACTTTTTTTTTACTTTTGGCTCCAAGGATCTAAATATGTGTTTAATTACTGGTACAAAATATAATGTCAATAAAGCAGCACTTATGAAAATCAACACCAAGACCATATGAAACATTTCCATACCCCCCTGACGCCCTTGTTTAATTTAAGACTTCAGGCTTCCTTTAGGCTTTAGTCAGAGATAACATTACGCTACAGCGAAATTATCTTTACTATCCTCTCATTCTATCGTTTGTGACAGATGTAATACGATGTCCGTGGATTACTGATGACCCAGTCTACCTTCGCTATCATGATGAAGAATGGGGGACTCCAAATCGAGATGGACGCGGTCTTTTCGAGAAGATTATTCTCGAAGGAGCTCAAGCTGGTCTGTCATGGATAACTATTCTTAAGAGACGAGAAAATTATAGACGATTATTCGACGGTTTCGATCCTGTCAAAATTGCAGCTTATGATGAAGATGATGTAAAGCGGTTGATGGGAGATGCCGGAATTATCCGCAATCAAGCCAAGATAAGGTCAGCCATCAACAATGCCAAAGTCTTCGTAGCCCATTTCGGTAATGATGAAGATGCTTTCAGTGAGTTTCTTTGGGATTTTGTCGACGGCAATCCAATCATCAATCAGAGGAATAGTATGGATGACTCGCCTCCCGTCACTGAAATCAGCAAGAAGATGGGCAAGGAACTCAAGAAGATGGGTTTCAGTTTCATTGGACCTACGACCTGCTATGCAATGATGCAGTCAGCAGGCCTGGTCGACGATCATCACGTGACCTGTTTCCGCCACACTTCTAATCGTTAACCAAGAGGCGTTGAAAAGGAGGTCCGGACCCCTCAGTGTCAACCGTATTCTCTTCTCATTCTTTTATCATGTTCTGATTCTACGCGGTTTGTGTCATTCTTCTAAGATTTTTTTGATTTCTTTCAATAATCTTTCATATCTCGGAGAATTTTCACATGAAAATGAGGCTAATTGCTCTACATACAATCTCTTAAAATCGTGAATTTCTTGCAAAGCTTTTTTGATTTTTTCCTTATCGTTCATGATTAGTAATCCCAACCTAGCTACATTAAAAAAACAATCTACTCTTTCTTTTGTTCGTCGTATCTAACCGAAAGCTAAAACAGCAATTATTAACATGATTGCCAAAAATCCTAAAAAGAATAGAAATATTTTTCCAACGGACTTATCAAGAGCTTCAAGCAATTTTCGGTCACTTACTGAACAATTCGGTGTTCCACATTCGTGACATTTGTCTGCATTGTCCCAAATCTCAGCATCACACTCTAAACATTCTACTAAAACCATAATTTCCCAACCTAGCTACATTAAAAAAACTCTACACCGGACCCCTCAGTGACTTTCTAAATTTTCTTCTCTTTCTTTGTCTATATCTATCCGCTTGACTTCATATCGGTCGCCCAGTTCCTCTATCGTTGCAATCAATGACGAAATATCCCCAGCATCCATTATTATTTTACCGGTTTCAGAATCTATTACCCTAAATGCCATCTGCGACTACCTTCCCATAATTCCCCAACCTAGCTGCATTAAAAAAACCCTACATCATTTTTGACAGGCCCACTTCCAAGATAGGGTCGGTTTGAGTCGAATAGCAGGTAATTAGAATCTAAATCTCTAGTTGTCATAGTAACCTGTAGGAATCCTATTGACGAGGGGAGTCTGATTTGTTCGCCTGACCCGCGTCATCGAAGACTTCGATCTCAGTCCAGCGCTTGACGAATTCGGTGAACTTGGAATTGAATCTGGTAGCTCTTACCGTATGGTTGTCAACCCAGTGGTAATTTCCACCACGGGGTTTGTTGTAAATTACTCCGTGATATTTGAAACCGTGCTCTTTCAACCACGCCTCGGTGACCTCGGCGTGTTGACTCAGACGACCAGTGAAGAAAGTGATGATATGGCCCTCTTCGTACCAGCGATTGATGATTTCAACCACGTCGGGAAAGGCCTGAGCGGTCGCCATCCTTTCGGGCACCTCATTGGGGATGTCCTCACACACGGTACCGTCGATGTCGATAAGGAAATTCTTGCACCCCTTTGGAAGCGTAGGTTTTTTCACTTTAGCTAATCCGATTCTGAATATAGATAATCTAGTTTTCCCATCAACATCATAATGCCAATTGGAAGACTTATGATTATAGCTACCATGAAGAATAACCAAGCCTCTTCAATCCAGTATGCTGAAATCAATCCTAAACCTGTAACGAGAGGCCCTGCGAAAACCCACTGTTCACTATGTTTATCTTTTTGATTACCCATAAGTGCAGCAACGCCAATTAGAATCAGCCCAAGAGCCCATGTAATTGGCATAGTTCCCCAAAAGTATGTAGAAACCTCCCGGTTTTGCAAAGCTATAGCCTCTTCTTCTTCAACAGTCAAACCATCTTCTCCCTCTGTAACTAGCCAGTGAGCTTCCATATCCATTCCAGTAGCAAGTAGGAGAAGGGTTATAGGTAAAATAAGTGCAACTCTTGATAACATTAGTAAATCTCGTTGTGTTTTATTACTTTTAGCCATCATATCTTGAGTAAGTACAAACCAACCGCCAAACATCATTATTGCACCGACAGTCACCAGAATAGTTCCAATTATCATCGTATTCAAGTCAGTATCTTTCAGATAATCTATGTATTCTTGACCAAGTACGTCGTCTGGCCCCGTCATAAAAGCAATGAACATAAGAACGGGCCCGATTACTAGCAAATAGGGAGTTAGACCTTTATCCATGTTGATTTAGATAGGTTTCCCTTTTTAAGTTGAAAGCCCATGTCACCCTCCCGAAAAATACTTCAGATTGGTGCTAAATCCAATTCACCGCTCCAAAGGTCAAGCCCCCTCAATCTACACGGAAATTTCTGACCTAGCGAGAGGACGATATCATCCAATTCTTTCATTTTCTCATCGATTAAATTTAGTCCAAATTCATCTGTAGATAATTGTCTTCCATCTCCCAATTGGCTAACATGCAACTTACCACGAATTGCTCCATCATCAAGTAAATCAAGGGAAATCCAGGGATTACGAAGTCCAACAACTCTGGCAGGCCATTGCTTTAATTCAAGTTCATCATCCGAATCTTCTATTGAATCCAAAGTACCTCCTCTCAATAAATGCAAATGGAAAGCATTGGCTACTAATTCCCATTCAATTGTTTTTGCCTCCCGACTATTGGCCGTACATTGTTCTGAAATTTTAGTGATTTCTTCATCTGAATGAACCCATTCTTCATTTTTCAGGAAAGATTTGAGTTGACGATGAACAACAAGGTCCGCATATCTTCGAATGGGACTTGTAAAATGAACATAAGCATCCAGATTCAACCCAAAATGTCCTAGATTATCGGGAGAATATACGGCACGTTGTAAAAGATAAAAGAGTCCATGATCCACAACTCGCCGAGTTGCGCTCTTCAAATTACTGGCTTTTTCTTGAGCTTCTTGGAGAGAAATCAGAATATCTTTTCTGGCATCCGGATCTAGAACATTCCTCATATATTGAGGGATTTCATCCTGGTCATCCGAAACTTCCAGGCCACTAATCTGAATATTTCCACTTTGAGCCCAGTCACCCAGCATACTTGCCAACTCAGCTTCTTCCGATTGTCCGAATTTCTTTACACTTGGCATCGGCAATTCAATATCAATTCCCATGGCATTGAATTTTGCATTCAATTCTTCAACTTCAGGAGCATCTGGTGGCGCATGACATCTCCACGGCAAAGGGGCATTTTCTTTACCGAGCATAATTCCAATCGAATTATTGGTGGCGACCATAAATGTTTCAATCATCTCAGTGGCTTGGTTCGGCCATTTGACATTTACGTTTATTTCATCATCATCGACTCTAGGTCGCAATTCAGCCGAATTCAAGTTCAATCTAATTTCATTCTGCCGTAAACCTTCAGCTAGATCCATCATGTTCTGAAAACGTGGATTGTTGAGAGCATCATCATAAGATAAATTTTCCCGGACCTCAATAATACTTTCAAAAGCAGTTACTTTACCAATAGTCCAATCATCTTTTATTTCCATTGAAACAGTCATTGCTAATCTGGGGACTTTGGCCCTCAAGGAACATAAATTATCAGATAATCTAGAAGGCAGCATCGGTAGAACTGCATGCGGTAAGTAAACCGAGGTTGCTCTAGCTTGCGCTTCTTCGTCTAAGAGTGTCTCAGGCGCGATGTAATGGGCTACATCTGCGATTGCAACCCATAAGGTCCGTTTTCCTTTTTCTTCGATTAAACAGACCGCATCGTCAAAATCTTTCGCGGTTTTAGGATCAATCGTTACAAAAGGTAAATGTCTCAAGTCAGTCCGGCCTTCTTTCAGGGCGTTATCGGCATCAACATCCGGTATTCTTTCAGCAATGTCCGATAAGCGAGAATCATAATCCCTACCGAAAGGGTTGGAACTATTTATCCGCAAATGATTTAATCTCAAATCCAATAATTGGGTGGCATCGATTCGCTTTGATTTTATCAGTAAAAGAGCGATCGAAGGTAAGGAATCACGGAATCTTAATCCCGAACACAAATTTGCAAAGGCTTTGGTATCTTCAATCAAATCATAGGCTTTCCATTTGAGGATATATTCGTTTTCAGATAGAGAGAATTCTTCCGGCAATTTCTCATTAGAGATTATTGCAAACCAGACATCTTCGATTAACCGATACTTTTTACTTTCTTCATCAGGCAATTGTCCAGTCAGAGGAATCTCTTCAGTCGGTGAATAACTGTTGAAGAAATGGCGCCAATCTCGGATACTAGCTTCAATTTCACGGATTTCATCTGGTTTTCTTAGAGTAAAATTAGTTTTTTCTTGATAGAGAAACCATTGTCTTCCTTTCTTAGAATGCGCTAGGATTTCATCTATTTTACTCTTCAATTGTTTGGATTCTTTATTATCCAATTTCAATTTTTCTTTTTCAACAAGGAATGAATAAACCTTTTCAGAATCCCAGATTATATCCCATAGTTCTTCATTTTTACCAAATTTGCTGGAGATTCTTCTCCATAATTTTTCATCAGGAGGAACCTGAGATTTCTTCTTGTGTTTGGGCTGAGACATAGTGAATTAGAATATCCAGATAGCACCTAATATTAGAAGAAAAGCCACTATCGAATGAACTTCCCTGACGCCTTTGTTTAATTTAAGACTTCAGGCTTCCTCATCTGGCTTGTCCCATTCTTCCTTTTCAGGTGACAATTTTGCTTTAATTTGTTTCAAGAAAATTAAAAACAGACCAAACAAAACGAGAGTAATCCCTAGAGGAACAACTGCATCTTCAGGTATTTTAAAAATGTCAATTAGTCGTATTTTTATTACAGTGAAAGTTAAATCAAGTTCATCTTTAATATCACAATCACTTCTGTTCTGGCAATCGCCACCTAATAGTAGAGATACTCCAAATATTAGTGGCCCAATCCCAATCTTTCTCAAATGCGCCAGATCCACACCCTCCTGACGCCTTTGTTTAATTTAATACTGTGGTTGTTTTGTTCTTTGGTGGGTCTACTATAGATCCTATAACAGCAAGTGTGCGTTAGCACACGGGAGGCGGGATTTGCGAAGCAAATGGGGGAGGAATATTGTTTATTCTAAAACATTCAAAGTTAAATTAAAAATCAGGGCTTTATTAGTCATTTATGGAGAATTCCTTTAGAAGTCGTTTTGTTCCAATTCAAAGACAGGAACTTACAAAACTACTGAAAGAAGAATTCGAAACAGAAAAACAGGAAAAATATGCCAAATTAACTAATCTTGTGCACCATACTATTCATCACGAATTTCATGAAAAAATTGAAAAATGCCGAGATCTTTATCGCTCTTTTGATCCTGACCCAATCACTAAATCAGTACTAAATGAAAAAGGAGACCTAGAAACTTTTCAAAAAGAATTAGAAGGTATCTTTGCAGACGCTAATTTTCGTGCTGTAACGGAAAGTGAGCTGGATAGTGCCTTTAATTCGGAATCTCTTTTTCCTCTTGCCGTAAATGTTAATTTAGATGATTATGATACTCTCATACTTTACCGACGTGGAGAGACAAAACGTACTGAAAAGATAAGAAGTTGGCAAACTTTTTATCAATGGAAAGAAATTGAAATTGAGAGTTTTGACCGATTAGTTGTAGTTATACGGTTAAAAAAAGAAGCATTAGAAAATAATAAGGATTTGACACGAGTTCAAGAAATGAAAGCAGGAAAAATTTATCTCAAATTTTTTAAAAATATTCCAAAAGCAGATGTAGAAATGGTTTTACCAAATGCAAGATTGGGAATGAGGCCCTTAGACAAACTAATGCTTGGGGGACCACTCGCGGCTGGCGCGTTTAGTTCTGTAATAAAATTATTCTTAGCCTTTGGAGCTGCAGCAGCCGGAGGTGTGTCGTTAACTTATGAAGATCCAACAATGAGAGTTGTAGGTACACTTCTATTGGTTATGGCGGGATACTTCATGAAGGGACTTTCAGGATACAAAAATACTAAATTAAATTATATGCAAACTCTTTCTCAAGGGCTTTATTTCAAAAATTTAGCCAATAATGCCAGTGTTGTTTATCAACTTCTAAAATTAGCTGAAGATGAAGAAATCAAAGAAGCACTACTTGCATATCATTTCCTTTACAAATCTGAAAAACCACTTTCCATGGAAGAACTGGATAATCAAGTAGAGCAGTGGTTCAAAGACAAATTTGATCGAAACTTTGATTTTGATGTCGAGGATGGATTAGTAAAATTGAAAAAATTAGGTTTGGTCAAGAGTAGTAAAGACACACTGAAGGCATTGGAATTAGAAAAAGCAATAGCTTTACTAGATAAGCGATGGGATAATTACTTCAGCGGTAACTAATTTTTTCGACGCGATATTGCAATTAAAGCCGGAATTAGTGTCTTCTTCTGTAGTTAAGTCCTACGATAGCTAAAACGGAAACGATTGGCATCATTATGCTGGGAAATTCAGGTATTGCTGCATTGTCATACCATGCTATTTCATCATCCAGATATGCTGCTGATACAATGTCCATGTATCCATCATTATCTATGTCTGCCACAAAAACTGACGACGCTTTATCTACACTCGTTTCCACATTAACTGTAGTCCAGCCTGCATCAGGAGTGCCATCATTCTCATGCCATTTTATTTTATCGCCAAGTGCTGCTGCTGACACAACATCCATATCCCCATCATTATCCATATCTGCTACGAAAACCGATACCGCCCCATTAACATTCGTATCGATGTTGTAAGTATCCCAATTAATTCCTGATGGAGTACCATCATTCTCATGCCATCTTATATCATCATCAACGTAAACCGCCGACACAACGTCCATATCTCCATCATTATCCATATCCGCTACAAAAACACTATAAACTCCATCCAAACCACCTTTTATTTTGGTTCTAGTCCAAGTACCATCTCCGGGACTTCCATCATTCTCGTACCAGTATACTTTGTTACTGGTTTGATCTGCCTCCACAATATCTAAATCACCGTCATTATCAATATCTGCTACAAATATATCCTCTGCGCCATTTGCATTATCTGGCGTATTTACATTGTGAGTTGTCCAACCCCCATTGCTCGGGCTGCCATCATTCTCATACCATGCTACTTTGCTTATCATGAAGAAAGCAGCCACAATATCCATATTTCCATCGTTATCTATATCTGCTGCAAAAACGGCCGATGCTCCATCTGCATCATCCTCTCCACTAACTATATCATACTTTGTCCAACTTGACCCATCTCCACTATTTGCATACCACTCCACATCATCATCACCAGCTGAAATTACATCTAAATCACCGTCATTATCTATATCTGCCACAAAAACATCATACATACCACCACAACTGCCGCATGGATCGGCATAATCCTTTATGATATGATGAGTCCAGCCTCCATCGGAAGGATCTCCATCATTCTCATACCATGCCACCTGATTATCACGATTTAATGCTGCCACAATATCCAGGTCTCCATCTCCGTCAATATCTGCTACAAAAACAGCCTCTGCCCCGTCTGCATCCGTATTTACACTAAGAGTTGTCCAAGTTGGATCGAAACTAAAAGTAGCAGTATTTTCCCACCAAACTATATCGTCATCTTCATTTGATGCACCCAAAATATCCATATCTCCATCTCCGTCAATATCTGCTGCATAGATTGTTTCTGCGCCGTCGAAATCACCGTCAATCGTGTTCTCAGTAAAACTCTCACTGCCATCATTCTCCCACCAAGTAACATCATCATCCCTTCGTGCAGATCCTAAGATATCCACATCACCATCATTGTCTATATCTGTGGCATAAACTGAATATGCATGATCAAAAGTGCCGTCAATTGTATGCTCAGTAAAACTCTCGCTACCGTCATTTTCCCACCATGTGATGTCATCATCACCACGGGCCATACCCAAAACATCTACATCACCATCATTATCTATATCTATGGCATAAACTGAATTTGCATTAGAAAAACTAGTATCAATAGCATGCTGAGTGAAACTCTCGCTACCGTCATTCTCCCACCAATTAATGTCATTGTCTCCATAGGATGCACCTAAAACATCTATATCACCATCATCATCCATATCTATGGCATAAACATCACGAGCCTTATCAAAAGTACTATCTATGGTATGAGATGTGAAACTCTCACTACCGTCATTCTCCCACCAGGTTATATCATAATCAACATCATTACCATTTGCCGCTCCCAAGACATCAATATCACCGTCATCATCTAAATCAATAGCATAAATTGCGTAAGCACTCGAAAAATCTGCATCAATTGTGTGCTCAGTGAAACTCTCGCTGCCATCATTTTCCCACCAAGTAATGTCATTAGCACCTGCCCCAGCACCTAGAACATCCACGTCGCCGTCATCATCTAAATCAATAGCGAAAACGTCACGTGCTGAATTAAATCCACCCTCAATTGTATGCTCTGTGAAACTCTCGCTACCGTCATTCTCCCACCAAGTAATGTCATTAGCTGTGTCTGCAGCACCTAAAACATCGAGGTCACCATCTCCATCAACATCAATAGCATAAACGGCAGTAGCTCCTCCAAAACTTGTATCTATATTGTGTTTAGTCCAAGAAGGATCGGTCCTAGCGCCTGAATTACCTAAACTTACCCAGAAGCCATCTGAATAATCCTCAGAGTCATCCCAGGAAATAAGATGAAAATAGGTCTTGAACTGTGAACCCAGACCGGAAACCATGAACTCCAACTCACTACCGGCTGCTGCCGAAAAAACCGGACGATTCAGGGTCCAGTGCCAGACCTCCATACTATCTGTAGAAGAATAATCATACAGTTCTGATGAGAGAATCAGTCCGTGCTGGCCTCTGATCTCGATAAGCTGATTCGCATAAAACGAATCATTGACCTTGAAACCATATGGAACCTCACCATTGGTATCCAGAAAAACGTAGATTACATCCTCCCCATAGAGTTCTGGAAGAGGGAGGGGGTCAGTTGGATCTGATATTGGGTTCACAATATCAATGGGATCCGGATCAATGGGGTCCGAACCAGGATCTAAATTGGGAATGTCTCTGGCCTCCGGGGACGGAATCATGACCCCTACCAGCATATTGCCTTTGACACTTAGATAGAAGAACGATTCATCGCCCTGTGTTATTCCTGCATACTCATCAATGTCAGCATTTGGATTGTCAACGGTGTCTGCAACGTCACCATATTTTTCAATATCCTGCCAATCCTCAAAGTAGCCATCTATGATCAACCCCTCTTCTGATGGCGCCGAACCAGGTCTTT